>Ga0315306_10000921_pt1 | contig 14108 bp, 13 predicted proteins | sample TDP1_MG_FD_203803 | JGI IMG/M metagenome (GOLD analysis project Ga0315306, IMG submission 203803) | Freshwater sediment microbial communities from Lake Towuti, South Sulawesi, Indonesia - TDP1 | ecosystem: Environmental > Aquatic > Freshwater > Lake > Sediment | place: Indonesia: South Sulawesi... | reverse complement strand
GGATTCTTTGTTTCTCGCTACTTGCTCCATTCTAACGCGGAAAGACATCGTTAAACACCACTCTCTATTTAGATGAGGAACTAAAAACTTTTACCATTTCAGTTTTTCCTCCGGAAACTAGTTGTATGTACGAAAGCGTTGTTTCCACTGCTTCGCTCAGCTGTTCTTCAGTTATTCCTGGGGCGCCGTACCCAACTATTAGTACGTTTCGCGTCTGCTCCGTAATTTTGGTATAACCTGAATCTCGGTAAGGATAAATGCACAAAACCTTCTCTTCATCGGCTAAAACAAGCATTTTATCAGTCAAATTCGTCGGCTCTCCCATGCCGATGCCTTTGAAAGCTTCTCCATTTTTTGTAAAGCGAACTTGAAATGGCTGATTTAGGTGGTTTTTGTCAAATCCACTTATAGGAATTATTGTTTTCATCGAAGCCAAGTTATATGCGTCCACAACCGTTGATATACGTGGAAGCTCTTCGCCGTGTAAAACTCTCCTTAGTAAGGCTTCGCCTGAAGGCCTCGTTTTCGTTGGGTCTATGTCAAGCCTCCAATAAAAGTCTCTGTAAGCCCTCACTGTTGGATTGTCTTTCAATGTTTCGATGTTGTATTTGGCTCTAACTTCTTCATAAACGACTTTCTTAAGCCTCTTAATCTGTTCATTCTCCTTTTTCACTTGAACTCCGTTAATTATGCCAACGCATATTGAGAGGTGGGGAAACCTTTCGGAGACCTCTGGGCTCCAGTCGACATGAATTTGCATTTCAACACTTCATTCAATCCTTTGATAGGCGTTAGGTATTTAATAGCTTAGAACAAATCTTTTCTCTAAAGGCTTCGAGAAACTGCGTGGAACGATGATAGGAGAACTTGCGGCTTTAGGTGCAGCGATTTGCTGGACAATATCAGCTATACTGTACAGGGAGGCCTTGTTAAAGGCGAAGCCTATTTCAGCAAACATTGTGCGCCTAGGATGTACAAGCGCAATTTTGGTTGCTTTTTTGATAGCAATCGGCAAATTTGAAATTTTAATGAGCTTACGTGCAGACGCTGTTGTTCTTGCAAGCGTAAGCGGCATTATTGGTTTGGGCTTTGGTGACACATTATACATGGCGAGCTTAAAGCTCATAGGTGTTGCCCGAGCCGTTCCAATAACCTGTACATATCCAATATTCAACCTTTTATGGGCAGTCTTTCTTGTAAAAGAAACAGTCACTTTACCAATAGTTCTTGGAGCCCTCGCAATTGTCTTTGGAATATGGCTTTTAGGTCAAGAGAAAGAAACAGGCAAAGCTAAAACCCAAAAGAAAATTTTGGTTAGAGGCGTAGCATATGCTTTAGCAACAGCTATAGTATGGTCTATAAGCATAACAATGATAGACATGGCTGTAACCGTCCCAGAAACTGGCACTCTAAACCATGCAATAGCCATTAACACCATCAGAATAACAGCAATTGCAGTTTCCCTAATGGCCTTTTCACCAATAATTGATAGAGACTTCAGCTTTCTAAAAATGCAGAGAAAAACGCTGGCTGCACTAATCTTCGGGGGAATAGTAGCATTGGGGTTAGGATGGTTCCTTCTAACTTTTAGCTTCATAAACACTTTAGAATCGCGAGCTGTTCCAATATCTTCGACGACGCCTCTATTCTCAACATTATCAGGAATCATTTTTCTTCACGAACAGGTGACAGCAAAAAATGCTTTGGGGTCAGTTATAATAGTCGCCGGAATCTTTCTAATCTTTATTTTTTAAGAAAAAGCCAACAAAGACTTACTTCGGAATCCGCTGAAATTGCACTCTTACAATTCCAGAGAAGGAATACATAATCGCAAAGCTTAAAAACTCGAATAAATAGGTATAATAGGGCTTTTGGGGTCCCAGTTTAATCGTCTAAAAACCAGAAAAGCTGTCTTAGTTTTAGAAGATGGTTCTTACTTTTTCGGTTTCGGCTTTGGGGCAACAAAGAAGGTGTCAGGCGAAATTGTATTTTCAACTTCAATGGTTGGATACCCGGAAGCCCTGACAGATCCCTCCTATAAAGGTCAGATTTTAACATTAACCTATCCTCTTGTTGGTAACTATGGAGTCCCCCCATACGACCTGGAAAAGGGCATTCCACGATATTTTGAATCTGAAAGTATCAAGGTAACGGGCCTCATTATCCATGAATTATGTAAGAAGCCTTATCACTGGACATCTACTAAAACCTTAGACGAATGGCTTAAAACTGAAAACGTTCCAGGCATAAACGAAATTGACACCCGAAGGCTCACAAAGAAACTTAGAGTTAAAGGTGTTATGCTCGGAATTTTGCAGGTGTATGAAGAGGAAGAACAACCAAACCTTGAAAAACTTCTTAAAGAAGTGAAAAGAGTCCCAGACCCAAACTTAACAGACTTGGTCGGGAACGTTACAGTCAAGGAACCTATTCATCATAAAGTTGGAGGAAACAAACTAGTTGTCTTAATCGACTGTGGTGTCAAATACAGTATGATTCGCAATCTTTTGAAGCGTAGGATCGATGTCGTAAGAGTGCCTTACAATTTTTCAGAAAAGGAGATTTTGGAATATAATCCAGATGGTGTAATTGTAAGCAACGGTCCTGGAGATCCGAAAAAATGCTTGAAAACAATACAATGCGTCCGCGGATTAGTTGAGGAAGACATTCCTATAATGGGCATATGCCTGGGAAATCAAATTTTGGCGTTAGCCCTTGGCGCAGACACCTACAAAATGAAGTATGGTCATAGGTCCCAGAATCAACCCGTACTTGATCTTAAAACGGGCAGATGCTACATCACCACGCAGAATCATGGATACGCTGTAAGCCTAGACTCCCTTAATGAAACCAATTTAGAAGCTTGGTTCATGAACGCTAATGACAAAACAGTTGAAGGAATAAAACATAAGGATAGACCGGCCTTTGCTCTTCAGTGGCATCCAGAGGCTGCGCCGGGTCCATACGATACTGAATTTTTCTTCGACGAATTTTTGAAGTTGATGGAGGCATGACTATGCCGAAGTATGAGTGGATACGTAAGGTTTTGGTGCTTGGTAGTGGAGCTATAAAGATTGGAGAAGCCGCAGAATTTGATTATTCTGGAAGCCAATGTCTTAAAGCCTTAAAAGAAGAGAATATAGAAACAGTCTTAATCAATCCTAACATAGCCACAATTCAAACCGACCCTCGTTTGGCAGGGAAAGTATACCTTTTACCTGTATTGCCAAAGTATGTAGAAGAAGTTATAAGAAGGGAGAAACCAGACGGCATCCTCCTAGGATTTGGCGGACAGACCGCATTGAATTGCGGAGTTCAATTAGCGAGAAACGACGTTCTTGAAAAGCATGATATAAAGGTATTGGGAACACCGATAAGCACGATAGAAGCCGCCTCTGACAGAGAACTATTTAGACAACTAATGACCCAAAAGAATATCCATGTCCTCAAAAGCCTGTCTGCAATGTCTAGTCAAGATGCCTTTGCTGCAGCAGAGAAAATAGGATATCCCGTGATGGTTCGCGTGGCATACACTTTGGGCGGTAAAGGAACAGGAGTAGCCAATAACAAAGACGAACTCAAGCAGATAATTAATAGAGCTTTAGCCCAAAGCATGATCTCACAAGTTCTAATCGAGAAATATGTTGGTCACTGGAAAGAAGTCGAATACGAAGTAATGCGGGATCGAGCCAACAACTGCTTAACAGTCTGTAACATGGAAAATATTGATCCTATGGGGGTCCATACTGGCGAATCCATCGTAGTGGCACCATCGCAAACATTGTCAAACAGAGAGTACCACATACTTCGTTCAGCTTCGATTAAGGCTATACGAAGCTTGGGGGTTATCGGTGAATGCAACATTCAATGGGCGTTGCATCCAAAAAAAGAAGAATTCTACGTAATTGAAGTGAATCCTCGTATGTCAAGAAGTTCTGCCCTTGCAAGCAAGGTAACAGGTTACCCATTAGCCTATATAGCAACCAAATTAGCCATTGGCTACCTGCTTCCAGAATTAGTTAATAAGGTTACAGGAATTACTACAGCTTGTTTCGAGCCAGCCCTTGATTATGTTGTGGTGAAAATTCCAAGGTGGGACCTACAAAAATTCAGTAAGGTGGATAGACGGATTGGCACACAGATGAAATCTGTTGGAGAGGTTATGGCTATAGGAAGACTCTTTGAGGAAGCGCTCCAGAAAGCAGTTCGCATGTTAGATATAGGTAAAGAATTAGTTTGTAATTTCGAAGAAGATTATTATGAATCAGTAGAGACATTAAAAGATTGCTTAGCTAATCCTACAGATGAAAGACTTTTTAAGATAGTTAAGGCCATGAAAAAGGATATTCCAATCGAAGAGATTTATCAACTAAGCGGCATTGATCCCTTCTTTCTGTACAAAATTGAAAACATTGTCAATATGGAGAAGAAACTATGTTCTACCAATTTAGAAGATGATGACGCCTTAAAAACAATTAAGGAGGCAAAGCGTTTAGGATTCTCAGACGAGCAAATCGCAATTTGCCTCAAAACCGACGAGATGAGTATACGAAACCTGAGAAAAGAAGCGAATATAATTCCAGTGGTTAAACAAATAGACACCCTTGCCGCCGAATGGCCAGCCAAAACAAACTATCTTTACCTAACGTATGGTGGAGACGAGGACGACATAGATCTTCACTCGGATAAGAGCAAAGTTATGGTTCTCGGAGCTGGCGTTTTCAGAATAGGGTCAAGCGTCGAATTCGACTGGTGCGGAGTTAACACAATTTGGGCCCTCAAAAAGAACGGCATCCAAGAAGCCATAATGATCAATTGTAACCCTGAAACGGTTTCAACGGATTACGACATTTCTGATAAGCTATACTTTGAAGAGTTAACTCTGGAACGAGTACTAGATATTTACGAAAAGGAAAATCCATTAGGAGTTATAGCAAGCGTTGGAGGACAGATTCCAAACAACCTAGCTCTGAGACTGGTAAATTCTGGGGTAAAGTTGCTAGGCACTTGTGGAGAGAGCATAGATCAAGCTGAAGACCGATCAAAGTTTAGCGCCCTCCTAGACCTGCTTGGAATTCCCCAGCCAGAATGGAGTAAACTAACAACGACAGAAGAAGCAAGAAAATTTGCTGAAAAAATTGGTTATCCAATACTAATTCGTCCAAGTTACGTTTTGTCAGGATCTGCCATGAGAGTTGCTTATACCGAGGAGGAGTTAGAGAATTACCTCAAACTGGCAACTAAAGTTTCACGAGAACATCCAATAGTGATATCCAAATTTGTAGAGGGGGCTAAGGAAGTCGAAGTAGACGGCATTTCTGACGGTGAAGATTCATTGATTGGGGCGATTATAGAACACGTTGAAAACGCTGGGGTTCATAGCGGAGATTCTACTATGTGCATTCCACCTCAAACATTATTGCCTAGCGTCCTAAAAACTATAGAAGAGTACACGCAAAAAATTGTTAAATTCTTAAAGATTAAGGGGCCATACAATATTCAATACCTTGTAAAAAATGGAGTTACTTATGTAATCGAATGCAATTTGCGTGCTTCAAGGTCAATCCCATATGTGAGCAAAACCCGAGGAGTCAATTTAATAGAGATTGCAACCTTAACAATGTTAGGTAAAAGATTAAATGACATTGGAATCGCGGAACTTCCACCAATAACACACGTTGGGTTGAAGGTTCCTCAGTTCAGTTTCATGCGCTTGAGCGGAGCTGACCCTGTTCTGGGGGTTGAAATGCTTAGCACAGGAGAAGTGGCGTGTCTCGGAGAAAACTTTGCAGACGCATTTTTGAAGGCTTTACAGTCAGCTGAATTTAAAATTCCGCCGAAAGGAGGCTCGGTTCTTATAACTGTTGGTGGAGATGAGTTGAAGAGGAAAGTTGTGCCCTTGGCAGAGTCTTTGAATGAAATGGGCTTCAAAATCTACGCTACAGAGAACACTGCTGAGGCATTGCGTAGTGCCGGATTGAACAACATATCGGTTTTACATAAGGTTAGAGAAACCGATGCAAATCCGAATATTCTCGAATACATACAGAAGGGAAAATTAGATTTAATTATCAACATACCGATGGCAAATACTTCTGTAAAATATTCAGACGTCTTGGAGGATGAGTATATCATTCGAAGATTGGCTGTTGAATTTAACATTCCTGTTGTCACAAACCTCGAGTTGGCTTCTGCTCTCATAAAGGTTTTAAAACAACATGATAGTAATGAGCTTACCATTCGTTCTTTAAACGAATACATGAACAGTCTTGCGTGGAAGTTCTGGGGAAAAAATTAACATAGCCTAGAGATACTCAAAAGAGCTTGCCCTAAGTTTCATGAAGAAAGCGGTACAGTTTTATACTTCCCCCCCTTTTAAAGGGAAACTCGGCGGACTAGAAGGGTCGCTTTATATGTCTGTATCTCCAAGTGTTCGCGAAGTTCTGGCAAGAAGAATCGCTGGCGAGATAATTCTCTCAAGCAAGCCAGGGGCAACCATGAGAAAGTGGCGTGAACTATTTGCTGTTTCGCAGACAAGTCTCTCAGATAGAATGTTGCTTTCACCGTCTGTCATTAGCGACTATGAAAGCGGAAGGCGGCAAAGTCCGGGCACAAAGTTTGTGAGGAGATTTGTCTGGGCTCTCTTAAAAATTGATGAGGAACGTGGAAGCCGTTTTATCCGTGAGTTTGCCAGATTGACAAGCTCACCGAGCATGGCTGTATTGGACCTTCGCGAATTTCCGATACCAGTTCGTGTAGAATACCTGTGTAAAGCCATTAAGGGCGAAGTTTTGGCATGCTCCAGCAGTTATGTTAAGGAAGTTTATGGCTATACGGTGGTGGACAGTAAAAAGGCTGTTGAAACCCTTTCTGGATTAGAGTATTCTCAGCTTTTGGGTGCAACAACGGAACGAGCATTAATTTTCACTAATATAGGAATGGAAAATTCGCCAATGATGATTGTGCGTATAAACAGCTTAAAACCGCGTGTGGTGGTTTTCCACGGCATCAAACCCGATGACCACTCGATAAAGTTGGCGGAGTATGACCGTATCCCACTAATATATTCTGGTTTACCTAGCGTTGAGCATCTAATAAAATCCTTAAGGAAGCTTTACCGCATAGCGCTCCGCAGAAAACTCGGCAGACCAGTCCGCCCACCCCCAAAAATAAGCGCATAACGGGCGGCTGAAATGATTAAGGTTGGATGTTGCGGCTTCCCAACCTCCATGAAAAAATACTTCGAAAACTTTAGCCTAGTGGAGTTAAACAACACTTTTTACCAGTATCCAAAAGAGAGAACGGTTGAGGGCTGGCGTCTGAAAGCTCCAGAAAATTTTGAATTCACTGTTAAGGCGCACCAAGACATAAGCCACAAAACAAAAATGAAAGTTGGAGACGTAAGCCTCCGAGCCTTTGAATGTATGAAGCAAATCTGCAAGACTCTAAACTCAAAGATACTGCTTATTCAAACGCCGGGCTCTTTCCGACCAGAAAGACTTGAAGAGGTTGCGAAGTTTTTAAGTGAAGTAGATTGTGAAGATTTGGTTTTGGTTTGGGAGACTCGTGGACTGCTGTGGGAGAATGAAAAAGTTTACAATAAGCTTGAACAAGTTTTGGAAAAGTTAGGTGTTACGCATGTAACTGACCCTTTTAGGCTCATGCCAGCTTACACGGATGAGATAGCCTACTTTAGACTTCATGGTTTGGGCAAGCAAATGTATTATTATCAATACAGTGACAAGGAACTGCAAAGACTGAGAGAACTCATCACGCCATATGAAAGGGAAGGAAAAGAAGTTTATGTTCTGTTTAACAACCTCTCAATGTTTGAGGATGCGACACGCTTTATGGGATATTTGTTGAAGGGAACTTTTCCGAGAACTACCGGTCTGACGGGTTTAGCTTCTATAAGGGAAGTTGTGGAAAAAACATGTTATCCGATTTCAAAAAGCATGCTAATCAGAAGGCTTGGTTGGAGACTTGTGGAAGTAGAAGAGGGAAAACAAGCTAGACTTAGCACTTTTTTAGATGGCTTACCTTCTAAAGCCTACAAAAATGTAGAAGAGCTCCTTAAAGATATAAAATCTGTTAGAAAGATGAGCTCTTAATTATTCCTCTTCTCAAAAGCTCACTCTTTACCAGTTGAAAATCATTAATCAACTGTTCCTTGTATTTTGCGCTGTACAGGGCTGCAGCTGGATGAAATGTGGGAAAGATTGTTGCTTGCATGTTTAAAATGGATGCATTGTAGAATTTTCCATGAACTTGGGTTATGCTGTTAAAGGGCAGATTGGCCTTTGAGAAGATGTAAGCTGTTGAATAGTTACCAAGCGTGGCAATGAACCTTGGTTTAATAGCGTTAATTTGCCTATCCAAGTACAGTGTGCAGGTTTCAATCTCATTAGGCTGAGGTTCACGGTTTTTGGGAGGCCTGCACTTCAAAACATTACAGATAAAAACACCTTCCCTTGAAAGACTTACTTCGGATAACAATGCGCTGAGAAAATTTCCAGCAGCACCCACGAAGGGCCTTCCTTTAACATCTTCCCAGTAGCCAGGCGCCTCTCCGATAAGCATTACTTGGGTTTCTGGGTTGCCTTCGCCTGGAACAGCGTTTTTACGGGTTTTCCAAAGCAGACACTTAGTGCAAACTATAACTTCTGAAGCAACAGCGTCCAAAAGCTCCTTTTTAGGCAAGTGCATATCCCCTAGAACATTTGCTTTAACGCATCGAAGCCTTTTATTCCTACGTTTACACCTAGGTTTTTCGCTTTAGAAGTCGTCGCTTTAACTTGTGCATTAAGCAAGTCTTCGAAAGTTTTTACTCCAGTAACCATTGCAGCAGCTGCGCCCAGCTTTTCAGCGGCATCCATATTTAAAAACCCGCACATAACAAATCCTTTCTCAGCAATCACTAAAAGCAGCGGCGGCGAATCGGGAAGCTCAACCTTTACACCTAAGCAAGCCTTACCATCAACTTGTAAAGACGTTATACCAATCATGTTGAATACCTCTTACAGCAAACTTATCTTTACAAATCCAGTTTAAATAAGAATTGCTACCAACAAAATCGGAGAACCCCAAGCGATGCTGACCAAACTGAAGGAAAGAATTCAAGCGATGCTGGCAATGGAAGCAAAAGCAGCCTACAAAATAGGGTTAACGCCAAACATGATAAGCATTATAGGTATAGCTTTAGCTTTTCTTTCAGCCCTAGCTTATGCAGAGTGGCGCATCAACAGACTTTATCTATTACTCGCCATAGTTCTACTCTTATTCTCGGGATTCTGCGACGCTTTAGACGGCGTATTAGCTAGGCTTTATGAAGAAGAAACAATCTTCGGCGGTTTTCTAGATTCCCTGCTGGACAGGTATGCAGACGCCATTGTTTATGCTGGCATAATAATAAGTGGACTATGCTATGCCCTATGGGGTTTAATAGCCCTAACAGGCTCTTTGCTTGTAAGCTATAGCCGAGCCAGAGCCGAAGCAGCAGGAATAAAAATGGAATCCATAGGCCTGGCGGAAAGAGCAGAACGCATAATAATACTGGCTATAGCAAGCCTCGCAGCATTCTTTTGGCAACCAGAAACAGCAATGGATACTGGCATAATTCTACTTGCGATACTTTCAAACCTAACAGTTCTGCAAAGAAGCGTGTATGTATACAAAAAACTAAAGAAAAGTAGCTAAAATCTTCTTCTTGGACGCAGACGCCTTTCGTCTCGAGCCCTAACTTTCACAATACCTCTATGCACGGCACACGAGACACAATAATACTTCGTATCAACCCAAGAAGCCAAATACGTACCTTTCTGACGAAGCTCTTTAGCTAACTGCGGGTCAACAATCGAGCGTCTGCTAGTAACCTTCTTAGCTTTATCCCGGGGCACAAGCTGCCCACACATAGCGCACTGAACAGGACCGCTCATGCCTTTACTGCCCTTCGATCTTCCACGACTCTTCCGTTTAAACGGCAATACTATTCTACTCCTTGCTTTTATCAACAAGTAAGTGTGGTGTCTGCTTTATATATCTGTCCTTAACTTCAAAACAGAAGCAATATTAGCTCTCGCATTAATCTTTGGAACTATTTTACCTGTGGATGACGTGAAGAGAGTTGTAACTCCTGGACCATGACCGGACGTTACACAGTTTGTGTGGGCAACTATGCCAACGGATACAGCGCCTTTACGGTAAAGTCTTCCATAAGAGTGATCAGCATCAAGTATAGCCACCAAATCGCCAAGTCTTAAATCGTCAAGTCCGTACTCCTTCCGAACACCTTCATCGAAAAGTTGAATGTCATAATCCCCAGAATACGTTTGGTTTGCTCCCAAACCTGAACCCATTATCGCCGCTGGGATTGTATGAGTTACAGAAATTTCAAGTTTACCGCCTTTTGGTCTCGGGTTCAGAGCCTCAAAAAAATGTGGATCCATATTCATAACCTTTATTTCCGGATAATCCAAAAGTTTTAAGCCAACGCCAAAAGCTTTCACAAGTACTTTGTCGCCAAGCATGAGTTTTTCAAGAGTTTCAGAGGAAAAATCCACCAACACATGTTCTATTCCACCATGCTTTCCCGTCACGACCCCTTTTGCACCTTTTGCCTCGCCTGCAACAACTACAGCCTCATTTCCAACGCATGAAAGCACGTTTAAGGCTGTGTTTGCACCTTGCCCATAACGTGGGTCGTTCTCCTTGTTTTCTAAGCTTACGCCTGGTTCAACATGGTCTGCTTCCCACCCACATGCAGAATCGCCTACTCTAACGTTGTAGGTGATACCGCCGACGCCTGGCAAGACCATTGGTGTGCCCTCAGCCGAGATATTATATACACCTCTTCCATAAACTGGGCTGGCTACTTCGCCTACAACTGAAATCTTCACTAGTTTGCCAACATTTGTCTTTAACATTCAATAATTCCTCGCATTAAATCAGATGTTTTAACTAATCGGTGTTAATAAGATTTCACTTAGTTCAGCGAAGTATTGTATCTTCATGAAACATAACAAGTTTTAAATGTGTGATGTTTGTTTTGAGTGAATGAAGCTAAACTTAACGAGGCATATATCCTTCGCGTGGCTGAGAACGATGTCAGATATTGGATTAAGATCGTCCAGACTACTGGTTAAAGATGTTATGAGCAGTCCAGTAGTAACCATCGAAGAAAGTGCTCCGGCAAACAGAGTTGCAGAGCTTATGGATAAGCATGGTTTGGGCTGCATAATAGTAACAAGCAGAAAGGGGAAACCTCTTGGAATCATCACAGAAAGGGATCTTGTCGGAAGGGTTTTAGCCAAAAATGTCAAACCAGACGCTGCTGCGGCAAAAGAAGTTATGACGTCGCCCCTAATTACAATAGAGCCAGATGAAACAATAAGCGAGGCTGCCAGAAAAATGAGCAGATTAAACATTAGAAGGCTAGGAGTCGTATACAAGGGACAACTCATTGGATTGCTTTCAAGCAAAGATATTCTATCAGTCATGCCTGAACTAATAGAAACCATCCAGGAACACGCGCTCATAGAAGGTGAAAACAGGGCTCAAGAAGCAGCCCGGGAAACTGTGCCCCTTGCAGGGTACTGTGACCGCTGTGGGGTTTGGTCTGATAACCTAAAAGAGGCTAACGGAGAATTCCTCTGTGAGGATTGCAGAGTTGAGTTAGAAAGCGAGGAATGAGGGGCGATTGTTTGCGTGTTAAAGAAATTACGAATGAAAAACATCCGTTTATTTATGAAGACGAACTGGCCACGAAAGCTAGAGCAATAATACGAGACTTCGCCTTAAGAATTCTTCCAGTCACAGATGGAAATAAAAAACTTTTGGGAATAGTTTCACGTGGCAATGTAATGGCTATTTCCTCTTCGGTCTCGCCAATAAGAGTTAAAGGCATAATGGCAAACCCAAAATATTCAGCAACAATAGAAGATGATGCTTTTCCAGCAATTAAAGAGATGATTCGACTAGACGAATGGTACATACCAGTTGTAAACTCGCTTCAAGACAAAACCTATAGAGGAGTTTTAGGCTTAGAAAACTTTATTGAGATCTCGATTAAAACAAGTCCAGAAAAACTCGCGAAGCCAGTGGCAGAAATAATGTCCAAAAATGTTGTCGCCTGCTCTCCAGAAGATGAGGTTGATAACATTTGGCGTCTAATGCAAACCAAAGGCTTCACCGGGCTGCCAGTAGTAAAAAAGGATAGATTAGTAGGCATCGTCACACAGAAGGATCTTCTTGAAAGCGGAGCGGCTTTACCTACATTCGAGTCTGCAAAGGGACGTTTCCGGGCTTCGTCCAAAATTTCTTCAGTAATGCAAACAGAAGTGATAGCGGTGGAACCATCTATAAAAGCAATAAGAGTCGCCAAAATTATGGCTTTCAAAAACATTGGACGAGTCCCCGTAAAAGATAAAGAAGGTAGGTTGATTGGTATAGTTGACCGGGAAGATGTTGCTAGATTGCTTATTTAATAAGAGGGAAAAGGTTGAGTAGAGAAACTTTTAGAAGAACATTAAGGGGAAAGGGTCCGCTATCCTTGAAGGGTCCTCCGTCAAAAAAGCATGAAGGCGAAATACTACATGTTGCAAAAAGCCCTGTTGTTACAATCACTTCTACCACACCAATATATGATGCAATCCGAATAATGACCACAGAAGGATTCCGTCGAATACCTGTTGCTAATCCTGGAACAAAAGTCCTGGAAGGAATCATAACAGCCACAGACATAATAGATTATCTTGGTGGAGGAAAAAAATTCGAAATAATTGAGCAAAGATTTGGCGGAAACTTTTTCAAAGCCATAAACGAACCTATAAAACTTTTAATGATCAAAAATGTTGTTTCAGTTAAAACTTCTGCAAAAATAAGCGAAGCAATAGAGTTGATGAAGGAGAAGAATGTAGGCGGTTTGCCCGTTGTTGACGAAGAAAACCGTGTAAGAGCAATAATAACAGAGAGGGACGTTACACGAATTTTTGCCGACAGAATAAGCGGCATAAAAGTTTCTCAGGTAATGTCAGAGAAAGTGATTACAGCATTAGCCAAAACAACAATATTTGAAGCCGAAAAAACAATGGTAACACAGGGTTTTAGAAGACTGCCAATAATTTCTGATGGCAAGGTAATAGGCATAATAACGGCAATGGATATCATACGATTTTTCGGATTAGGAGAAGTCTTCAAACATCTTCAGTCTAAAACCATAATACAGGTTTTGAACACACCAGCACTTGCAATAGCGACAAAAGAAGTTTCAACCATCGAGCCAAATGCAGATGTAGGTCAAGCAGCGAAAATAATGAAGGACAAAAACATTGGTGCCTTACCTGTTGTTAAGGACAAGAAACTTGTAGGCATAATAACAGAAAGAGACTTCTTCAAGATAATAGAATAACTTTTAACATTCACTTACGCCCTATTCTAACTGAAAAGAGAGAGCCAAACTTGATTGTCGACTTGATTCTAAGGAACATAAAAGCATACATAAACAAAAAAATAGTGGACTGCAACCTAGCTATAGACAATGGAAAAATTTTCAAAATAGGCAAAGAAATAAACATGCCCAAAGCGCAGACAAAAATCGATTTAAAAAACCTTCTAGTTATGCCGGGTTTAATAGACGCTCATGTTCATCTTCGAGATGAAGGAAAAGCGTACAAAGAGGATTTTTACAGTGGGACAGTGGCTGCTGCTGCAGGTGGAATAACGACAGTTTTGGACATGCCCAATAATGAGCCAGTAACTATGAGTGTTGAAACTTTGAGAAATCGAATGGAAATTGCTAAAAAGAAAATTTTTGTTAACGTTGGCTTTTTCTCTGAATTTCCAAGGGACATGAAAGAGATAAAGAATATAGTCGCAGAAGGTGCTGTGGCTTTTAAGGTATTTATGACTGAGCAGGTTGGTGGACTAAATATTGATGAAGACAATGCTTTGTTAGAAGCATTTGAGACCGCCAATAAATTGAAGATTTTGGTGGCTGTTCACGCGGAAGACAAAACGGTATTAAAAAAAGCTGAAGATGAGTTTAAGCGTGCTAACCGTAACGATGTTGAAGCATTTCTAAATGCACATTCAGAAAGCGTTGAAGTAAAAGC
>Ga0315306_10000919_pt1 | contig 14149 bp, 11 predicted proteins | sample TDP1_MG_FD_203803 | JGI IMG/M metagenome (GOLD analysis project Ga0315306, IMG submission 203803) | Freshwater sediment microbial communities from Lake Towuti, South Sulawesi, Indonesia - TDP1 | ecosystem: Environmental > Aquatic > Freshwater > Lake > Sediment | place: Indonesia: South Sulawesi... | reverse complement strand
AAGAAGGAGGAGCTCGATAAGATAAAGGAGGCCAATGTGAAGAACGCTGTTCTACTCGCTTTCAACACAAAAGAGTTCACTTCGGAAGGACGAGTAAAGGCCATAAGGAAACTGATTCCAGTCGCCAAAGAGGCTGGGCTTGAGAAACTCCTCATAGATACAGCTGTTATAGATATACCAAGTTTAGGCATGGCTTATCGTGCCATCTATGAATTGAAGAATGAATTCGGGCTGCCGACTGGTTGTGGAGCGCATAACGCAATCGGTACATGGAGGGGCCTAAAGAAAAAGATGGGCAAGCAGGCGATTCACCCAAGCATGGCTGTGGCAGGCGCCATAACTTTGGCGGCGGGTGCGGACTTCGTGCTCTATGGACCGATCGAGTATGCAGACTACGTATTCCCGACTGTCGCCATGGTGGACGCGGCTTTCGCCCAACTCCAGATAGAAAAAGGAAAGATGCCAGATCCAAAGCACCCAATATTCAGAATAGCTTAGCAGATCCCCGCTTTCAACATAAGTTCGCTGTAGCATTACATTTGTCGCATGGCAAAAGAGAATGCTTCCTCAGCGTCACGAAGCTTCTCGAGATGAGAAGCTTGATCGTCCATAGCTCCTGTAAGTGAAACCCCTTAGGAGATCCCTCAAGACGCATGGAATCTCTTCAAAAGTGTCTACAGTCACAACCTTCCCTTTCCCCAAGGCAGCCATCTCCTCGCACAGCTCAGGTTTTGAGTCATGACTCTTTATCATGATGACGAACAGCTTCGGGTACTGGGCTGCGAACTCCCTCGGATCTTTCCCCGCAGTATAGTTGCCGTCCGTTATCATTATGCCAACCTTATCTTTGACCGCGGTGCTACTCAGTTCTCGAATACCTGACCTTAACGCATCCTCTATGTTCGTAAAGCCCATGGCAGGGATGTCTAGCAGATCGCCTACAATGGTCTCAACTGCGATCTTTTGATCAAGCTGCTTCATCACCCGTGCCACATTATCAAAGGCTATGACACTGTAGTCTATCGATTTCAGCTTGTATGCTAGCACCCCTAGTGATGCTGTAGCCATAGCCAGTTTGTCTCCAGACATCGATAGACTCGCGTCTATCATCATGATGCAGGCCATCTTCCTAGGATGCTTCGATTCGATGATGAGATCTGACGCGTCGATCTCTGTTTTGCCGAGCATCTGCTCTACTGTCATCTCGATATCGATCTCCCCTTTCTGCCCTGGAGCGTACGGCTCCTTAACCTGTTCCATGCGCCTTCTCGTCGGCCCTAAGAGCTGGAGGGTTCTATAGATTATGGCTTTGACAGCGATCCTCTTGGCTATCTGGAGTAGCCTCTTGTCCTTCAGTCGCCTCTTAATGTCCGTGTAGTGTTGAGCTATACTCCAACCCAACTCATTCGGTGGAGCCTTCTTCAAGTCCACTATGTCGGTAAGATTCTCTAGGAGATTGATTGTTTCGTCTCCCCCTGAGGCTTCTGCCGCCAGACTTCTTGAAGTCGTTATATCGGTGAAGTTAGTTGCAGAGAAAGGGCTGTCTGATCCAACGCCCGGGTTCTCTGAACAATGTTTTTCCACCAGCTCATCAATTATCTCGTGGACGCTCTGCCTCGCATCATCCTTCAGTTCGATACGTGTCGGCAAAGCCATATGGGCTGCTTCTCTAATGGAGGCTCTTCTATCAATCGCCAATTGATAAGCCAGTACGCAGATGCTCATGGCTGCTCTTACTGAAGCTCCTCTTCTGATGTCGGGGTGACTCCTAGTGGCTTGAACCAGCTTGACAATGGAACCGATAAGCTGTAGATCATCGATGCCCGTATGCGTCTGGACGATAGCTACTTCTTCATCTTCGCTCTGGTAGTTGAGAGTCAACAGTTCAAATCGATCTCGCAGGGCTTCTGAAAGAACGCTGGTTGCGATAAATTCACGTGGGTTCTGAGTTGAGACCACTATGAAGCCGTTCCTTGCCACTATCGTACCGATCTTCGGAACCTCGATCTTCCCCTCGTCCATTGCAGGTAGAAGGACGTTTTGAACCCCTTCTGGCATGCGGTTCAACTCGTTTATGAAGAGGACGCCGCCGGACTCCATAGCGAGTGCGAGTGGACCTGGAATAAATGCGTCTTTAGAATACCCATTTTTGATCACCAGAGGAGGATCGAACCATCCTGTCAATTTCTGTTCGGTGTACCGCTCGTCGCCGTCAACCCGATAGAAGGGTCTGCCCAGATGTTTCGCCACAGCCTCGGCGAGAATTGTCTTACCAACCCCGACAGGTCCTTCGATGAGAAGATGCTTCCCCGCTCTAACCGCTACCAGCGCTCTCCGTAGCTCAATCTCCCTCCCGATTATCCCGAACTTGCTCTGAATAGCAAGGACATCTTCTGACAAGGCCTTTCTCTAACCGAAATGAATAGCGACTTCATATAAATGGTTCCCTAAATGGCTTGCAGCTAGCCAAGAATTACCCTTCTAGGCGATTCCAATCCTTACACGCTAGAAAAATCTTTCTCAGTTCTCGCTTGATTCGCAGACGCTGTCAAGAAGACCAAGGCGCTACTTAGCGTAGCTTGGAGCGCTGTTACACAGAGCTTTTTTCAATCTTCTCAACAACACGTCCAAGCTCCTTCTCGACATCCGCTGGCAGAGGAGGAGGCCTATGTTCCGAAAGTATTTTCGCCGCTATGCTCACAGCTGTTCGACTGGCATCCTGACCTCCAGCGCTTTTCCAGATGCTAAAGGCTTTCCGGTCTGATAAGGATGGAAACCACTGTTCTCTCTGTAGATTTTCTAACGTGTGTTTGTGGCCGAGGAAATCCCCCTTTGATGCCCCCTCTTTTATTACGTCAATGGCAATCGAGATTGGGGAGAAATCCATCCCCCTCTCAACCCTTGAGACAGCACCCCATACTTCACTATCAATAACCAATTGGACTGGGCTGATCGTCATATAGTACTCGAGTACACCAGCCCATGTGTTCAGATTGATACCTGAAAGTCGGCCTAGAACGGCTCCTATGGCTTTCTCATACCCGGACTGGATGTCGGGTAACTTCGAGTCAGAGGCGAGACTGCTGCCCCTGCTTGGTAGATCGTAGTACCGGGCAAGTTGCGCAACAGCGGCCTGGAACATAGCAGCTTCGGGGCTACCTATGGAGGGGGTGCCGGTTCGCATATCCATTATGCACGAGGCACTCCCATAGATATTCGGTGTCCTTGGTTGAACAGCTTGTGAGAGGACTATCCCACTCAAAACTTCAGCGTTATGTTGAACAAGCGAACCTGCAAGAGTGACTGGCCCTGTCGCGCCTGAAATGACCATGGAGGCTATGATTATGGGTAGCGAACGCTTCGAGTACTCGATCAGTCCCTCGATCATTCTTGAATCATACTCGAGGGGGCTCTTCGGATTAATTAGCCCGATTAACATACAATTCTTTGAAAGCTCTTTCTCGCCCCCTGCAAGGACTGATGCAAGATCTATGCTGTCACGGGCAACGTCTCCGCCTAGCGTGTATCCCATTACACACTTGTCGGTGTTCCTTAGCATTTCGAACACGGTTCGAGCGAAGGCCACTCTCGAAGCTAAATCTGACGGTTCGACCAGCAACCCACCCCCAGCGTCTATGTATGGCAGAAAGTCTACCACTCTTGCAAGGTCACAAACGTCTTTGATAGTCCCCGGTCTACGGTTGCCGTTCAAGTCAAGTATATAATTGCATCCGTACCCAGGAACTGACCAAGAGGAGTCTCCTCCAACCTGAAGATTGTGTTTCAGGTTTCTAGCTCGCCAGATAAATTGGGCTGGCGCCTTTCTGACCGAACTCTCGACAATATCTCTTGAGATCTTGACTATTCTAGTCTGAGAATCGACTTCGGCGCCAGCCCTTTTCAAATATTCAAGTGCCAGTCCGTGTTGAAATTTTATCCCTCTATTCTCAAGTACCTTAATGGTCGCGTCATGAATAGTTCGTAATTGATCTTCCGTAAGAATCTCTAATCTTGGCAAGTCTACGCACCTAATCGAACTCGGCCAAAGGTAAGGATGTCGCTGCCGATGGCGGTATAGGTGAGACATATGTGATGCTAGCGTAGGGAACTACTGCGATTCTTGCGTTTTCTCCATGTGTTCTCAAGGATTCTTTGATGGCTTCCCTTGGAGACGAAACGTAGCCCATTCCAATTTCATCTAGCTCGCTTTCGCTCATGCCCTTTGTCAAGACTTTAACGGAAAAATGTTGCATCATCCATGAAAACTGATATAGTATGCATGACTCAAAAGAGGGTACCTCGTTTCTCGCAGTCATTTCCAATATTTCCTTCGGCTTCGGAAGGCGGGTTAGCCAGCCTCTATAGAATTCTACTTCCTTGCCTATGCCCTCATACAAGCCTCTATGACACGATGATACTAGTATGATCGTTCCCCGCTCCTTGATGATATTTTCAATGGTCGCAAAAGTTCGTGAAGCACTCTGGTACAAACTCACCTCATACTCCACGAAGCCAGGTCCAGCGATGACGATGTCCGCCCTTTTCGGAACAGTCGTTTTCATCACGTCTTTCCCAAATTCGATGCCTTGCCTATGAACATTCTGCAAATGGCCTGCAAACGCTTGCATGACTTCTTTTCGCTCATTGAGAGAGACGTTGACTGCGAAATCCAGTTTGGCTCTAGTCGCGCAGTCATCTATGTCTTTGCGTACGAAGTTGTTTTCCACTATTCCGCCCATCGCCCCCCTATCTAGGCTTTCAAAGTTCTTAACAAACAGTGCGTGGTTCTGTTCAATGCTCTTCCTGCTGGAGACTCCCGGCATAACTGTTTTCCCGCTGCCGCACCACCCTGAGAGCATGCAAGGCATGATAGCCCCAGTGACGATCTTTAGGTCAGCGTCCCCGAAGGTCTTGTTTACTAGGACTTCTGTGCCGAGCTGAGTCTTTCCGAATTCCCTCACGTTTGCTTGATCTTCTGGGTTGTGATTCACTACCTTGAAGCGTTTCGCAATTTTCTCACCAATGTTCCTCTTGATTTCTTCTTCCGTATTTTCCCTATGCATACCAGTAGCGATGATTATTGTGATGTTTCCATCCTTTACACCGGATTCTTCTAATTCTCCAAGTACCAAGGGGAGGATCTTGCGGTTTGGCACGGGCCGTGTGCTGTCCGTAACGGCTATGGCCACTTTGCTCTCAGGTCGAGCGAGCTCAGACAGTCTCTTGCTATTTATTGGATTTGCAAGCGCCTTCTTAATCGTCTGTAAGTCATTCCTTGTTCTTCTCAATTTAGGACTGGCGATAACCAATAGATTCTTTTTTGGTATTTCGAACTCTACACTGCGTCCTCCGTAAGGAAGTGAAACTTTCATAAGACTACACACAAGACCTGATATATGCTACTGGGAAATAAAAAGACACTATCATTCTAATACGAGAATCATGCTAGGCTTCGCCGTTATCGCCATGGATTAAGCGCTTCTCATTCAAGAAAATGCCATAAGCCTGTTTCACTAGCTACTTATAGAAAGCCAGGCCACTCACGCCCAAGAGGTACATGAAGAATGGTGATTGTAAGAAACATTGGTGAGAAGAAATGACCTTCCCTCTTAAATCAACTATCTCGACTAGGCTGGGCAGTTCCCTTGGACTAGGCGCTCAATCTTCATAGAGGTTCTGTCCGGCAGGTTATTTTGAAGCTCACTATTCACGCCGTTTACATCTGCTACATCTTCTTCATTATCCGGCCTGCTCCGAATTACTCACGTTAATCCTGACAACTTCAGAGTAGGGTATCATTGAAGTTGAATTCGAAACAGAAAAAATGAGGAAGTTAGCGGCTCATTGATAGCGCTTTGCCTTTCTTTTCTAGGGTTACCCGAACCATGGAGGTCGGGTAAAATCGGCCTCCGCCCACGCCGAGGGCCATACGACTACTCCTTTACCATCGAAATACTGTAATACAGGGAATATGTAGTAGTGTTCGCCAACAATGAGGTCCGGACGATCGTTGGGGTCCTCTTGATAGCACTCCATCAGAACCCCCTCTTTGAACGCAAAGTCCCTCCCTATTTCAACTCCAAGCTCCTTATCCCAGACACCACCGGTTCTCTTAAGAACTTCTTCGACGATGGCAAACGTGAAACGTGCAGCATCGTACGCCAATCCAGCTGTCGAGGGCGAGGGCTCATACCCAAACTTCTCCTTAAACCTTTTGACGAAATCCTTGGCCTTCGGACTTGCCCAGCCAGGTATCATGTCTAAAACGTAGTCAGAGGCTTTGCCAGCCATCTCATACCATCCCGCAACCCAACCTACCCCATCGCATATAAGGATGGACCTCAATCCAACCTCTCTCGCCTGCTTAATGAGCGAGGTCACCGCGGCAGCGCCTGTGAAAGTGATGCCAATCACATCTGGATTTAGTCCTTTGATTTTAGTCAGCATGGTGACGTGATCGGTCTCATCTAGGGGCCCCACATCGAAACTCACTCTTTTCCATCCCTTTTCCTCAAATGCTGCCCCTAAAGATTCGCCAAAGCTTCTTCCCCAATCGGTGTCCTCGATATAGATTGAAAATGTTTTGGTTTTAGGGACGATGATACCCTTTTCTATGGCTTTAAAAATTGTATCAACGTAGCCGATCACGAGCTTCTCGGGAACAGGCCACCACTTAGCTACACTCCACTTATAGTAGTCAGGATTACTGTGAATTTTTTCCAGTATAGTTTTGGCTGCTCCATAATGGCAAAAATGTGGAAACTTGTTAGCGGCCCACACTTCCAAAAGCGCGAGGTGTACAGAGCTATGCCATCCAATCATCCCTAGATGTATTTTATCTACAAGTATCGCTTTCTCGTATGCCTTTACCCCCTTTTCAGGGTCTGATTCACAATCGATATACACCAGCCTAACCGGTATCCCTGAAATCTTACCTCCTCTTTCTTCCAATGCAAGTATCGCAGCATTCTTGAAATCCCTGCCAGCGTAAGCATTAGGGCCTGTCATAGGTCCTTGCACGCCTATTATGAGTTCTGTAAGCGGGGTGGGTGTTGGCGGCTTCGTGGCTTCATATACTCCGTATCCTGCTGCTGCAACAACTGCGACAACAACGATTCCACCACCGTACATCAAGTACTTACGTCTAGTGATCTTCGCTTTCTCTTCAGTCAAAACATACCGCCCCATATTGCGCTGTTTTGGTTTATGTTTTATGATGTATTTATCAATTTCCAAATGGCACAAAAAAGCTCAAACCGCAACAGTAAGCTTATATACTTTTTGAAGTTGCAAACAACGAAATGAGTGAGGCGAAAGCAATGGAGGTCAGTACAGTGGTTGAACTGGTTCTCATGGGCTTAGGTAGAGGCGCGATATATGCACTGATGGCTCTGGGTTTGGCATTAATCCTTGGAATACTTAATATACCGAGTTTTGCACAGGGCGAATTCTATATGGTAGGTACATACTTTGCTTGGGTCGGCCTATCGATCTTAGGCTTTGGTCCATTTATTGCTTTGTTAATTGCAGCGTTCGCCACCTTCTTACTTGGAATGAGTTGTGAGAAAGTGATCTTCGCTCCCTTGCGAAAGTTTGGAGGAGGGGAATGGTTGGTTAACGTTTTCGTTCTCACACTGGGTTTGTCTTTAGTTCTCCAAAACATGGCGTTGGTAACCGCAGGGCCTCTTTATTACGGTGCTCCATACTTCTGGGGACCGGGCATTGTGGACTTATTCGGATTTAGAATCTCTTACGATCGCTTGATGATCATTGTGCTAGCAAACACCATAATATTCATCTTCTGGGTCTTCCTTAAGAGAACTAGGCTCGGCAGGGCTATTCGCGCTGTAGCTCAGAATCCTACCGCAGCTTCCTTAACCGGGGTAAATCTTAGCCGCATATATACGATAACTTTTGGGGTAGGTTGTATGTTATCTGGCATCGCCGGAGCCTTAATGGTGGCAATTCTGCCCGCGTATCCCACAATGGGAATAATCCCCTTGTATAAAGGTTGGTTTGTAGTGATTATAGCCGGTTTAGGGACCATCGGGGCATGTATACCCATAGCACTTTTGTTGGGAGTAATGGAAGCGGTAGGGCTCATAGCCGCTTCTGAGGGTTGGCAAACTGTTCTCTACCTAATTATAATCTGTATCTTACTTATCTTGAAACCCTTTGGCATCTTTGGAAAAGGCGAGGTAAGAGGCATATGGGAGAAATGAAGAAAATCAGCGTGGCGAGAATCGAGTTAACATGGAAAAACGTGATAGTGCTTCCATGTGTCGCACTCATGATCGCAACTCCTTTCATAGTAAGGAGTGGTTACGTTTCGCATATATTTATAACCGCTCTTTTATTCGGAACTTTAGCTGCGAGTTTCGATTTCGGAGTTGGATACCTTGGAATAGTGAACTTCGGCTATGCAGCGTTCATGGGACTCGGAGCGTATACCTCCGCAATAGCGGCAATACGTTTTGGAATTAACCCTTGGCTCGGTCTCTTACTTGGTGGGGTAGCCGCTGGTCTTCTTGGACTCGCCACGGGAGTATTGACATTGCGTTTGTATGGTATATTTGTGGCATGCTTTACTTGGTTTCTTGGCATGGCACTAATGACCTTGATCGCGATCACGCCTGAGATAACCAGAGGTTACTTAGGTTTAAGCGTCCCTTTTTTCCCGAATGTGTGGATACTTGACTTTACAGATCCTCTTAGGTTGTCGTACTTCGCCATAATTGTAATCCTGTCCCTGTCGATATTATTCTTCATATATTACCTTGGAAATCGAACTAAAATGGGGTTGGCCTTCAGGGCTCTTCGAGGTAGCGAGCCGGCAGCGATGGTTTTCGGAATAAATCCCTTAAAGTATAGGGTTATGAACTTTGTGATCACTTGTTTCATCGCTGGTACGTTAGGTAGTTTCTATGGTCATTACATCAGAATTTTGACGCCTAGCTTGCTGGCGACATCAAAGACCATAGAAATATTAGCAATAGCTTATTTGGGAGGAAGACGTTCTCTCTGGGGTTCGATACCAGCCGCATTCCTTATTATTTCTGTTCTAGAATTTCTCCGTCCGCTAGAGGCCTATCGCTTTATTATTTATGGCATCATACTCATCTTAATCATGATCTTTTATCCCGGAGGGTTGGCAAGACTAATAACGCGTAAAGAGCTGTTCTGATGAAACCGTCCGATATGAATGAAAAAAAGTGAAGAAATGAGATGGAATTAGAAATATCTTCAGTCGTAAAGAGATTTGGAGGGCTTGTAGCTCTTAATAACGTTTCCTTCGAAGTACGAAGTAACGAAGTTCTGGGGCTTATCGGTCCGAACGGATCCGGAAAGACAACTCTAATCAATTGCATAAGTGGCTTCTATCGCCCAGACTCTGGAAGAATTTTGTATGGAGGAAAAGATATCACAGGACTTAAACCTTACGAAATCTGCCGGCTACGCATCGTGAGAACTTTTCAGATAGTTGAAGTATTTCCTAAGCTAAGCGTTTTGGAAAACGTAATGGTTGGTGTAGCATTCAGTAACCCAACTATCAATTTAAATGAAGCGAAGCGAGAAAGTAGGAAAATCTTAGAATACGTAAACTTCCCTCAAGAGGAGGATGTCTTGGCTAAATATTTGAACTTAGGCCAAATGAGACTCCTTTCCTTCGCTAGAGCGTTGGTCGGTCATCCGAAATTACTTCTGCTAGACGAAACCGTAGCGGGCTTGACTCCCGGCGAGCAAACTAGAATTGTCAGCTTAATTGAGAAAATAAGTAAGGAGCTGAGAATAACTATCCTATTGGTAGAGCATGCGATAAGGTTCGTCATGGAAGTCTGCAACAGAATCGTAGTACTTCAGGAAGGAAGGAAAATAGCGGAAGGGCTGCCCGAAGAGATCTCTAAGGATGAAAAAGTTATGGAGGCATATTTAGGCAAGGAACATCTTTATTGATAATCATGCATGAAGCTATGCTCGATGTAAGAAAAATAAGCGCTTCTTACGGCGAGGTTACAGTACTCTGGGATATATCCCTTGAAGCTCGTGCAGCAGAAATTACTGCAATAATTGGCCCCAACGGAGCGGGCAAAAGTACGCTGCTGAAGACGATAGCTGGCTTACTTCGTCCTAAATATGGCGAAATAACATTTATGGGAAAAAGAATTGATAGGTTGTCCCCGCATGAGATTGTTAGATCGGGCATTATCCTCGTTCCAGAGGGGAAAGAGCTCCTTCCAGCAATGACAGTCATAGAAAATCTCCTAATGGGTGCTTATACCGTATCCGAAAAGGCTGAGATCGAGGAAGGGCTCAAACGGGTCTTCAAACTGTTCCCAGTACTGAAAGACAGAAGTGGGCAGCTCGCTGGCACCCTTAGTGGCGGAGAACAACAAATGCTCGCCATAGCGCGAGGTTTAATGTCAAAACCTAAGCTTTTGATGGTTGATGAGTCATCCCTAGGCTTGGCGCCGAAATTGGCATTGAGAAACTTCGATGTAATTCAGGAACTCAACAAGGAGAGAGTTGCTATCTTGTTGGTTGAACAATACGTGCATGCTGCTTTAAAGTTGGCAGACCGAGCATATGTGCTTGAGGAAGGAAAAATCGTAATGAGCGGTAAGGGCGAAGAATTGTTGAATGACAAACGCGTGAAGGAGAAATATCTAGGAAGATGAGGGTTGCTTGAAAATTCAATTTAGGAGAGAGGACCTATCGTCTTTTCTGAAGCGTCTATCCCTTCTGAGCTTGCTCATCATTTTGGCCTTTCTACCACTACCGCTAGCCAGATCTTCGTATCTCATATCGATCGAGTTGATTTTTGTAGTCGTCATCTTGGTCGGGTTGAAATTTTTGAGAAACGGCATCATAGGGGTTATAGCGTCTCTACGGCGAAGGTAAAGACCGAAGCAGAGTCACAAGTGGCTCGTTCTACGAGCAGAAGTAGACGAAAGGTGATAATAGGATATAATATGAGCTTCCGAGCGACTAGAATACTTGATCCGAAGGCTGACAAGTACCGCGCGTTGGTGAAAATGGATCCAAGTCCTTGGCGAAGACAGGAAGCTCAGCCCCTAAGTATGATACCGTACTGTAGGATCTGAGCATTCATTGGAGAGCAAAGATATTCGGAAATCTCTTAAGGAACTACGAGCTGTTGCTCTCAAAAACCTGGCCACAGAAGCCGCCGTCGTAAAGGCTAGGAAGATTGTAGTCGATGAACGAGTAGTGCTGAAGTGTAGAAACCCTCCCTGTGAACACTACGGCAGAAACTTGATGTGCCCACCGTTCACGCCAACGCCTGAACAGTTCACAAGATATCTGAAGAAATATGAGTGGGGAGTTCTCATCGAGGTTGAAGAAACTATTCCAAAGGAAATAAGAGGCTACCTCGAGCGAGGCTGGAACCTGCCTAGGCTACGCAAGAACAAGGGATTCAGAAAGGTGTATGACGCTTGGGAATTCAGGGTCTGGAAGAAGCTGCATAAAGTAGTTTGCATTGTTGAGAGAGAAGCCTTTCTTAAAGGCTTTCACTTGTCAACCGGGCTTGTAGGTGAAAGATGTGTGCTTTGCAACAGATGTGACGTAACAGCCCCATGCAAACGCCCTTGGGAAGCTAGGACTTCGATGGAGGCTGTAGGCATATATGTCGATAAGACCGTAGCGAATGCTGGCTTCAAGATAGAGTGGGGAAAAAGAAACTCGTTAAAGCTCTTCGGGCTCGTATTGGTAGGTGAATAGGTCGGCGGAAACAGTGTACTCATTTACCGGTTCGCTGGTCTAATAAACTTACCTCTTTGACAACGATTCATCAAGAGAAAAATGTATTAAATTCAATTAGTCTCTCTTTCTTTTGAGATGTGTCAGCGCATCGACAACTTCTCGCATCGACCTAGCGTTATCCTGAAACTGTTTATTAAGGACCGGATGTTCTTCCATAGCAGCCGTCATCTGTTCAAGTCTATACGAAGTTGTGTGGCTGCTGAAGTTCATTGACGAAGAGAAATTGGCTTTAATGGAAAAAGCATAGCGCCGCTGGAGCTATGTTGTTTTGGGTAATCACTTTTCTTACTGTACGCTTTTTTCCGCAACTACTCGTGGCGCAGAAATTTCGGCTATGAATTTGCGGCATTTTGGGCAAACTATTCTCCGAAATGACCACGTAGGAACCACGTATTTATCATGCCTTCTCCCGAATTTAACGGTATTATTTTGCGAGCACATGGCCCGTGCTACGGTCAGATGGATTGAGAGAGAAACTCTTTCCGCTACTTCATGATACGGTGCGTGGCGGGGGTGGATTGCGATACGTGGCGATTGCAGAGGTAAGCAATGACCCTGAGATAGTCTAGTCGCTTCGACCCCAAAGATACTTAAAGTCAAGAAGAGTAGTAGCATGAGGCCTAGCTCGTAGCTGCCAATTAGTAACCCTCAGGAATTGAAGAACCGATGGGCTCCGGATGGTGATACAACTCGATCCAGTTCCCATCAGGGTCTTTGATGTATGCGACCCTGACACCTCTTATCGGTTCAGACAGTGATGGTTCAATTTCGATTGGTTGACAACCCTTTGTTGCTAGTTCTTTGAGTGTTTCATCTACATTATTCACTCTAAACGCTATGTGGTCGAGTCCCTCCCCGGGCACGTAGCGAACATTGTAAGGTGAACCCTCCGGGTACCAGTTGAGTTCCAGTTTCTGTCCAGATTTTTCATCCTTGAGCAGTACATATATTCCTCCTCCAACCTGAGTGTTATTCCCTCTTGTTACTTCTTTCAATCTGAATAACTCAGTGTAAAACTTCAATGACCTATCCAAGTTCGTGACTCTTATTCCGAAGTAGCTAAGATACACTCATACACCCCCTTACAATAGCTAGACACGCTTTTCGGATTAATGAATTTGACGACTTAGAGTTAAAGCTAAAAGAAATCACTACAAACACTGCAACAACAATCTTTGCTTTTTACGTCCAGCTCCTGAAGTTTGAGTATTGAACAAAAAGTTTCTTGGGGCCCTCCGGCCTATGCAAATATCCCGACTATAGAATACGATCAATTTTCTAGTTTATCAAATCATATTGTGTCGTTGTCTTCCAACAAATACCTGAACTCGAAATCATCAATGTATCTCGAAAGGTTGTCCCAGAAATAATCAAGCCACACATAGACCCAAAGTTAGATGTCGTTATCCAAAAGTAGAAGTCACGGCGTGGAAGGGTCTTAGAAAACTCTAAAACCTCATGATTATCTAATACCTACTCTTCGAGAAGAAGAAGATGAGATTTGGACTTGATGGTGGGCAGCTAAGAATTCTATCGTCTGATGACTTGTACGATATATATCTTGCGATACTCAATGCTCTTGAAACGCATGGGGTGAAGATTGAACACGAAGGCGCTCTGAAGCTTTTAGAAGAGGTTGGCGCAAAAGTTGACTTCAAAGCGCAAACGGCTTGTTTTCCTGAGTATATTGTTGAGGAGTCGCTTAGAAAAGCACCAAAAAGCGTTAGGCTGTGCGGCAGAGACAAGAATCAGGATTTTATGATAGAAGGGAAGAAAGTTTACTTTGGGAGCGTTGGTGGCGCAATAGTCCTTGTGGACAGAGATACGGGAGAGAGAAGGATGAGTAGAACCGAGGATATGGCTGAAACAGCGAAGATCTGTGACGCTCTAGAGAATATTGACTACTCGATGGGTCTTTACACGCCACTAGATGCTCCACGCGATGTTCAAGGCTTGTACGAGCAGGATGCAGTTATGTCTAACACAGTGAAGCATTCGATCATCTTTGCCTACCATGGCGCAGAGGTGACCAGGAAGCAAATAGAGATAGCTAAACTAATAGCAGGTGGAGAGGAAGAGCTGAGAAAGAGACCAATAGTCTCCATGTACGATGAGCCAGCTTCACCATTTATAGTTGGCAAGGAGTATGTTGAGGCCCTAATAGAATGGACTAAGGAAGGTTTGCCCATCATATATGCGCCATGCCCAATGGGCGGAGCTACAGCACCCATAACCTTAGCAGGGGAAGTGGTTTCAGGGATGGCGGAATCTATTGCTGGCAATGTTATAGCGCAGTTTACTCGGCCGGGTACGCCGTTCATATTCGGTTTTGTGCCTCTGATCATGGATATGAGAACGACATTGTGTT
>Ga0315306_10000916_pt1 | contig 14241 bp, 6 predicted proteins | sample TDP1_MG_FD_203803 | JGI IMG/M metagenome (GOLD analysis project Ga0315306, IMG submission 203803) | Freshwater sediment microbial communities from Lake Towuti, South Sulawesi, Indonesia - TDP1 | ecosystem: Environmental > Aquatic > Freshwater > Lake > Sediment | place: Indonesia: South Sulawesi... | reverse complement strand
ATTCGGCTTTTCTTTCTTGAGAAAGCTGGAGACAAAACATATCTGGATGACGCCTCCGTTCAAGGCCAGTGCTTGAAGCATCTCATCCGAGAGATTTCTGGGAGTGTCACAAAGCGTCCGGATGCTGGAGTGGGAGGCGATGACCGGTGCTTTTGTGACTTTAAGCACATCAAAAAATGATTTATCAGAAATATGAGAGACGTCGACCATGATTCCCAGACGGTTGCATTCAGCCACAACCTCTTTCCCGAACTCGCTCAGGCCGTTATCCTCAGGATTCTGTCTGTCTGTTGATGAATCACAGATGTCATTATCCTGAGAGTGACAGAGGGTGAGATAACGGACCCCTCCTCTATAATATTCCTCCAACAGAGAAAGGTCTTTGCCAATAGGATAGCCATTTTCCATCCCGATAAAAGCTGCCCGCTTCCCTTCTTTCTCCAAACGGTAGGCATCTTCGGGAGTTGTCGCAATCTCTACCAAAGAAGGGTAATCCTCAGCCATCTTGTGTATGGCGGCCAGTAAAGACATGGCTTCGTCTTTAGCTCTAGCGTAGCCTTCAACTGTTCTTTCGTCCTGGCCAACATAGACCGCAAAAAATGCAGCATCCAGACCGCCTTCAGCCATGCGGGGAAGGTCGATTTTTCCGCTTTCTCTCTGACCTCTCTCATGACGCTCTCCTATCTTCCATTCCTCCCTCAACATGTGCTCTGGAGTATCGATATGAGTGTCGACGGTCAGGACTCTGTGGTGCATCTCATCGGCACGGAGTTTAAGAGCCTCCTCTTCCTTCTTCACCCTGCAAGAGGAAAACCATATTCCACAAGCAAAGAGAACCGAGAATATAACCGTGAATCGTTTCCTATTCATCGTTTTTCTTCTCCAAAGATTGCCATTCAGCATTGTCTTCTTCTTAATCTATTAAAAAAAATTTATGAATTCAAACAATTTCTGTCAGAACCATTTCAAAATCCATATTAAGTGAGAAAGAATAAAACGGCTTATTGATATGCCATCTTTTTTCATTTAAAATGGATTGAAATAAAATACATCGTTTGAAGAAGGAGTCAGTTCATGAAAAAATTTGGATTTTCTGTGTTTCTCATTCTGATATCTCTTCTCACTTTTCCTATCGCCGGAGAAGCAAACCAGGAGCAAAAAAGAGCCATGACCTTTATGGATATCCTCAACCTGAAAAGGGTGGGAAGCGGAGATTTATCCCATAACGGCCAGTACTATCTCTGCGAAGTCTCCTCGCTCGACTGGAAAGAGAATAAACGCTACAGCGACCTCTATCTTGCCTCCAATCAGAGCGGGCCTCTGAGGCAGATGACTTACACCAAGAAGAAAAATGAGACATCGCCAAAATGGCATCCGGATAGCGCCTTTTTTGCCTTTCTTTCAGACCGCAGCGAAAAAAACCAGATTTATTTCATGAACCCGGATGGCGGTGAACCCTGGCAGGTCACAGAAGCCAAGGATGGAGCTATCTCTTTTGATTGGAACAAGGAAGGCTCATTTCTTGCCTATTTGACTGGAAAGGAAAAGGAAAGGCAGCTCTGGATTCTGCCAGAATCAGGCGATAAATCCACCGAGCTTACAAAACATGAAACTCCAGTGGAATCCTGGTTCTGGAGCCCGGACGGCAAAAGAATCTATTTCATCGCTGCTGACAGGTATGATGAAATCGAGAAAAAAAGGATGGAAAAGGGGTTTAATGCTCAGATTGTTGACCCCATCAGAATCCCCAATCATCTTTGGGTCATAGACTTAGATAGCAAAAAGGAGAGAAGATTGACCTCGGGCGATGACTTCTCGGTCGAGGAAGCCTTTATTTCTGATGATGGCCAGTTTATCGCTTTTAGTTCCGCCCCTACAAACCGTTATGGGACCTCTATCGACTCCGAGGTTTATCTCCTCGAGCTACGATCGGGAAAGCTTGAACGCCTGACTCATAACCAAGTCTCTGAAAGCTCTCTCAGCTTTTCTCCTGACGGCAAATGGCTGGCTTTTGTTGCCCCTGATGATTTTACATACATGAGGAAAGAACGGATCTACCTCTATCCTTTAGCAGGAGGAGAGATGATCAAGCTCCCCGAAGGTTTCGACCTGGACGCAGACCTTTCCTTCTGGAGCGAAAAAGGAGACACCATATTTTTTTCAACTCTGGAGGGAACAGCCCGTAACCTCTTTGCCGTCACTGTTGCCAAGGGCTCGAGTCCGATGAGGGTCACAGATGAAAGAGCTTCGATCTCTGCCTGGAAAGACAAAGATACTGGCCTCATCCTTATTTCCTACATTGACCCCCATCAGCCATTTGATATTTACCTGACCAGCATGAAAACCTTGACCAATAAGAAAAGATGGATCAAGCTTACCGATGCCAATCCGCAGGTCAAGAATTTCTCTTTGGCCGAGTACGAAAACATCACCTGGAAAAGCACTGACGGCCAGACAATCGAGGGAATACTCATCTACCCTCTCGATTACAAGCAGGGAACACGCTGCCCCCTCATCGTCCAGATTCACGGAGGCCCGGCCAGCGCCTACACCCATTCCTTCTCTGGATCCTATGGAACTTACACTCATGTCTTCGCCGCTAATGGCTATGCTGTCTTCCAACCCAATTACCGCGGCTCTTCAGGATACGGAGAGAAATTCCGGATGGAAATTTCCGGTGATTACTTCCGCCAGGCTTTTGACGATATTATGACCGGCATTGATTATCTAATCGAAAAGGGAATTGCCGACCCGGATAAGCTGGGCATAATGGGCTGGAGTGCGGGCGGCCACTGGTCAAACTGGACTCTTGTCTCCACTGATCGCTTCAAAGCCATTTCCACCGGTGCAGGAGCGGTCAACTGGATTTCTCTCTATGCTCAAACCGACGAGCAGGACACCCGGGAATTTTATTTCAAGGGCAGGCCATACGATAACTGGAATCACTATCTGGATGTCTCTCCCCTGAAGTATATCAAGAAGGCCAAGACTCCGACTCTGATTCACTTTGGAGAAAAAGACAGGCGAATCCCCAAGCCCCAGGGAGAAGAGCTGCACATGGCTCTCAAGAAGCTGGGCGTGCCCACTGAATTCATCGTCTATCCTGACATGCCTCATGGCCTGGATAATCCCCGCTATCAGCTCCTAAAGATGGAAGCTGAATTCTCCTGGTTTGAAAAATGGATAAAGGGAAAAGAAGGCTGGATTGACTGGAATGCCCTTCTCAAGACTTTAGAAGAAGAGAAAGAGGAAAAGCCAGAAAAAGATTAAGTCAGACTTGATTTTTTAGGCGCGACTCAGAAAAGGTCATTTTCATTCAAATATTTCGCCAGCGTTAAAGATTTGCCATCCATCAGGAACCGAGCATTGTTTTTCTCACTGATTGACGGAGTTCGCCTGAGCGAGTTCCCTCCCTTTCCGGGCATACTCCTCAGAGAGGGAATTTTTTCCAAGACGATTGTAGAGGTCGGCCAGAAGAAAGTAGCCGAGGGGCAATTCATTCTTTTCAGGCTTTAAGTCAATCCCCTTCTTGACCAGAGAAATCGCCTCTTCATAATTCTGGCCTCGATTGAGATAAATCCGGGCGAGGTAAAAATAGCTCAAGGGGAAATTGGGATTTACCTCGATTGTTTTTTTCAAATACTCAAGCTCTTGCTCTTCCTGGCCCAAGAGCCTGTAGAGGCGGGAAAGATTAAAACAGGCCCTAAAATGCTTGGGTGAAAACTGGAGTTCTTTTTGATAGGCTTCCACTGCTTCCAGGTTCTTTCCCTGTTTTTCCCTTATCTGGGCTAAATTGAAATAGACATTGCTCAATCTTGGGTTGAGGCCGAGAGCTTGATTGACATTTTTCTCCGCCTGGACGAGGTCTTCTTTGATAATGTAAATCGCCGCTAAACCGTTATAAGCCGAGGCTGATTCAGAGTTAAGAGAAAGGCACTGTTCGTAATAGGGAATCGCCTCATCGTATTTTTTCTGGATGAATTTCATGCCTCCCAGCATGAAATAGAGCTGAGAATCCGAGAATCCCTTTTTCAAATAGTCCAGAACGAACTTTTCAGCCTCATCAAATTTTCTCATTCTCTGGTAGGAGAGTCCGATGTTAAGGACAACAAAAGTATCATCGGGCTTTCGCTCCAGAGCTTTTTCGAAGCAAGAGATAGCCTCCTTGAAATCTCCTTGCTTAAAATAAATATTCCCGAGGGAAAAGTAAGCATCGGTTATTTCCGGGTCACTGGCGATGATTTCGTTTATGATTTTTATGGCTTCCTCGGCTTTACCGCCGAGTCCAAGCTCCCGCGCCTTGGAGAGCTCGTTAAAAACGACAATCTTTTCCTTGGGGCTGGCGAGTTTCTTTCCTTTTAATTTGGCTGAATCAGTGAATGAGCCGATGTATCCTAGGGCAGCAAGTTTCTGCCTTGTCTCTTCGTCGATCTTTCTGTAGTCAAGCTCATAGGCATTCTGGCTCGATTTTTCTATAAACTTTAAAGCCTCGGGGTGGAACTCAGACAGAATTTCCTTTTCAGAAGATACCAAGTTTTTCTCTTCATTCGGGTCCTCGGTCAAATCATAGAGTTCGAGTTCAGGTGCAATAATCAATTTGTATCTATCATTTTGAACGGTTTGGAGCTCAGACCACCCGTAATGGAAGCGAGGATAAAAAGTTTCAGAGTAGGCAAGGCTATGCAGCTTTTTTTCAGGCTCAAAAAATAGAGGGAGAAGGCTCTTTCCCTGCACTTGTGCAGGGATGGATATTCCTCCCATCTCCAGCACAGTGGGCATGACATCGACCAAGGAAACAACTTGAGCAGAAGAAATTCCCTGAAGTTTTTCAAATGGGGTGACAAAGATGAGGGGAACATGGATTCCCTCTTGGTAGACAAAAAAGCCATGGGTTGATTCTCGATGCTGGCCAAGGCTTTCGCCGTGGTCTGAGGCAAAAATGAGAAAAGAATTCTGGATGAGGTTGTTTGCTTTGAGAAACTCCCAGAGCCGGCCAAGCTGGGAATCGGCAAAGGCAATCTCTCCCAAATAGGGATGTCGATATTTCTTGTCAAAAGGAGGAGGCGGTTCGTAGGGTGTATGGGGGTCGTAGAGGTGAATCCAGGCGAAAAATTTTTTTTGCTTTTTCTTCTCCAGCCAGCTCAAGGCCTCATCCATGACTTCATTTCCTGGCCGCTGGACAGTTCCCAAGGAGACTTTTTCAAAACGGCTCAAGTCAAACTGGTCAAAGTAATAATCAAAACCCTGGTTAAGCCCCCACTTAGAATCGAGGACATAAGCACCGACAAAAGCTGCTGTCTCGTAGCCTTTTTCTTTAAAGAGCTCAGCCAGGGTCTTAAGCTCCGGAGGGATGATAAACCCGCCGTTATCCCGGACGCCGTGGAAGAGGGGAAGGGTTCCGGTAAGAAGAGAGGTGTGTGAGGGAAGGGTGAGAGGTGTTTGAGCGATACATCTTGTGAATTTTATTCCCTGCGAAGCAAAGAGGTCTATGAAAGGAGTATCAATCCACTGAAAACCGTAGCAGCCAATCCTGTCGGCGCGGAGAGTGTCAACAGTAATCAGGATGAAATTGAATTCTTTGTCCCCTTTCAGACGGGCAAAACTTGGCCTCCATGGCTTGAGAAGGAAAAAAAGGATGAATAAAATAAGAATAAATAAAGAGACAGAGGCAAGAATGAATAATTTTTTTTTATTCATCTTTATTGTTTGAATTTTATCATAAAACCGAAAATATTCATAAGGCAGAACAATAGGTTTCGTTCATTTCCATTAGTTAGAATTTAAAGAAAAGGGGACACTCTGATCAGAGCCGTCCCCTTTTCTCGAACCTTAGCCTAAATCAGAAGATCAATCGAATTCCGAGCCTTGCCTGGCGCGGTAGGACAATTCCGTATAGCTCGTGTCCCTCTGTGGAAGGATAATCGCCTGGGTTCCAGTCATAGCCGATTCTTGTTCCCCAGCTGCTGATAGTATCAGCATTGAAGACGTTGAAGACATCGACTATCAATCCCAAGCGGTATTTCTTGGCCAGGGTGAAAATCTTCTCCAGCCTCAGATCAAGGATTTTCTCCATCGGGTAGTGGTACTTACCTCGCTCTTCGGTGTTGAAAGTCACTCTTCCCTGAGGAAGTGGTCTCGTCCTGAACCTCTGCGTCCAGCTCGGGCCAGTAATTCCCCTGAAATAAGCGCTTAAGCTAACATCTACTACAGGAATAAGGTAGGTTCCCTGAATTTTGATCATGTGAGTCGGGTCATAGGTAGCATAGCCGTCGGCATTAGTCCAGTAATTCGGGTCGCCTGTATACATTCCGCTCCTGGCATTCCAGCCGATGTCATCTCCCCAGGTGTTGTCTATCGTGCCTTTTGTCTTAGAGTAGACATAAGAGGCAATCACCTGCCAACGGTTCGAAAATCGCTTGTTGAAGAGGACTTCAATGCCTGCATATCTTCGGTAAGGCCTTCCCAGGACATAAGGTCTATCAGCGCCCTGTCTCATGTTCTCAATCCAAAACTCATGGGCACTGCCAGAGGTTAGTTGATAAACCGTAAATACCTTATTGAGAGGAGCGACAAGATATCCATCGGGAGAATTATAATAGTAAGGTTCAAACACGGCCGAGGTGTCATAGACTCCGATCTGGTTCCTCCAGTTTCTGTAGATGAAGCTCAGGGTGAGAGAGCTATCCCTGAAGAGCTCTCTTTCAATACTGGCTGAGTACTGGTCCATATAAGGATGTTTTATTCCTTCCTCCATCTTCCAATTCTGCGTGACTCTATCAATCTCTACCCAATCTTGCGGCGTTGCATATATATCCCAGAGATATGTTATATAGTCAGCCCACTTGGGAGTCAGTCGCTCATGGTAGGCAGCAAACATTGCTTCTGTGAACTGGCCATAATGAGCTTTAAAGATTGTGCTCTTGTCTCCAAAAATGTCAAAGGTAAAACCGACACGCGGTGCTATCCGGTTGGTATTGTAAACAACTCCCTCAACATCTTTAATCGTTCCCCAGTTCTGGCTGAAGCGAAGACCAAAATTCAGGTTCAAACGGGGGAAAATCTTCCAGGAATCCTGGGCAAACGCTTCGAGCCTGGTGTATTTCACGTTGAAATCATAACCCTCGTACTCAAACTTCAGGTAGTTTCCGTAATAGCCATATCCCCAATAATCCTCATAGTAGGTGTGATTTGGGCCTGTAAACCCATATTGACTTCTGGACCAGGAGTGCTCAACCTCGACCCCGAACTTGAAGTCATGGGAGCCTTTGATAAAGTCCTCAGCATAGTGAGTCAGGCTGGCATTGGCCTGGAACCTGGTGCGGTCTGCGAGGTAGTAATAGCCCGAGTTGTAATAGAGCATATTGCTTTGATCGCCTGGGATATCTGGATTGTCATTATCAAAGTAATGAGCGTTCACATTCCTTGTGGTCTCTGGCTCGAGGTAGTAATATCCCCAGAAATAAGCAGCCTTTAAGTCAAGGAAAGTCTTGGGGCTGAGAATGTGGGTCAGGCTGAAGTTTCCAACAACTTCTGGTGAAGTCTGATTAACTACAGCATCTGGAGCAGTGGTTGCACTCCCCCCGCGGTTGATGCCATTATAAGTATCAACTTCAATAGAACCAATCATGCTCGTCTTGGAGCTTAACTGAGAGTTGATCTTTAAAAATGACCTTGGCTGGATGTAATCGATCGCTTCTGGGAAGCCGGTTGGATAACGCCATGAGTGATACCACTGAAGTCCTGCAAAAAACCAGACTTTATCCTTCTTGATCGGGCCGCCGAGATGGCCATTCACATCCAACAGTTTTGTCAGAGGAGAGGTCAATTCAGGAAAATCGTCAATATAAGCTTTGTTATTTGCCGTCTGCCAGAGCCCTTTTGGCCAGTCGTCTTTTCTTCCCTGGAAGTCAAATTCAAAATGACCTGAAAATTCATTACCTCCAGATTTGGTGATCAGGTTAAAAATAACACCAGTGAAATTTCCGTATTCTGCTGGCAAGCCAATGCCCATGACTTTTGCTTCCTCGATAATGTTGTGGTCGAGGAAGACCCAGGCTGTCCCTCCTTCAGGGTCAGCAACATTAACTCCATCCATCGAGTAAGCGATTCCTGTTCCATCCTGGGCGCCATAAGCCACATCAGCAGTCGTGCTGGGAGTAACTCCCGGAGCCAGGTTGACGATGTCAGAAGTAAACTGGGAATAGGGAATATTTCTCAGGATTTCATTGCTCAGAGTCACGGAAGCGGTCTCGCTCGACTTGACATCCACAGTCGGCGATTGGGCGACGACCGTCACCTCTTCTGCCAGAGTGGCGAGCTTCATCGTCATGTCAACGGTCAATCTGATGGTGGTTGAGAGACGGATATTTTCTTGGATGAATGTTTTAAACCCTTGAAGCTCGGCCTTAAGGGTATAAGTTCCGGGAGGCAGGGCTGGGAATCGGTAGCTTCCGTCTGCAGCGGTGACTGTTGTTCTTACTCCCATTAAGTTCGGACTCTGGAGAGTCAATGTTACGCCAGGAAGGGGATTTTTCTCTTCATCAACAACAGTTCCGACAATCGCACCCGTATCTCTGGACTGGGTGAAAGCAAGGGAAGAAAGCACAAGGAAGAGAGAAAAGACAGCTAGAACTGCTTTTAGTTTCATTTTTTTCTCCTTTCCATTTTTCCGTTTCTTCGTAAACCCGATAACTCATGTCCCTTTATTTAATTCTTGCTTTGATTCTCACCTCCTTGCAGATGAAATTATTTTCAATAATAAAATAAAATTTTACACAGATTAATAAAGCGAATTTCATGCCAATTTTCAGTTATAGCAATCCTTTTTTTATCAATAAGATATAACTATATTGTTTATGAAAAATCAGCAATTTTCTCCAAAAAATTGGATTATCCAAAGATTTGAATCGAGCCTCACCATCTTATTTTGTTTTTTATTATATTAAATTAAAAGAAAAATGCAAAAAAATTTCTATGCTTGTCAAATTTGAAACTTATTCAACCTTATGGTAATTTTATAATTTAGAGAAAGAACTAACTATGAAAAAAAACGCACTCTTCTTTCTTATTTTCCTCTCCGCAGCCATTCTTCTCAAGGCCCAAGAAAAGCTTTCCCCAGAGCACCGCAACTGGCTCGAGACTGTCTCTCCGATCATCACCAAAACAGAAAGAGAGGTTTTTCTTAAGCTGAAGACAGCTCAGGAAAGGGATAAATTTATCCAGCTCTTCTGGAAGAGACGCGACCCCCAGCCTGATACAGAGAAGAATGAGTTTTATGATGAATACATGAAAAGAGTCCAGTTTGCTGACCTTAATTTTGGCCATGAAGGCCCCAGGAAAGGAAGCCGGACAGAAAGAGGCTATTTTTATCTTCTTCTCGGTCCGCCTCTAGAGAGGCAAGTCTATGCCACCAGCTCTGAGATTTGGCCTCTTGAACTCTGGCAGTACAAGGGGGAGCAGGAATATGGCTTACCGCCGTTTTTTTACCTGATCTTCTATCAGCCCGAGGGATTGGGCGAATACCGCCTTTATTATCCGGGAGTTGAAGGCCCGGAAAAGCTGGTCATTCCTTCACTCTCCAGCCGGTCGCTGAATCGGACGAGTGCCTATCAGATAGTTAAAAAAGTATCGAGCGAACTCGCCAATGCTTCCTTGAGTTACATTCCGGGCGAAAGCACCTTGGGGATTAGCGGCCTCTCCTCTGACACCGTTATCTCCAGCGCCTATTCTCTGGCTGAGAAAAAATTCTCTGACGCCTACGCTCGCAACTTCCTCTATTACAAAGACTACGTTGAGACAGATTACACCCATAACTTTGTCGAGAATAACTTCAAGGTCAAAATTTTCAAAAACGCTGAACATTTTTATCTTCACTGGACTCTTGAGCCGAAAAAAATAAATTTCGCATTATCCAAAGGCAAATATTACGCTTCGTTCGAGCTGGTGTTGAGGATGGAAGACCTCCAAGGAAACCTTGTTCTGGAAAAGGAAGAAGAGATCCCTCTTGAGATTTCTCCTGAAGACTACAAACAGCACGAACGCCAGCTTTTTGCCTTTCAAGACATTTTGCCTCTCATCCCTGGGAATTTTAAATTCTTTTTCCTGCTCAAGAGCAAGACAGCTAAGGACTTCACTTCATTCCAGACTGAAGTCTCAGTCCCTCATGATTCAGCTAGTCCTTTGCTCAGCAACCTGATTCTCTATCATGGCCGGGAAAAACTCGCAGAAAATCAGAAGGCGAGGCTCAAAGCCTTCACTTTTGAAGGAAATCAGTATGTCATCAATGCTCAGAACAATTTTCTTCCTCAGGAGGAGATGGGCCTTTACTGCCAGCTCTACAATTTTAAAGAAGATAATGGGTCACTCATGGTTGAGATTTTTTCCATGGGCTCCGATTCTCCTGTCCAGAGCTATAAGAAGCCTTTGAAGGAGGTTTTAGCTCCGGATCAAAGCGGAGTCGATACTGGGCCTCTCTCCCTTTCAACTTTAAAACCAGGATACTATCGAATCCTGGCCTCCATCATCGATCAAAACGAAACTAAGCTCCTCAGCGAAAGGGAAAATTTCATCCTCCTCTCACAGGCATATCCAGTTATTCCCTGGATCTACTCCAAACTCCACAACCCTTCCCCTGACCCGGACGAGCTCTATCTCTTTGCCTCTCAGTATTTCATGACCAGAGAGTATATCCTAGCCAGAACCTCCCTTGAACAGGCTCTGAAATTGAAGGACACGGCTAATATCAGACTTCTCTTGGCAAAAACTCTTTATGCCCTTCGCCAGTATAAAGATTCTCTGGCCATCGTCTTTCCCGTCTTTCAGGCCACCCAGGAGAGGGAAGCAGCCAAAGTCATCGCTGTCAATTATGCTGGCCTTGAAGACTGGTCCTCTGCCCTTGTCTATTTGGAAAAGCTCATGGAACAGGCGACAGAAATCAGCGTCCTAAACCTGGCGGCTGAATGTTATCTCAATTTAAATCAACCAGAAAAAGCCCTTCCCCTTCTTCAAAAATCTTTAGAACTCAATCCCAATCAGGATAAGATCAAGGAGCTGGAGAAAAAGGCTAGAAAACTTCGGGAGCAAAAAACCGGCTTTTCTCATCTCTAAATTTTTTTGAAAATAGATTAAAAAAACGAGAGAGACAATTGAGGAGGAATGAATGATAAGAAAAACGATATTCCTTCTATTCCTCGCAGGCTTTCTTTTCTCCAACCTCTGGCCTTCAGTTCAAGGTAAGATTGAAGGAATCGTCACCGATAGCGAGGGCAAGCCGCTGGAGGGCGTAACCGTGACAATTATTTCCTTAAAAGTGACTTCAATAAAATTCGATCTCAAATCAGATAAAAACGGCAAATTCACCCAGGTCGGACTCTGGCCTGGATATTATCAGCTGAACCTTAAGAAATCAGGCTATCTTCCTCTCTCCCGTGAAGTCAAGGTGAGCATCGCCGAAACAAGCAAGCTGGAAGTTAAAATGGAGAAAGCTCAGGAAACGATGGAGCAAAGCCTCTCCAAAGCTGACAGCCTTTTTCTTAAAGGATACAAGTTTTACGAAGAGACAAAATACGAAGAGTCAGCAGCTGCTTACCAGGAGGCAATAAAAATCAACTCCACCCAGTGGGGTTATTATTTTAATCTGGGTCTGGCTTATAAAAAATTGAACAGGAAGGAAGAGGCAATGGCGGCATTCCAGAAAGCTGCGGAGCTCAATCCTGAAAGCTTCAGCATCAATAAAGAGCTGGGAGAAGTCTTGGCCAAGAGTGGAAATTTTGAAGAGGCAATGAAATACTACAAGAAAGCCACTGAACTCAGCCCTGATGACCCTGATGCTTTCTACAATCTTGGAGTCTGCCTGCTGAACTCGGATAGATCCGAAGAAGCTATGCCTGTTTTCCTGAAAGTGGTCGAACTGAAGTCAGACTATGCTGATGCCTATTACCAGCTGGGAACACTTTCCATCAGTCAAAACAAGAAAGAAGATGCTGTAAAATATCTTGAAAAATTCCTCGCTCTGGCTCCAGAGCACGAAAAAGCCAGCTTAGCCAAGCAACTGCTTGATTATTTAAAAAAATAAGGAGAAAAGATGAAGGCTAAAAAGTCTTTGCAGCTTGTCTTTGTCTTATTGTTTTTAATCCTTCTCAACCTCAATCTGCCGGCTGTAAACGAAGATAAATACGAAAAATGGCTGAACGAAGAAGTGAATTTAATCATAACCGAGGCCGAAAAGGCTGAATTTAAAAAACTCGAAAAAGAAAGAGACAAGGATCTTTTTATCCAGCTTTTCTGGGCAAAAAGAGACCCCACCCCTCAAACTGAGAAAAACGAGTTCAGAGATGAATACTATCAACGCCTCCATTACGTAAAAAACGCTTTTATTTACGCCTACAAAACAGGAACAGAAACTGATATGGGAAAAGTCTATCTCTATTTTGGCAAACCCAGGGTCTTGCATACGAGCACATCTCCTTCAGGCATTCGACAGAATACCCCTCAAGAAGTATGGGTCTATCCCTCTCAATCCTGGATGAATCTTCCCAAAAAAACTTTCAACGTTGTTTTCACTCATGACGGCATTGGCTATGTCATCGACCAGAACCAGACTGATTTCAGAGTCATGCGGGCATTTTATTCCTATCCTGAAAAAATTCTTGTTCACCCAGATTTAAAAGAGTTGCCCTACCCGAAAAAGCCTTTGCTCTTCTCTCCTGAATCCTTTGAAGGAAAGCTCATCCAGCAGGTCAAATCCTCCGAGGAAGATATTGTCCAGATTCCCTTTGAAAAAAAGGCACTATTCACCAAGGCTGAGAATGAAAGCACCTACCTGAGCTTTCTTTTAAAAATTGAACCTGGAGAGAAAAAAGAGGAAATTCAAAAAAAGATGGTTATTTTCGGAAGTCTTGAACGAGATGGCCAATCATTCGATTTTCGTCAGGAGAAAGATCTTCAAGAAGAGGAAAATTATTTTATTTCCGAGGTCGGGCTGCCTCTTCTGCCTGGTGATTATAAACTTTTTATCGGGCTTGCCACCCCGGACGAAAAATCATATTCAATCAAGATGGACAAGATTCAAGTTCCCAATTTCTGGACTCAGGAGCTCGCACTTTCCTCCCTTCTTGCTTCGGCTCAGGTGATCGAGAAAGAAGTTGCGGAAAAAAAAGCTGAGTTTGATGTTTTTTCTCTAGGCCGCTATGCTCTTCTCCCCCGATTCAGCCAAGGCTACAAGAAAGATGAATCTTTGAATTTGTTTTACTACATCTACAACATAGCCAGAGACGAAAATCAAAACTGCTCATTGCAGATTGAAATCGAGCTTCAAAAGGGAGAGAAAAAGTTCAAGCTGAATCCTCAAACAAGGCAGAGAAAAGTGGGTGAAGAAGCAGCCATCCTCGAAGGGACTCAAATTCCGCTTTCTTCACTTCCCGAAAGCGGAGAATACGAGCTTCAAGTTAAAGTGACCGACGAACTCACTCAAAAAACAGCCACTGAAAAGCTGAAATTCTCTCTACTTTAGCCATCACCTTCAACTCTTTTTTCTCATCAAAACATAGAAATCCCTGCGGCGCTGGCCTTCTTCAATTTGCCTGAAATCGATGATTTTATAATTCCTCTTGAATAAGCTCTGAAAAGCATCCCTTGTCTTCATCCTCCATTCAAGCGGAATCTGCCTGACTTCGGTCTCTGGAACGTCTGTCTCTCTGAGCATCAGATAAAAATCATAGGGAATCTCGAGAAGCAGGAGCTCATTCTCTAAATCCAGGTTGACTGTCTTGATCTTCTCAAGGCTTACAGTTCCTTTCCGGCCTTTGATCTGCTGGAGAGCGGCTTCGATCACCATCAGTTTTGATGTAACCAGGGATTTCAGATCATACTCAGGCCTTTGAATTTTTTTCTTTAAATCCCAGCAGACAAAGAACCTGTCGCAAGGAACATCCAGCCTGTTTAAGAGTCCTCCGAACTCTCCATAAGCAGCATCCCTGTATTCCACAACATCCATCCCGAAGCGGTGGATATTCCTGTAGGCATTGATGCCGGTCAAAGGGTCATAGGTGCAGGTCACAGTATAAATGCCGAAGACCTCAGTCAAAATCTCTCTCTGGAATTCCTTGATCAGTATTCCCAACCCATAATGCTCGAAATCCTGCCTGACGCCGGTATACTGGGAATAAAACTGAAGGTTAGCAGGCTCTCTAAAGGCAATTTCTTTATTTTTAATGCCGACAAAACCATAAGAAAAGCCGACAA
>Ga0315306_10000915_pt1 | contig 14244 bp, 11 predicted proteins | sample TDP1_MG_FD_203803 | JGI IMG/M metagenome (GOLD analysis project Ga0315306, IMG submission 203803) | Freshwater sediment microbial communities from Lake Towuti, South Sulawesi, Indonesia - TDP1 | ecosystem: Environmental > Aquatic > Freshwater > Lake > Sediment | place: Indonesia: South Sulawesi... | reverse complement strand
CCGCCGCTTCTTCGGGCGTGACCCCGCTCTTCATCTGTTCTTCAACAAAGCCTCTGATCGACCCAACTTCCTGAGCGACTTCAAGAGGAACCGGAATCTCCTCCCCAACCCAGCTTGGAATTGCTCCGGTGGGGTCGTCAACCGATTTCACGTAGACATGGTCGCCGGATACGTTTGTGATTCTCCAGGGACTCCCGCGGATGATGAACTTGACGCCTGGTTTTCCGTATTCTGCCATAAAGGCTTCGTCTAGTATACCCACAGCGGCTTCTGACGTCTCGTCTACTACAAGGTACTGTTTTTCGTCTGGAATCATGGAAAGGTTTTCGAAGTAGTATTCGTACATGGCTTTGGTTTGGCGAGGCTTTATGACGAGCATGTCTTCAAAGGAGACCCAGGCCAGTCTGGGAAAACGAGAGTGCATGTAAGTTAGGACTTTTTCAATGTCTTCTAGAGTGAGATCAGTATAGGGGTAAGCGTTCTTGAGCAGGTCATAAATCTCGTAGAAATACCAGCGCTTTTTCTTCATCAGTAGTCCTATGATTTGGTGGGCTAGTGCGTCGTAAGGTTTTGGCGGTATAATGACTGGCTCCAACTCTTCCCTATACGCCATGCGGGCGATGACCATGGCTTCCAGGGTGTCGTCGGAGTCCATGGTGACGATGATTCCCTTGGCTATGCGTCCGATTCTGTGTCCGCTTCTTCCAACGCGTTGAATGAGACGTGTGACCTGTCGGGGGCTCATGTACTGGATTACCAAATCTATCCTCCCGACATCGATGCCTAACTCAAGCGAACTGGTGCACACTAACCCCTTCAGTTCACCGTTTTTTAGTCCTCGCTCAGCCGCTATCCTAGACGGTTTGGCTAGAGATCCGTGGTGAATGGACACTGGAAAGTCGATGTCCCAAACCTTGAATCGGCTGGCTAAAACCTCTGCGGCTGAGCGCGTGTTGGTGAACAGAAGAACTGACTTCTGTTTTTCAATAAACTTACGAATCACGCGAAGCCGAGCAGCAACCTCAGAATGGGTGAAGAGCGCTGAAGCGAGCTCGTCGTCTTCGGAACTGGGCTGAGGGTAAACAATTTCCAACTCCATAAGCCTTGCCACAGGCACCCTCACGATTTCCACTTTTCGCTCGTTGCCCACGAGAAACTTGGCAACTTTCTCGGGACTGCCGATTGTGGCTGACAAACCGATCACTTGAAAATCTTTACCAGTGACCCATCGAAGTCTCTCCAAAGCCAGCGACAACTGGCTTCCACGCTTGCTGTCCGCCATCTCGTGAACCTCATCGACAATCACCCATCTGACCTCTTGAAGATGCTGACGCATCAGCCTGCCAGGCAACACGGCTTGCAGGGTTTCAGGTGTGGTGATCAGTATGTTTGGTGGGCTTTGAGCTTGTCTTGTGCGCTCTTTGACATCGGTGTCGCCGTGTCTCACCGCCAGCTTCACGTCCAGATTGTTGCACCACCATTCTAAACGCTCTAGCAGGTCTCGATTCAGGGCTCTTAGCGGAGTGATGTAGAGAATCTTGATTCCCCTAGGTCTTTCAGGAGTTTGAAGAAGCATGTGGAGAACGGGAAGAACCGCTGCCTCAGTTTTTCCGGTGGCGGTTGGCGATATGAGGAGAACGTTTTTTCCCTCGAGGATTTTGGGTATTGTTTCTTCTTGGGGATCAGTTGGCGCCTCGAACCCCCTCTGCTCAATCAGCCTGCGAACTGGTTTAACAAGCATCGCGAAGGCGTTCTTTGGAGGTTCCATTGAATTGTGCCAACCTTCCCAGAGCCAAGGAAATACTGCGGAAGCGTGTGTAAAAGCATTTTGGAAGACAACGGTACGTGCGTCTTTCTAGAATCCACTTCTTTTGCATCCGTTCAAATCATGTACATTAACCGTTTACTTGCAGCTCCTTTGTCAAAAATAAACATACACGTGTCTATTTTTTACGGTTTTCCGCCCTATGGTATGGAAAGTTTTTTATTCATTATCATTCAAACATGGATACGAAAATTGGGAGGAAAATATATGGCTAAATGTCCGAAATGCGGAACCGAAGTTGCCAACCCCAAAAGGCGCCCATGGACAATGGCTGGTCGCCCAGATAAGACAGGCAAAAAAACTGAGCTAACAATAGGTCTTTTCGGCTGCCCCAAATGTGGGACCACATTCAGGCACGTCATGGGGAAGCGAAAGGTTTAGACGCGGGCACCATCAGGCGACCCTACGCAGAGGAACCGGGCGAAAATAAACCATCTGCCCCATACCGTTGAGAAACCAGTGTAGGAACATTACAAAAGGTGGGAGCTCGTCGCTCCGTTTCCAGACAAGAAGACACGAGTAACCGTTAGAATCTTTGACATGCTCAAGTGTCCCTCGCATGAAAGAAGATCTGAAAGGGGTTGATAGCAAGGGGAAAACGGAGACTGAACGTATAAAGGTATAATCGCCTAGGATAAAGCTGTGGCGCATGAAGACGCTCCGCATATCCCCTTTTTTATATAAAAAACGAATCAGTAAGTTTTTAATACACAATGTTATTCTCTGCTAGAAAAGGTGGAGCAGATGAGACTGAAAGAGATGCTCAAAAGTGAATACGTCCAGAGCGCTATCTTATTGCTAATCTTCGCAATCAGTGTTCTTGCTTTCTGGTTTGGTTTGAGAGCAACTTTAAGGGCTGAATACCCGTTGTGTGCGGTCGCCTCAGGAAGCATGAAACCGACCTTGAGAATAGCCGACCTTATCATTGTTCAAGGGTTAGACCCGGATAAGATTAATGCAGCTGCGTTTCCAGACGGCGATATCATCGTGTTTTACAGACCTAAAGGATGGCGTGATCCAAACGACCTTATCGTACATAGAGCTGTAGAGAAGTTTTCTGAAGGAAACGTTACGTATTTTCGCACAAAGGGAGACGCAAACCCTTGGCAGGACAGCTGGGAGGTTCCGGAAGATTACTTGATCGGTAAAGTTGTGAGTTTGCGGATACCAATGATAGGCTTCATCACCTTCTTAATGCGAACCCCTGCCGGAATTTTAATAATCTTACCGATGCTAGCTGTGGTAGTCGCAGATTGGATTTCTCTTGTGAAAAGGGATTCTGAATCCTAAACCAGCTTTGTTGTCAAATATTTCTAAACAGAGGCTCCACGGAACATACTTTTTTCCCACTGGCTGGCAGTCTTATCGATGCAAAGGTTCAGTTGGGTTGGAGCATAGAAACCCATATTAAAAGAAAACACATGTAAGACTTAGCCATGAACATGTCAAGCGTACAAAAGCTTTTTCTTTACGGGTTAATTTGTGTAATGTTCGTTCCCTTTGTGGCTTCTTCTCTGGGACTGAGCGAAAAGTCAATTTATGAGGTGGAAATTGTTGCGTTGGCGTCTTGGTACATAGTAAGCTTGGTTACTCCTCTGATTCTGAAAGATTTGGACACAGTCGTTATTCTGTGGTACGTTACATTTGTTCTGGTGGGCGTCGCCATAGGTTCCGACATAGTTTATCACATAACACAAATCACGCCCAACTATTGGTATCCCACGGCCGGCAGACTAGGCCCTCGTTTCTACTCATTTATAAGAACTTGGGTTCTCCTCGTGATGCCGGGATGTGTATTATTCCTTGCTATGATGTTTGGTCGTAGGCTGCACTGGAAATCTGAAAGGGCAACGTAGTCACTTAGAATGGAACCATGCAGTCCATGTTAAAACTGAAGGTCTAGAGCAGAAAATGCTCTTTCTTTCATACTAACCAAGCCTTTATAAGACACTCGCTACCATCTGGGTTGATGAGGTGTATACATGCCGAAGGTGAAGGCTTCGGTGAATATCGAAAACGTCGTTGCGTCCGCGACGCTAAACCAGAGGGTTGATCTCAACGCTGTGGTGAAGGGTTATCCTGGGGTTGAGTATCGCCCAGAACAGTTTCCCGGCCTAGTCTTCAGGTTGAAGAGACCGAAAACCGCTACTTTGATCTTCAACTCAGGAAAAATGGTTTGCACGGGCGCGAAGTCGGAGAAGGAAGCTAGAAGGGCCGTGGTGAAGGTTATCAAGGAACTGAAGAAGAGCGGCATAATCATAATTGGCAAACCTGAGCTGAAAATACAAAACATAGTTGCCTCAGCAAGCCTCGGTGGAATGATTGACCTTGAAAAATCTGCCTATGCCCTAGGAAGAACCATGTACGAGCCTGAACAGTTTCCCGGTCTCATTTACCGAATGGACGACCCCAAAGTGGTGATTCTTCTGTTTGCAAGTGGAAAACTGGTGTGCACAGGAGCCAAGAGGGAGCAGGACGTTTACGATGCTGTCAACAAACTTCATCAGGTACTTGAAAACGAAGACCTGATATACTATGAATAGTGCTTAAAGACTTCTCATTTTTTAACTTGCTTCAAAATAAGCTTATATTGATCCTCTTTGATGGCGTCCATCTCGTAGAGTTTTTTGGCTGCCTCGCTCACCTTCAGCAAGTAGTGCAGTGTGACGTTGTCCTTCGCTAGATTTTCTCTTCCCCCTTCCTCCCGGTCCAACAACACCACCGCGTCTGTCACTACTCCGCCTTCGGCTCTGATCACCTCTGCAGCCTTTCTTAGGGAGCCTCCGGTTGTTATGAGGTCGTCTATTAGGAGTACACGGTCGCCTGGCATGAGGAGACCTTCAATTCGGCGCTCTCGCCCGTGCAGTCGGACGTGTTCACGGATGTAGAGGAAGGGCTTATTTAGATGGTACGCTACGAGGGAGGCGAAAGGTATGCCTGCTGTGGGTATGCCTGCAATTCTGTTGAAGTTCTCGACTCCGAACTCGGTTCTTATGAGGTCCACGTAGAGGTCGCAAATTCTCTTAAAAACATCAGGGAAGCTTGGGACGATTCTGAGGTCTATGTAGTAGGGGCTTGTCCTTCCACTGGTAAGCTTGAAGGTCCCAAACTTCAAGGCGCCGATCTTGGTTAGGATTCGGCAAAGCTTCGTTTTTATGGCTTCCCCTTCTTTCTCCAACGACAACCTTTCCCCCAAACGATTATTTCAGTAAGTTATCTGCGATCTTCCGGCCAAACTCTTTCGCTGCTTCTGGTCCCATTCCCGTTATTATTTTTCCGTCAACTACAACCGGGGCATCTGAGATTAGAGCTCCACCCTTCTTTAATTCATTTATGGTGGTGTCTGTTCGAAAGACTGTTGCCCTCTTACCTCTGAGTAGTCCTGCTCTGGCTAAGACCACCGGGGATATGCATATGGCTGCAACTAGTCCTCCTTTTTGATGTATGGCTTGAACTATTTTTTGAACCTTTGAGTTGTTCCAGAGATAGGTTTGGGATCCTGATCCTCCAACAACTACCACAGCGTCGAACTCCGCTGGGTTAACTTCATCTACGGTTGTGTCAGGGGTCGCTTGCATGCCAAACATTCCTCTGGCTGTTCCAACCGCTGTGCTAGCCACCACAACTTCAACTCCTTCCATTTCTAGGACGGCTTTCGGCTCTTCATATTCCTCGTCTCTAAAGTCTCTTTGAGCGATTATCATCAAGACTTTCTTTTCCACCAGTCTTCAACCTCCCTTCACGATCCTTGTCTCAACCTTATTGTGGACTGGGTTTTAAAGGGCTTGTGCTCTCTGTTAGCTTGACGTTAACCTCTCCGCCCAGAAAACCTTTAAATCAAAATCTGGAAATCTTGTAGGAGGGAGTTTCAATGGTTGATGTGTGGCTTCCTTACGGTAAAACCGAGGTTTGCGCGAGAATTCCTACCAGAAACTTTCTGGGCAACATTGAACCGAAAGAAAAGCCGGGTGTAGTAGACCCTCGGGCTGAGGTCGAGAGGGCTCTAAAAGAACCTGTCGGAACCAAGCCCCTAGGAGAAATTGTAAAGCCCGGCAATACTGTGGCTGTGGTGGTGGACGATGCAACCCGAGCAACTCCAAGCTACCTGATGGTTCCTCCCTTGCTAGACGAACTGAACCGGGCGGGTGTGAAGGACGAAAACATCACTCTTATTTTCGGGTGCGGCAGTCATCGTGCTGTAAAGCCAGAAGAAATGAAGAAGCTTGTGGGCGAGGAAACCCTAAAAAGAGTTAAGGTGATAAGTCACGACTTCAAGTCTCAGGATCTGGTTTACCTCGGTAAGACGGCTAAGTTTGGAACAAAAGTCTATGTGAACAAGGTTTTCGCCGAGGCTGACGTGAGGATTCTTACAGGGGATGTGGAACTGCACTACTACGCTGGGTATGGTGGTGGAAGAAAAAGCGTTTTGCCCGCTGTCTCGGGTGCAGAAACCATTCAGAGTAACCACGGCATGATCTTGCATCCTAAGGCTCGAACTGGCGTGTTGGAAGGCAACCCTGTGCACGAAGACATGGTGGAGGCAGCGAAACTGGCAAAGGTTGATTTCATCTTGAACATTACCACTAACAGCAAGAACGAGATGGTTAAAGCGTTTGCAGGAGATCTAGAACAAGCCTTCTATGAGGGAGTGAAACTTGTAGACGACATGTACAAGGTGCCAATTGAAAGGAGGGCAGAAATCGTGCTTGTGAGCCCGGGTGGCAACCCCCTTGACATCGACCTCTACCAAGCTTACAAGGGAGTCGACAACGCGATTGACGCTGTGAAGAAGGGTGGAGTCGTGGTTTTGGTGGCTGAGTGCCCTGAGGGCCATGGAAACGAAGTATTCTACGAGTGGATGACGAAATTTAAGGATGTGAAGGAGATGGAGAAAGAAATAAAGAGGCAATTCCGCCTCGGAGGGCACAAAGCTTACTATCTGCTGAAGGCTGTGCAGAAGGCTGAGATAATCCTTGTTTCCGCCATGCCAGACTACTTGGCTCAGAACGTGTTTAGGTTGAAGACGGCTAGGGCTATCAACGACGCGTTGCGCGATGCCTTTGACATTGCGGGGAAGAACGCGAAGGTTTGGGCTATGCTCCACGGAAATATAACGCTGCCTGTCTTCAAAGGTGGAGAATAGCCCGGGACAAAACAGGGAGCGGCTGGGCAAACCATGCAAACAACGTTCACGCTTAGGCGGTTTAACCCTTCGGATTTGGAGAGAGTAATGCACATAAACCGTGTGTGTCTTCCAGAGAATTACTCGAGTTTCTTCTTCCTAGATTTGTACAAGCGCTTTCCAGAGACATTCTTGGTTGCGGAGGAGGACGGGGAGGTGGAGGGCTACGTCATGTGTCGAATTGAATCTGGGTTGCCCAGCTTCGGGATAGGTGTCGGGAAGAAGGGCCATGTAATCTCTATCGCGGTTCTGCCGAAGCATCAGCATCAGGGCGTTGGTTACGCTTTGATGCAGGAAGCCATGCAGTCCATGTTGATCTACAAAGCGAAGGAGTGTTTTCTGGAGGTTCGAACTAGCAACACGCCAGCAGTAAAGCTTTACAAAAAGATGAGTTTCGAGATCACACGGACGCTGCGGGGATACTACGCGGATGGAGAAGACGCTTACATTATGGCAAGAAAACTACCCTTCAAACCTTAACTATCTATTTTCTGCCAAGTCTTTTCTGTACAGTCTAGATCAGTATTGGCAATTCATAAACCCTATAAAATTCGGGACCTCAGCGTCATGGTTGAACAGAAGGTTAATACAAAATGCGAGTAGCGGTTTCCGCTATGCTTTTGACCTTCCTAACAGCCGTGACTGCAGGCGCCCTCCTCTACACCTACGTGACAGGACTAATAGGGACCATAATAACGAACATCCCAAACGTCCAAACAGAACAACTTGTCCTCGACTCAGCTTACATCAACGGCACCTGCATAACCGCAACCGTGAAAAACGCGGGTAATGCAGCCGTGCTCACCATAAACTACGTTTACATAAACAACGTACCCTACACCCTTACCCCAAGCGTGCAGGTTTTGCCCAGCTCAACCGCAACCGTCTATATAACCGGAGCTTACACAAGGGGAAACACTTACAATGTCAGGCTCGTATGCACAAACGGCTACACAATTAGCTTTGACGTAGCCTACGAATAATCCATCCCTTCTGGAGTCTAGAAAGAGAGATAGCAACTCAAAAAATAACCAACACCCTGCTCCTTTTCAGACTTATTATTAACCTCCTATAGCCTCGTATCCGATAATCCTCACTTTGTGTGTGCTCAGTGAGTAGTAGAAGGAAATGATATAGTTTGGATCGCCTCCTTTTAACCGATACGTTACTTTGACATCATCTACAAACACCGTGTAAACAGGTATTAGTAGGTCGCTTGGAATCGTAACTTTACAATAACCAATTGTATCATGGGGTCCAGTGACGTTGAAGCTGATCTGGTTTAATGACCGGCTAAACGCGAAGCCAGTGACAGTTGAGTTGCTCTCTGTGATCACGCGATAGGTTTTTCCATCTAGGATAACTGCGTGATAGATCATAAAATTCTCTGCGTACCCGTAGTTTGGTGCTAGATACGTGAACACGTCGTCAGCATCTATGAAGCCGTTGCTATCGAAGTCGCATCTTGGGTCATAGCGGGGGTCTCCGATTTTGCTTCCGTAGGCTGGCGCCAAGTAGGTGAACACGTCGTCAGCGTCTACAAAACCGTTTTCGTCTATGTCACCTAAGACTTTCACTTTCACATCTCCAGCAGTGTAGGTGTTATCAGCCAAGTCAGACTCACCTGAAACCTTGCTGGCCGCGGCTTTGATTGTGTAATTTCCATGCGCCACGCCCGTGATGAGCCAGTTAAACGTTAAGGTTGTCTCGGCTCCAGGAGCCAAATTAGTCACGGCTTGTAATCCAATGACGAGATCCTCCCAGAGAGGAGTGACACTAAAGTCTTCAGGCGTGGTTCCCTCGTTTCTGACGCTAACCTCAATGGTGAGTGTCTTCCCGACGTATATTTCAGTAGCAGACAGACTAACTCCGGTGACAGAAACGTCGCGAAGCCCGTATCCACAGGTTATCTGGTAAGATATGGGATCTATAGGTCCAGCTTTTGTCACTGTTGAAATTATTGATATGCCCATGATTGCTGTATGCCCTGCGTACAGGGGGAAAGTGCTATTTTGGACGACGGACCCCTCGCGGTAATGGTAGAGAAGAACCGTCACACCGTAATAGGCGACGAAGATTTGGAATTCTTTAATTTGACTGGGGTTTAATGTTAGATTAGCAATTCCTATTCGATCTGTGTATCCTCCTGGGCAGTATAGGCGAATTATGTCTGTGAAGGTTGTGTTAGTGTCGACGGCGACGTAGGGAGTGACGAAGACGTTGTACTCAGGAGTGACGGTTGCTATTCCGTCGAGTCCAGGATAGATGATTAATGGGATGTCCTGAGTTTGAGGGGTAGTTGAGCAAATAAACGAGAGAGATAGGACTAACAAAATCGAAGCAGTAGTTGCGAATTTCCGTTTGTTCAACGGACTTTCACTTCCCTAGGCTTTTTTGTTGGTGTTTGGGGCGCTTGTCATGTGGGGGTAACTTCTAATTGTATTCGCATCGTGGCTTTTGCTCCCTCAACGATTCCGCTCTTTCCCTCGGTGACAACTTTGATTTTGTATACGGCGTCCGCTGCCATGCTGTACCAATCGCTTTTTCCCTTGAGGATTGCTCCGTTCTCGCCGAGTTCTAGGGCTAGGTATTCGGTCGGACCGATGATCAGGTAAACTCTCATGTATTTGATGAGCCCGTAGAAGCCTTCCACTGATGAGCACCGAAGCCTGAACCTAACCAGCGTATTGTTAACGTTGTGGATTCGCAGAGTGTCCTCACTAACCCATTTGGCTAGTGGAAAGACCTTGGCGTTGATGGTGGCTCTAGTCTTGTTTGTGTGGTCGATGGTGCTGGTTCCATCGGCTCCGTTCTCGAATTCGACTGGCGATCTTACCACTGTGGGGGCGATAGACACGAGGTAGGTGTTGATTTGCACAGCTAAAGCGATGGAAGCTAAAGTAGTTAGTATAGCTAGCCCTATACCTACTGCTAAACGGCGTCGTTGCATGGAAGCGCCCCTCGGTTAAACGTAGGAGACTATGGATTCTCGACTTTCATCTCGAATGTTATTGCGCTGGTTTGGCCGACCGTTGCGCCGGAAGTTGCTGTAACCTCAATCCATATGGTGTACTTTGCTCCTGCTCCTGCTGTGAACTGCACCCAGCTTGTTGGCAGGGCTCCGCCGGTCCATGTTATCTCAACTGTTGTGCCAACGAGTTTTACGTAAACTGTTCCGATGTTCGCCGAGTTGGTTATGCTGGTTATGCGAAGGCTGCATACGTGCGAAGCTGTGTCGTCGCAGAATATCCCGTAAGTGGCGTTGTCGTCGATGGTTTTGATGGATGGAAAGATGTTGAAGGTTTCGGTGAAGGTGTTTTGCTTGGTGCCGGTTCCCCATCGATAGAAGGATACTTTAGGGTTGGCTTGCACGGTCACTGACGCGGTGAATTGCAGTACTACGTAGACGGTTGCCGAGACTGTTCCAGTGACTAATGCTAACAGTAGCAGCGCTGGAATGGTGTATTTGCCGATGCGCACTGATCTACGTGTCAAACGACTCATGTATCGTTTCTCCCTCCTTTCTTTTTTATTTTTTTATGTTTGGAGCGAACCGTTCTGATTCGCTCTTTCAAACAATTCAACATCTCAAACGGTTTGTAGGCAAAAATTGCCAATAATAAAGTGAATCCGAGGCTGAGAGCTCCACTGTAGCTTCCAATAATCTCCCAAGCATGGTTCAAGGTTAAGAAGTTCTGATTGCAGACTATGGTCTCAGCTTGGTTTTCCGCTATGATGGTTCGGGTGACGTTTGCAATCACGTGTGGAGGCGAGGCGCTGTCGTAGCAAGTAAACGTTAGGGTCGCGTTAGGAACGTTAGCCAAGCTAAGTTTCCCGTTGGAGCCTGTTTTTCCTGTTCGGATCATGTTGGCCTTGTACACGGTAACATTGACGTATTGAAGGAAGGCACTTTGCACACTTTCCTTGCAAGTGACTTCAATATCGAAGATGTTGCACTGCACATGGATGGTTTTGTCGGAGTTCATGGTGACTGAAGTGCTGTTCACCCAGAAACCGTACCATTTTACCTTGACTCGAACTGTTCCGCTAACCTCCGTCCAGTTTGCCCAGCCGTTAGCATCGGAGACTTTAACGTCCGAATTCATGTAGACGTAGGCACCGGAAATGCTGTCGACTAAATCCCAGTCCATCACACGGAGGTTCAGGTCGAAGCCTAAAACGACAGTCTTGGTGTCAGTCGCACTGTCTGTTCCTCCATTATTGTCAGTCACTGTCAGCGTCACCGTATAATTCCCAGCCCCGTCATAAGCGTGTTCTGTGGTTACACCGGTGGCGTTGGTTCCATCGCCAAAATTCCAGAAGTAATTGACAATGGTTCCATCTGGGTCATAGCTAGCGCTGGCGTTGAAGTATATGGTCTCGTTGACTCGAACCGCGTGTGCGGACTCGGTGAACAGGGCTACCGGAGGCACATTTTCCAAGACGGTTTTGGTGGCGCTGGATGAGTCGGGCGCTCCGTCATCGTCTGTGATCGTCAGGGTTACAGTGTAGCTTCCAGACGCCGCGTACGAGTGATCCACAGTAACGCCCGTGGCATTCGTGCCGTCGCCAAAATCCCAGGAGTAACTGATAATATAGCCATCGAGATCATAGCTTCCGGACGCGTTGAAGCGGATTGTTTCGCCGATGCGCACAGTGGTTGCGTTCTCTGTGAAGAAAGCCACTGGGGCTCTGTTTAACACAGTTTTGATGGCTGAAGCCGAGTTGGTTGCGCCATCATCGTCTGTTATGGTTAAAGTGACGGTGTACACGCCATCGTCTGCGTAGGCGTGATTAGCCGTAACGCCCGTGGCGTTGGTGCTGTCTCCGAAGTTCCAGAAGTAACTAACGATTGTTCCGTCTGGATCGTAGCTGGTGCTGGCGTTGAAGCTGATCGCCTCGCTGGTGTAGACGGTTTCCGCGGACTCGGTGAAACTGGCTACTGGTGGTCTGTTCAGAACTGTTTTGGTGGCGCTAACCGAATTAGACGCGCCATCATCATCCATGACTGTTAAGGTCACCGTGTAGATTCCATCATCGACGTAAGAGTGATCTACAGCCACACCGGTAGCGTTTGATCCATCGCCGAAATTCCAGAGGTAGCTGACGATTGTGCCATCTGGGTCATAACTGGCTGAAGCGTTAAAGTGGATTACTTGATTGGTGTTCACTGTTTCCGCTGATTCGCTAAATGACGCCACCGGAGGTCTGTTTAACACGATCTTAGTAGCAGTAGTTGAGCCCGTGGCGCTATCATTATCTGTAACGGTTAGCGTTACTACGTAGGCTCCGTCATCAGCATACGAGTGGCTTACGATAACGCCTGTTGTGTTCGTCCCGTCTCCAAAGTCCCAGAAATAGTTTGAAATAGTTCCGTCTATATCATAACTAACTGAAGCATTGAAGCTAATTATGTCGTTAGTATATACAGTCTCTGCGGATTCAGTAAACATTGCCACTGGAGAACGGTTCAAAACCGTCTTGGTGGAGGTGGTTAAGTTGATTGCTCCGTCGTCGTCTGTGACGGTCAATGTTACTGTGTAAGTTCCATCATCGGTATAAGAGTGGTTAACGGTCATTCCTGTTGCATTGGTCCCGTCTCCAAAGTTCCAGAAATAGCTGACGATTGTTCCGTCAGGATCAGAGCTAGCGGACGCGTTAAATGTGATGGACTCGCTGGTGTAGACGGTGTGGGCGGACTCCGTGAACGATGCCACTGGCGCTCTGTTCAGCACTGTTTTGGTTGAGCTAGACGTGTCAGTTGCTCCATCGTCATCAGTTATGGTCAGGGTTACTGTGTATGTTCCGTCATCACTATATGAGTGGTCCACGGTTGCGCCAGTGCTGTTTGTGCCGTCTCCGAAGTTCCAGAAGTAGCTGACAACCACACCGTCCGGGTCATAGCTTTGAGTCGCATTGAAATGGATAACTTCGCCAGTGTACACGGTTTCTGCAGACTCCGTGAAAATAGCCACAGGAGCCCTGTTGAGCACCGTGACATCCGCGGAGGTGGTGTCGGTTAGCCCGTCGTTGTCAGTTACTGTGAGGGTTGCTGTGTATGTTCCATCATCTGCATAGGTGTGGGTTGTAATGTTGCCTGTGCCTGTGGTGTTGTCTCCGAAATCCCAAGCGTAACTTACGATGTACCCGTCTGGGTCGTAGCTGGCTGTGGCGTTGAAGGTCACAGTTTCGCCAGTGTAGGGAGTTAAAGGCGAGTAGGTGAAGTTAGCCACTGGAGGTTGAAGTGGGGTCAGTGTCAGTATTCCAGTATCACCCCAGTTGTTTGAGGTGTCGTTTGCCCAGACCCTCCAGAGAACAACCACGCCACTGGAACTGCTTAGAATTTTGGTTACGTTGCTCCAGTTGGTGATTCCGCTCATTGGCGTCCACGTATCATTAGCCCATGTTCCGGTGTTGTTGGTTCCAAAAATGAAGCCACTCAACCCAACGTCGTCAGTCCATTTAACGTGGAAGAGGGTGGGTTGCCCGGCAACGGTGTTATTCGTCCCTGCGTTGGACCAGGTTGGAGGGGTTGTGTCCAGTACAATGTAGCTAATTTCCCAATGTAGGTAATCTTCTAGCAAGCGGTGCGCACTTGGTTCGTTAGAAGTATAAATTCTCAATTTCATGTAGCCGGTGCTGCTGATCACGTCGCTGAATCCTGAGGTCCAGGTCTTGCTCCAAGTGACTTCGGTCGTTCCCACTGACCCAGTGTTTATGTTTACCCATGAGCTGGTGGTCCAGTTGAACCATTCTAGATGGGCTGTCACGATTGTGTTGAATTTGAAGTTGTCTTCCAAGAAGATTTGGGTTATGTCTGCTAGGGGTTCTGCGACCTGTTCTGAGGTGTGTTCAACGTTGACTTCGTAGGTTGCTGTTCCTGGGTACTGAAGGGTTAGTGCAACGTCATCATAGTAGATTTTGGTTTCAGCTGCTGCATTGTTTCCAAGATCCGTGTAATCCCATAGTCTTATCTGGTAAGTTCCTGTTTGGTCGAATATGCCTCTATTAACGCTAGTGCTTAGTATTCCACTCCAAGTAGTTGTGCCGGTGACAGCCCGTGTCCAAACATCGAATACAGTCCCGTTAGGGTGAACTACCTGAACTTTTATGGTGCAAGAATCAACTACATTGTAGACGCTGCATTTCCATTGGTGGTTTAGCCTAACAGACTCTGGATTCGCTTGAGTGAAGGTGATATTCTGGGTCCAATAAGAAGTCCCTACCTTATTTCTGC
>Ga0315306_10000914_pt1 | contig 14250 bp, 14 predicted proteins | sample TDP1_MG_FD_203803 | JGI IMG/M metagenome (GOLD analysis project Ga0315306, IMG submission 203803) | Freshwater sediment microbial communities from Lake Towuti, South Sulawesi, Indonesia - TDP1 | ecosystem: Environmental > Aquatic > Freshwater > Lake > Sediment | place: Indonesia: South Sulawesi... | reverse complement strand
AAGGCGTTAATCGGCTTAGTCGATTTCCTACAAGCCTTGACTTCCCTAGCACTCATCGTCTTCTTCTGGTTAGGCGTCGTCACGTATTGGCACGTTCTCGCGCTAACCCTCATCGGAAGCGTTTTTCATGCCTTTCACATGCCTGCGGTCTCAGCTCTTGTCCCGTTGATGGTGCCCCGTGACAAGCTAAGCCGCATAAACGGAATAAATTATCTTTTTACGAGTATGATGAACTTTATTGGACCACTTGTCGCGGCTTTTCTGATGCTTTTATGGAAGGTTCAGCAGATTCTCTGGATTGATGTCGTAACCTTCTTAATTGCGATTGTTCCTCTTTTGGTGATTGCAATACCGTCCGTAAGGAAGAGGCATGAAAACACCCAGGACAAGCCGTCCTTCAGAAAAGAGTTCACCGAAGGCTTTGCCTTCATCAAAACGGGCAAGGGGGTCCTAAGCACGTTAGCTCTGGCCACGGTGATCAACTTTCTCTTCATGCCCATGGCTACCCTCCTCTCGTACTATGTGAGTGTTGACCACATGGGAGGGGCGTCTGACTACGCATTCGTCGCGTCATCTCAACAGGTAGGGATGTTTGCGGGAGGGGTATTGATGTCAGTTAGAAAAGGGTTCAAGAGAAAGATGCTTGTTGCGTTTTTCTTCCTGTATGTCCTTTTTGCGGGGTATGGGATCATGGCCCTTGCCCCAAAAGGGTTCTTCTGGTTTATGGCGATTGGCGGGTTTGTCGCGTTTTTCGCTCTGCCAGTAGTGAACGTATTGGTTCTGACAATCATCCAAACAGTTGTTCCGCCGGACATCTTTGGAAGAGTGAACTCAGTCGCAATGGCGCTGACTAACGTCGCAAGTCCTCTGGGAATGATCTCATCTGGAGCCTTGGCGGGATTAATTGGCACAGCCAACCTTTTCCTAGGCTGTAGCCTCGTTGGAATGTTGACGGTGACGTTGTCATCGCTTTTTACAGACATCAGACATCTCGAAAAGCTTGAGCAAAAGATAGACCAGCCGGGAAATTCGACTGGGGCTAAGTAGCAAACCAAGCTCGTCTTCCGACCTACACCTAACTTTTATTCTTCGTGCGAGTATGTTTTCTTGAGGCTGGCTTTATGACGGCTTCCGATGTTGAGGTTGTTGATGCAACCTTTGACAGTCGTTATGAGAGCTATCTCTACAGATGCCTTGCCCCAGCGCCTTTCAGGAAATATCGGCAAAGGCGTGAGTATCTTGAGGCCGCGGTTCCGAAGGGTTTCCGCAAGAAGCTTCTCACCTTCAAGGGCAAAGTCATAGGCCAGATTGAGTATGCACCCTCTGAAGCGTCAGGATATCCAGTCAAAGGTAATGGCGTCATCGTTATGAACTGCATCTGGGTTCTGCGGAAGGCGAAGGGACACCGCTTTGGTACGCGGCTCATTAAGGAGATGATGAATATTGAACGGGATGCTATGGGCTTCGCAACCATAGGCTTAGAAGGCCACTGGAGCGGCTGGCTGAGGAGAGACCACATGGAGAAGCTAGGCTTCCGTATGATCGATTCGTTCCGTGTCTCCCACAAGACAAAGCATACGGTCGAACCATTTTCAATACATCTCATGTGGCTTCCGATGCGGAGCGACGCCGAGCAACCAGCATGGGACAAGAACAAGCTTCTCGAAGGCGTAACCTTCTGTATGGGTCACCCACTTTACCGTCCACAGACCTACAGTCAGAAGGAAATTCTGCAGGAATTTAAGGGAGAATGAATGTGAAGACTTCAAGGATTGTAGTCTCATGGAGGACATAGAAAGACTCCGAGAAGAGTTCCCGATTACGAAGAAGAAAGTCTTCTTGAACCATGCGGGCGTCTCGCCTCTTCCGAAGCCGGTTTCAGAAGCGTTGCAAGTCTATTTAAATAGCGGAGCCCTCCTCGAGGAGTACCCTTTCGACTTGGGTGATTGCAGAAGGCTCTTCGCTGAGCTGGTAAACGCAGAGCAAGGCGAGGTTGCATTGGTTCCGAATACTTCCACGGGGTTGAGCGTGGCTGCAAACATGTTTGACTATCCCTCAGGCTCAAATGTGGTCACGACTGATCTTGAGTATCCTTCAGTCGTCTATCCGTGGCTTAGGAGCCAGCTGAAACCTAAGGTTGTGGTCCGATATGTGAGAAACGTTAAGGGCGAACTACGACTGAAAGACTTTGAGAAGGCAGTTGACAGTCGAACCGTAGCCATCGCGGTCAGCCACGTAGAATACACGAACGGTTTCAGAAACGATCTCAAAGCCCTAGCTGACTTAGCCCATGAGCATGGAGCCTACCTCGTCGTTGATGTCTGTCAGTCCGCTGGGGCGATGGCAATCGACGTTAGGCGGGACGACATTGATTTTTTGACCACCTCCTGCTACAAGTGGCTTTTGGGACCGCCCGGTGCCGGCTTCCTGTACGTCCGGAAAGATCTGGTGGAAAGGTTTGAACCTGTCTTCGTTGGTTGGGCAAGTGTCAAACAAGATGTCTTCGAGACCATTGAGCTCTGGAACAACCGCGAACTGAGGCTTTCCGAGACGGCGACCCGTTTCGAGACCGGCGAACCGAGCGTCCTCAGCTACGTTGGGGCAGAGGCTGCCTTGAAGTTCTTACTTAGAATCGGAACAGCAGAGATCGAGAAGCGCGTGTTAGGATTAACGGGTCACCTTATTGAGAGGCTGAAGGAAGAGGGCTATAGAGTTCAGACTCCCGAAGTCTTGGAAAACCGCTCCGGCATCGTGAACTTTGTGGTTGAAGACGCCGCTGGAAAGGTGAAAAATCTTCAGGAGAAGGGTATAGTAGTCTCAGAGCGAATGAACGGCGTAAGGGTTTCGCCACACTTCTACAACACCGAGGAAGAGCTAGAAAGGCTCATCGAAGAGGTTAGAAAGCTTTAAGAACACAACGCCCTTTTCGGCTGTCCCCTCATATGTTAGCTGGCATGTCTTTTTGGTCGCAAATCGAAACTGTCGAACTAACCTTTAATAGGCGCGGTAAGAGACCGTGAAATTGAGATGTCTAAGCACACTAGCGAGGAGAGATTCTATTATCCTCCTTGGCTTAACTCAAGAGACACTTCAGTCGACTATTCCAAGAAGTTAGAGGATAGAATTCGCGTCACGAAGGAGGATATCAAGGAAGGCCTGAGGCGGCTGGGATTGGGAAGAAACGACGTGGTTATGGTTCACAGCTCCCTAAGCAGCCTTGGCTACGTTGTGGGAGGCGCCGACGCTATGATCGACGCGCTCTTGGAGACCGTGGGTCCCGAAGGAACAGTGGCAATGCCTACATACTCAATCAACGCTTTCAAGTATATCGAAGAAGAAGACCGATGCTATGAGCTTAGTGAAGAATTCATGGAACCCTATGATCTAGAAAAGACATCGGTCTGGACAGGGCTGCTGCCGGAGACTTTCAGAAAGAGAAAAAATGCGATCCGAAGCCTTAGCCCACGCTACTCCATCGCAGCAATAGGTCCAAAAGCTCGTGAGTTGACGGAGGGTGATTGGGGTGAGAAACTGCAGAAGCTCGATGGTTACGTCTTAATGTTGGGCGTCAAAATCACGAATAATTCCTTGGCAGAAGGAGCCGCCATGTATGCGTTGGGAGAAGCCGGATACAAGGAAAAGATTGTGAGAAAAGGGAGATATGCCATAACGTTGGGACCATGGCCTGATCTCACGAAAATGGAGGAGCTGTACAAGAAGGAAGGGGTTATGAAGGTTGGTATGATCGGGCAAGCCACAGCCCGGCTGCTAAAGGCTAAACCCATGGTCAGCCTCACCATGGAAGCCGTGAAAAGAGATCCAGAAAGATTCTGCCCAAGGACCTACTGACTAAGACGATCTGACGCTTTATTGAAATCCAAATTTACGTATAGAAAACCGTTTTCACGCTTTAAGTTGAATTATGGCTTGAGGTGTCTCTGCTTGCTGATCATTTTACTCGTTAAAGTCTTTATACCCCTGCTCTCTGCCACTTTGATGAGTTTTTCGTCGTCAGTTACTAGTATCTTATTAGACCTTTGTGCTTCGGTTATGTAAGTAGCATCGTAGTAAGTTATTTTCAGCTCACCTGCTAATCTGAGGATTGCGTTGCCTAACTCCTCATCTTTCAACAAAGTTACATCCATTGCCCTTAATATTGCAAAAATGGCTTTCAGAAGTTGCGAAGCTTCTTCTGGACCTACCCTCTGAAGCAAGAAGCACTCTCTCCATAGAGCGTTTCCAACCTCATAGTAAGCTAGGGATATGGTTGAGCCTTCCAATAATAAATCTGGAGCCCTTCCACGAAGTTCCTTTATAAGCGTCAAAAGACTACTCGCATCAAAAAGTAAGGCAAGTTTAGTCAATGTGCTCCCTGCTCATGCGGATAGCTTCGACGAGTTCTTCAGTCGGAATCTTTTGAAGAATCACCCCAGCTTCCTCAGCGAGCTTTCGAATTCTCTCCCTCTCCAAACGGTTTGCCTCCAGCTCTAGGGCTTCACGTATCAACCCACTGACGTTTACTTCTAACTTTTTGAGTCTCTCCTTAAGGTCCGCATTTATCTTCGCGGTGACCATAACATATTTACGCATCAGGTATCACCAATTTGATAATACCAAACTTCCATATAAAAATACCTAATTCTATACGAGGTCTGAGACTATTGGGCATTAAGGCTTCCTTGTTGTCTCGTCAGCTATCAAACGGCACTTTGGGCAGAAGCCATGCCCCTTCTTGTCCGTCATGCCTATGTGTAGAGAGAAATGCATCACGCACAGCTGATCAGAACAATGTTTCAGCCCTAAAGTGTGCCCCAATTCATGCACTGATTCCTTCAAGCCTCTTTCGTGGAACAGCTGCTCATCTGCGGGTTCCCCGTAAAACTCTGGTCTAAGCCTGAACAATGAAATTAAGGCAGCTTTGCCTGGACATTGAGCCTCGCCGAAGACGAAGTTTAACCCCGGCACGTAAAGGTCGACGTCAGCAACTCCTAGGACACGGTGAAACTTTCCAGCCTTGGTCTCAACGTAGCGGAGAACATCTGAAAGAATTCTTGATGAAACATATTGATGTCTAGAAGGGTTGTACGCCTCCTTTGGAACTGGTAAAACATCCTCCTGCACTTGACAGAAGCTTCCAGAAAATACCTCCATCAATCCTCGCCGAATTTCTATCGAAACCTTCCCATTCACTACGCCCACTGGCAGAATAGCAATCCTCAACCATATCCGCCCAAGTCTCTATACGTCAGAATTTTAAACGGTAAAGGTATCTCCTGGGTTTGGTGCTTTGGCTTCTAGTCCGGCTTCTTCCTTTATCCACCTTGCGAACATTGGGCAGTTTCCTTCGGCCCCGTGAACTGTGTAGACTGTTGGGTCTCCCTTGAGATTCTTTACGGTTTCTTTGAGCTCTTTCGACCCAGCGTGGCTGGAGAAATCGAAGAATCCAACCTTTGCCTTGACCTTCCTCATCTTGCCATCTATGACGCATCGACCTTTTTCAAGTAGCTCTTTACCAGGAGTTCCCGGAATCTGGTAGCCAACCAAGAAGACGGCATTTCTAGCCCTTTTACCAACGCTCTCAATATAGGAGCTCACGGGACCACCCTTCAACATCCCCGCTGGTGTGATGATGACTCCGGGCTTATTAGCCGCGTTCACGCGGTCTCTCCAGCCCTCAACCCAGCTTGCCATGTGAACTGCGTCCATGAACAGCCGAGGGTCTCTCAGGAAGTCGAGGTGTCCCATCATGATTCTCGTCGCCTCGCGGGCCATGCCATCCATCAGCACAGGATGCTCAAAATGGTAAGCCGCGAGGATGCAGGCGATCTCCTGCGCCCGGCCGACGCTGAATGCAGGAACGAGAACAGTTCCACCCGCCTCCACAGTCTCAACCACTTCGCTGACGAAGTTCTGTTCGAGAACCTTCCGTTCAGTATGGTCTTCATCAGCGTAGGTGCTCTCAATTATTAAGGCGTCAATCTCCCCGTAGTCGAGGTCTGCTGCGGAAAGTAACCTTGTCTCTATGGTGTTAAAGTCGCTGGTATACACTAGCCTTCTCCCCTCAGCCTCCACCAAAACCGAAGCGCTGCCTGGAAGATGCCCCGAGTTTAAAAGCCGTAACCTTATGTCTCCAACCGCATTGTCCTCTCCATGATGGACCTCTTTTCGGCTTCTCATCATTGAACGGAGCTCAAGAAACTCGAAGGGAAGGTAATAACTCGAAAGGTGTATGAAATCCTTGATCAGAATGCTGGCAAGGTTAAAGGTTAACCGTGTCCCATAAACAGGCTTACGGTCCCGAATGTGAAAGATCGGGACGCCGCCTGAATGGTCTAGGTGGCTATGAGTCATGACAACCGCGTCAACCTCTTTAGGCGGAACATGCATTGGAAACCCCGGCGTATGATTGAGCAAGACGCCGTAATCCAAGAGAATCTGGGTCTTCTCAGTCTTGACTGATATTGCGGCCCTCCCAACTTCCCTTGCTCCGCCTAGAAACTTGATCTCCAACGGAATCATCTTCACCGTCCATATTTACAGGTTGTGCCACCTATTTTTTCATCAGCATTAACTCGACAGCACCGAATACCCGTATACTTGCCGCACAAGAACTAATAAGCCTTTTTTTCAAGCGTCATGCCTAATGGTTGAAAACTAAACCCGGCTGGTTCGTCTCCGTCTTATCATGAAGACCGCTGAAACTACTATTACGGCGGCAGCTGCACCCGCTATATACACAGTATAGTCGACTGGTTTGCTTAGAAAGTTTTCTGGCGCTTCAAAGCTAACGTCCATATCTAATGGTTCTATTAGGTAGCTTCCCCAACTATTCCAGCCTGAGCCGCCTGCTAAGAGTTCAACTACAACGTGCCCATCGGCTGATATCGAATGGACGCCGCTTTCAAGGAGTCTAAATTCGTCCTTCGCCATCTGCACTGGTGCTCCGCCGTCTATAATGACACTTAAGGCTTCAGGTGCGAAGACCAATGCCATTGTCGGCGCGTAGAACCGTATCTCCTGATTTGGCTTGGACCCGATGAACGTGATGTCGTCTCCTAGGTGACTTATGTCCACGGTTCCTTCTGTCTGACCAGCCATGAAGCAAATGTTGCCTGTGCTCTCTGTAATGAGGACAAACCTTCCCACACCCAGCTCTTGATACCAGTATTTCCTGTCTGAAACGTCACTTGCAGTAAAGGAGTGTGTAGCAATCACATTCAGGTCTCTGTCGTAGATCGTGACTTGCCCTTCTTCCAATGGGACAACTATAAAAGCAGCTGTTCGTCCCGTCGCTTCAAATGTCACAGTTACTGGCGCATAGAACAATTTGCCAACGTATCCTCCAGTAATAGCTGGCACAGCAACAAAATCGCTTAAGCCAGCACAGCATGAGACTTCCACATCACCGGTTGTAGTTAGGTGAAAGACCACATCGTCTCCAGCGCCACCTTGAATTCCTTGATGGAAAACCCTAGATTGCAGTAGCATCGTTTTGGTGCCCCGTTGACCCAAACGCCCGCTTGTCGACCAGACTTCAACTGAGTCTTTAAGTGTCCAGTCCACCTCGTCAAGAGCCATGAGATAGAAGTTATGCCCGATCCTGTCTGCCGAATAGGCCATAGCATGTGTCGGTGGAGCTGCGTTGAAGATGAATTCTTTGCCTCTGAAACCGCCCGTCACTGCCGGATAGAACGTGCTTGTCCCTCCCGGCGGCTCCTCTCGACCATCTGGCTCATAAATATCTGCGCCTCCATTCAGTAGGGCGGCTATTCTATTCGAGGTTACGATTTTGAAGAAAGTTCCGAAGGATATATAGAAGAACTCCTTCTCGAGCCTATTCAGCGTTGCGGAGTACATCTTCTGGTTTGCGTAGATATCCCATATTTCCATGGTTGTCCCGTCCACAAGCCCAACAATGTCTAAAATCGCAACGCCAGAGGGAACAGTATAGTTAATCAACTCTCCCCTAATCAACTCGTCTACTTGTCCACCTGCTGCCCCTGCAGTATCCGTTGAAGGTGGAACATAACCGTAGTACACATGGTAATCGGCAGAAACCTGCGCACTTGTCGGTACCGATGTTAAAATTGGACCGGTTAATAGCACGAGGACAGCTGTTATCGTTAAAATTTTGAATCTGCTATTCAATGAGCTATCCCTTCCTAAACACACCAATCAGGAGCTATTTAAGAATTCTTAAGATTGGAGCTCATCGGTTTGGGGAGCGATCTCGAAAGGTAGACAAACCGTGTATTAGAGAAGTCTGGAAAAGTCGTCGTACTCGTCCCTTCTATGTCCAACGAACAAGATAATGACCCGTCGGTTGACTTCATCCACTTCGTAGATTACGCGGTAGTTGCCAACCCTGAGCCTCCAAAATGATGAGTGCCTAAGCCGTTCACCTTTCTCCTGGGGAGCTGTCTCCAGTTCTCGTAGAGAATCTTTTAGTCTACGACTGAGCGAAGGATCGGCTTTACTCAGAAACTGGGCAGCTTTGGGATTCAGAAGTACCCTGAAGCTCAACCGACTTCCTCTAGAGGTATTAGAATCTCAGGTTTCTCCTTTGCCTCTTTGCTTCGCTCCATCAGCATCCTATAAAACTCTCTTGTGTGTTCCCTCTCTTGGTAAATAACAAGAATTGTCTTTATTGCTTCACTTCTGCTTTTGAACCGCCCTTCGCTTACCCACTGGTCAATCTGTTCTATTAGCTCGTCTGGCACCCTGACTTGGACGGACTTCATTTGAGACCACTTTGTAAACAGATATGTTTACATCATATAAGCCTTTCCATGTTAATCTCTGAAGCTCGAGCCTGATCAGCTTCAGAGTCTGTGCCTAACATTGTGTAACTAGGCTCCCCTTGCACGTCTCCGTCTAATCACGAACAATGCTAGAACCACCGCAACGGCGACAGCAGCCGGTGTTATGTATGTCATGTAGTCGACTTGTTTGGTTAGAAAGTTTTCTAGAGCTTCAAAGTTAATGTCCACATCTAATGGTTCTATTAGGTAACTTCCCCAGTTTTCCCATTCGATTCCTACAAAAAAAGTACCTGCTGAACCGTATGCCAAGACCTCAACAATGACGTGTTTGTCTGCTGACACCGAGTGGGCGCCGGGTTCTAGAAGCTTAAACTCGTCCTTCTCCATCTGGATTGGGGAACTGCCGTCTACGGTGATGGTCAAGTTTTGAGGTGCGAAGATGACGGCATTGGTTGGCGCGTAGAACCGTATCTCCTGACCTGGCCTAGACCCGATAAAGGTTACGTCGTCTCCTAGGTGACTTATATCCGCTTTTCCTTCTGTCTGGCCGACCATGAAGCACATGTTGCTTGTACTTTCTGCTATTAGGTTGAACCTTCCAGAACCCAGCTCGTAATACCAGTATTTCCTGTCCGAAACATCGCTCGCAGTAAAGGAATGAGTAGCAATCACGTTGAGGTTTTTGTCGTAGACCCTGACTTCACCTTCTTCTAGGGGAACTGCTATGAAGGCCGCAGTTCGACCTGCCTCCTCCAAGGTGACGGCTAACGGCGCATAGAACAGTTTTCCAACGTACCCTCCTGTAATGGCTGGTACGGCGAGAAAATCTCCCAGTGCGCAGCATGAGACTTCGACATCACTGCTCGTTGTTAGGTGGAAGACGACATCGTTGCCGGCGCCACCATGGGGTCCCATGCTGGCTATCCTCGATTGCAGTAGAGTTGTCTTGGTGCCTCGTGGAGGCAAATGACCACTCGCTGACCATAATTGCACGGAATCTGTAAGTGTCCAGTCTGTCTCGTCAAGCGCCATGAGATAGAAGTTATATCCGATTCTGTCAACTGAATAGGCATAGGCGTGTGTTGCTGGAGCTGCGTTGAAGATGAATTCTTTGCCTCTGAAACCGCCGGTCACTGCTGGATAGAAAGTGCTCGTCCCTGATGGGTCATCCCAATCATACAGTAAAAGGGATATCCCGCCGCTTAATAATGCAGCTATCCTTTTCGAGGCTGTTATTTTGAAGTAGGTCCCCTGGTAAATGTATATGACCTTCTTTTCGAACTTATTTACTACTACAGATTGGATCTTATGTTTCAGAAAGAGATCCCATACCTCAACTGCTGTGCCATCCTCCAATCCAACAACATCCAAGATAGCGTGGTTTGCAGGAACATCGTAGGTAATCCTGGTCCCGCCGATGAGCTCATCCACTTCGTCGACAGTGAAAGTTGGTGTCGGAACATAGCCGTAGTAAACGTGCTCGGTTGCCGACACCTGCGCATCTGTCGGCATAGATTTGAAGGTCATCCCAGCTAGTAAGAGCAGGGTAGAAGCGATGATCAAGGCTCCGAGTCTGTTTCTCAAAAGGAGCCCCCAATTAGAACATAAGAGCGAATTACTTAAAAGACTTTGGCTAGCGCTAAATGCGTAATTGCAGTCATTCACCTGAGATAAGAAGGAGCAAGCCGGGAAGGAAGAGCCGGACGCAAAAACGAAAGACAAAAAATTCAACGCCGAAGGAATGAGGTGCACCTGAAGAGATCATAAAGGCCAGTAACCAATGCAGAGCTGAGGCCACTTTCAAGACTGTTTCTCAGCTTGTTTCACGGGCCGCCTCTGTAGGATTCCAAGTATGCCTGAAGTCCATATGCCTAGCCCAAATATTGGAAGCGAGATGAGCGAAAGCCATTCCCCCAGCGGTTCAAGGGGACGATAAGTCACCCCTCTGCTTAGCGTGATCTGCATAAAGCACGAGATGGCTTCTTGGTTTGGATTCACGGCTTCGACCCTGTAGACGCCTGTCTTCAAAGCCTTGATGTTTGCATAAGGATATGTTGCCGTGGTTTCCAACCAGACTGTAATGCCGTCTGGATCGTAAATGTACATCTTGCAGGTCTTTGCGGAAGCGTCGGCGTCTCTAATTTCGGGCGAGACAGAGACCGTCAGAGTGTCTCCCTCCTGGACGCTGAGCGAGTAGCTCCAGTTTCCTAGACCGTTAATCGAGACGGATTGGTAGAAACTATCCTTGGTCTCGGGGTAAGTCGCCATAGGTGAGAGAAGTATACACCACAGTCCGCTCAACAGAAGGATTGAGGCCAATGTTAAAGTGACAGACCCGCCCGTCTTCATGTTTATTGCGACCCGTCGGGTTACCAAGATGCCGAGTATGACTAGAAAGATCACGCCGAGGATCACGGCGCCCACTATGATCAAGGGCCAGATCGAGTACGACCAAGCCTCAGGGGGCATTACCTGCGTCACCTTCATCAAAACGTAACGTCCCCTTATGAAGTATGGATACGCAATATATAACTCTATACTGCTGGAACACAACACCCTCAATGAGAACACCTTGCGTCAGCTTAGAAAAAGTGACTAGCTATCAAAGGTCAGCACTTCAAGAGGTATCCCTCTTTCGCGGCAGATTCTGTTGCAGATTTCGGCAACCCTTTCCTGCCATGTGTCGGCTTGCTTGAGCATCAAGGCTTTCTCGTACTTCATGGCTTCGACGTATTCTGCGGCTCGTTTGGCCACGTGTTCAACAGTCTCACAGTCCGGTGGATAAGCATATTCATATTGAGAAAGCGGATAGACGCCCTCAAGTTCGTTTGGTATAACACCGAAGGGAGGGGCATAAACACAGACCTGCACCTTGCTCCTTTCGATGCCCATCTTCTCGCAGACTGCGTCTACGGCTTTTTGGTAACGCCTAGACCTGCGAGTGCGTTTAGGCCAAAGGTCAGGTAGCAGAATGAGAACTTTGGCTCCCTTGGGCGGACCGTACCTTTCAAGAAGCCTCTTTCTGTAACGGACCACTTCTGGTCTAGCAAGCCCTATGGAGCTGAAGAAGAAGAGTCCGCTTCTCTTTGTGACAGGACTGTGCCTTTCAATGTATTCGCTATATTTGCCCAAATGCTTGAGGGCTTGAAGTAAGGCTGGGTGGCTGTGAGCCCTCATCTCTAAGTGCTCCCAAAGTCGGCCCTCAACTATTGCCTGCTTAATCCGCCTAATCTCGGAAAAGCAGACGTAGAGGTTGTGCCTAGTCAGCTCTCGCTCGCGTTCTTCTTTAGGCATGGCTACCAAATCCCCGGATGTCCTTCTAGCGCAGACAGGACACGTACATGGAAGGTACTCGAGTTTACTGAGACGGACGGTTCCATGTTCGGTTAGATATCGGTCTTCGCTAGCGAATATGGAGTAGGCGGCTGAGTCGAAGAGGTCGCATCCAAGAGCAACCGCCAATGAAAACATGAAGGGGTGGCCTGCGCCGAAAAGGTGGAACGGTCGGCTGTGAGGAAGATTCATCTTCGCCGTCAAAATCATGTCAACAAGCAGATCGAACAAGTACTGCTCCATGACAGGTGTTGGGCTTCCCAAGGCGTGGACTTCAAAGGGAAGCTTCGCCATTTCTTTGGCTGACATGGCTACAAGGTCTAGGTAGCGTCCGCCCTGGACGGGTCCAACCCAGCCTATGTCTCCACGGGTCTTTAAGCCTTCCAGCATCTTTGCCCTCTTCACGGTCTCTTCAACCGTGTACTGTGCACGTTCCTTCGAAGCCTTCCAACCGGTAGGCAGGTCGAGAATGGTGGCAATGTCGGCGCTAACCTCTTCTTGGAACCTGACTATCTCCTCCGGAGTCACGTCAACCTTACCATAAGCAAGAATCTGGTAAGCTCCGGAGTCAGTCATGACCACGCCTGGAAAATCTAGAAGCGAATGAACCTCCACTTTTTTTGCCGCTTCTGCAAGCTGCCTCTTTATGATATAGGCGTTTGTTATGAGCATGTTACAGCCGAAGTCATCATAGAGCTCTCTTGGAGTCACAGCCTGCTTGGCGGGGTTGATGACGGGCAGGAAGACTGGCGTCTCAATGGTGCCACTCTTCGTCTTCAACTTGCCTATTCTCGCAAGGAGGTCTCTGTCACGAACCTCGAATTCGATCATACCCTAAGACGCCACCAACCGAATTCCCAGACAATCATCTCTTTGACACTTCCCGTCCAAGATAGACAGAAACGCGATCGCTCCTGTCTAAACCGGGTTGCATACATGTGAGGTTCCTTTGCCTTCCGTAGCCTTACCTAGGAAACATAGCTTAATTCAGCGACCTTTTCTCTCTTCTCGGGTATCTGCTTTCGTCCTTCTGATCCGGCAAGCCTATCTATTATAAGCTGGATCCACGATTCAAAGATAGCGTAGAGGGTCTTTCCAGCATCATAAATCAAAGCCAACGAAGTCACAAGTACGATGATTGACATGCCGAAGGAAAGCCAAGGACCTATGCTGGGGATCAAGAGCAATATTGGCGTGGCCGCGGTGCTCAGGAGCACAAGGAGGAACGCGATGATTACCTCCTTCAAGGCTCTGATGATCGAGATTCTTTTCCTATCGTTCAGCCCAGGGATGTGCTTCACCAAGAGGTCTGACCCTAGATCCACCAGCTTAAGAGCGTCCAGCAGGACCCTCAGAGCCAAAAACGTAGAGATTATGACCAATATTAGCATGAGGAAGGAGCCGACAGAGAGACCCGAAGTCGGTAGAATAGAGAGCAAAGCGAGGATGCCGGGGATTGAGAGACCAGAGGCAGTAAGGATCAAAGCTAGCGCGCCAAGGTTGATTATGATTCTGATGATTCTTTTCTTGATGTCTTCGGACATAATCGCCCCACAAACGTATAATGTGAGTGACTTCTTTCATCTTGTATCGAATTGATGTAATCTATGTGGATGGGTCAAGATATAAATATCGAAGGTTAATCTTGTCGCCTTGTTCACACCCTCGACTTCATAGCAATTACAGGCTAGAAGAGTAGCGGTTTCGGCGTTGCTTTCCACTGTCTTTCGCTACGATTCTATGTTCATGTATTGCAGTTTCAAGCAAAGGATTTGTATGAGAAAATAGTGGTAACATTTTCCTCTACAATCTATCCTATACTGGTGCGTGGGTTAGGTTTAAATCACCGTTTAAATTCTTGGTTTTTTGCCTGGAGTGTAAGGTTCCAGAATGCCATGTGTAGGAGATTAAGTTTACACATGAGTTTATATCCAACGTTTTTGGGGTGCACGTGCAGTATAAACCAACAGCCCGTCTTGAAAATCCAACATACTGACAGCTTCTTCGCGCGTGTGCGATTGGTAGCTGAGGCAGAGTTTCCTTAGCGCGGGCTCGAGCCGACCACAGAGATAATATGAAACTTGTGCCAATAACCGTAGCTTACGGAAGGCGTTAATATATGCAGGTTCTCATCCGTGAGATGCAACCAAACGAA
>Ga0315306_10000912_pt1 | contig 14275 bp, 12 predicted proteins | sample TDP1_MG_FD_203803 | JGI IMG/M metagenome (GOLD analysis project Ga0315306, IMG submission 203803) | Freshwater sediment microbial communities from Lake Towuti, South Sulawesi, Indonesia - TDP1 | ecosystem: Environmental > Aquatic > Freshwater > Lake > Sediment | place: Indonesia: South Sulawesi... | reverse complement strand
TTTAGCTCCATACAACTTCAGCAATCCTCTCTCTGGGTCATTATTATGGGCGACCTATGCTTGGATATAAAAAACGACAATGCCAGCGCTCTTGTGGTTTTTTATTTAGACTTCATTAATGCCTCTTCCGGCGAACAGGTAATTGGGTTTCAGCTTCCTGGCTCTGGTGAGTTTTCTATGGAACCCGAGGTGAATCCTGAGCGTGGTTTCATGATTGAGGGATATAACGAGCAGGGAAAAGTCTCGGTTGAGGTCACAGATGAAAGAGCGGTACTAGTAGAAGAAGCTGAGATATCTATAGTATATGCAAAGTTCGTCGCTTTGCCGAATGTTTTCCATTACGAGGGCCGTGTAGTTTTGACTTGGAAAGGGTTCATAGCCAGAGAAGGATATTCAACCTACAGTATGGTGTTTCGCGTGGCCACAAGTAAGGAGACCGTGCATCAAGCAGTTTACGATTATTTCCCAGAAGCCTACGCCTACTATGGCGACGACTTGAGCTTGGATATTATGATGCGTCTGCCAGAAGATTGTGAGCTCAGACGGGTTTATCCCCTTCCGGATGGAGAAGAAGCAATGCCCGGAGGGGGAGGAGGGCGCCTTGTTTGGAAGGCTCATCGACCTGAGTTTAGAACATCAGGAGCCCCACACCCCATCTCGGAGTTGATTACGGTGAACTTTGAACTTCGCTCGGAGTCAGAGTTACGTAATCGATTGTTTTTCGATTCTGGGCTCTATATGGGTCTCGGCGTTAGCCTCGTTTTTGGCGGTATCCACGAGGCGTTAAAGGTTGCAATGGAATCAAAGAGAAAGCGAACAGAATAGGAATGCGATGCACCGCTAAGATTTTCCGGAAACATAAGCCGAGCCAAGAAAGTGCGGGGTGTGGGGTTTGAACCCACGCAGGCCTACGCCAACAGGTCCTAAGCCTGTCTCCTTTGACCAGACTCGGACAACCCCGCATGAGTCTAAAGAAGTTTTGTTAAATGCTTGCTACAGCTGTTATTTAAAATTATGGAACAATGATAGTTTTACCTTACTTGTGATATATTTCATTGAATACGAACACCTAGCATAAACAGACTTTCACTGGTTAGAATGCAAAAAAGAGTAAAGGTTTTTCTGTCTCAAGCTCTTTCCGCTAGGTGTGATGTGCGTCCTGTCATGTTATGGGGTTTCTATGGTCTGTAAATCAAGAGGAAACCTATCGTACTAAGTATCAATATGAAGATGATAATGATGACTAGAACAGCATATTTTATCTTCTTTCTCAGTTCCTATCCTCACCTTCATCGTCCATGCTTACCAGTTAGATATTTCTCTCCCTAAACTATTAAGCACACACTCCGAGAACGCAGCCTCTTCTCGTGCTGATTTGCGCACTCCAAACAGACACCGAATCCAATTCCCTTCCAAATTCAGCGTCCACAACAAACGCTGTTCCGCTCTTTTATTAGACCCCCCTCTAGGCTACCTGAGAATCTATTTTTTTCTCCTCTGATTCTCAACGCCTATTCGAAGCCTAATAGAGGGGCTAGGCTAGCCCAGCGCACACACATACACAAAACACACTCTCACTCAACATATCCCCTCCCCCTACGTATTGGTCTCACACGCGCAAGCGGACGCTCCAAACAGAACCAACAAAACCCTTTAAACACTCCAAAACCGAAATAATAACCTGCAAGCCAACAATCCAAGCCTCAGTGCCTCGGTGGCCTAGCTGGTTAGGGCATCGCCTTGGTAAGCGCCTAAGAAAGCCACAGAAAGGCGGTGGTCGCGGGTCCAAATCCCGCCCGAGGCTCCACACACTCACATTTTATATACCACCTAGTGAAACCATTGATTCTGACGAGGGAACCTCAGTGGATTCCGAGCCATGGCTCTACGTTCTTGTCGCGGCTGGAGCACTCGCAACTGCACTTTTTCTGCTCTACGCCACCAGAGCTCGGAGAAAAACCGCCGAGGCGCCTCCACAGAAACCCTCGGAACTAGCCGAAAAGTGGCTTCCACTCAAGACCCAACGTACAGTATCACCAGAGGAGGTTGAGAAGGCTCGGGAGAAACTGAAAACCCTAGACCTAGAGCGAGAGATCCTCAGCTACGCCATAAGACGCCTGTACGAGGCTCATGCGGAGGGAAAAATCACGGAGGAGGAGCGCGAACGCCTCGCAACCCGATACAAGTCGAGAATGATGAAGGTAAGGGACACCCTATCCCGAAGCGAATCAGTCGTAGCCCTACACGAACTCGAAGCCATGCAGGAGGACCTCGTCAAACTCTTCAACGAACGCTTCGACGATCTAAGCAAAAAGGTTGAGGAAATGAGAACAAAACTGGAAATAGAACCAATCAAAGAGGTGCCACTGCCTGCCGCTCCAACTCCGACAACAGCAACAGAGGCACCATCGGAGAAGGAAAAGAAGAAGGTGCGCAAGCGGGCGCCTCCCCCTCGCAAGACGGAGGCGGAGAAGCGAATAGAAGAGATCAGAGCGGAAGTGGAGAAGGTTCTTGAGAGGCTGGGACAGATCGAGGTTGAGGGCTAAAAGCGAGGCTTGGATAGAGAAAGCCAAGAAACGCGCGGCCTCAGAGGCGGTCAAACACGTCAGAGACGGCTTCATCGTGGGACTGGGAAGCGGAAGCACAGCCGCGTACGCCATCCAAGAAATAGGAAAAATCGTTCAAAACAAGGGGTGGCGGGTGCTGGGCGTTCCTACCTCGCATCAAGCATTCTTACTGGCTATAGAATGCGGCATACCAGTCACAACCCTCAACGAGAACCCACAACTGGACGTCTCAATAGACGGCGTCGACCAGATCGACAGAAGGCTTGACATGATTAAGGGTGGAGGAGGCGCCCTAACCCGAGAGAAGATAGTGGCTTCAGCCTCCAAAAGGAACATAATAGTCGCAGACGAAACGAAACTAGTCGAGAAACTGGGCGCAGATTGCCCTGTCCCTATAGAAGTGTTGCCCTTTGCAGCGTCAACAGTCATGTCGAAAATAGAGAAGATGAAGGGAAAACCAGTCTTGCGAGAAGGAAAGGGTAGGATAGGGCCTGTCGTGACCGATAACGGCAACTTCATAATCGACGCCCACTTTGGACCCATCGAATCACCAAACGAGTTAAACTCTCAGCTAAGGATGATTCCCGGCGTGGTCGAGACGGGTCTGTTCATTGGTATGGCAGACACCGCTTACATTGGAACACCAACAACAGTCCAGAAGCTACAAAGAAAGTAGTCAGTTTTCGGGTCTTCTCTATAAATGGTTAAATTTTGGCTGGTGCAGAAATAGTTGACGAGGCAATCGCCGGGGTAGCCTAGCCTGGTTTGGGCGCCAGACTCATAATCTGGAGAACACGGGTGCCAAACGCCCAGTCCAGAGGTCGCGGGCTCGAATCCCGCCCCCGGCACCAAGCAAAAACCTATGGCTTCCGCGCTTCCATTGCTGAACGAGGCTTGTCATTAGTTGATTTGGTTTAATGCTTGAATGAGGCTGAGTAAGGCTTTTAGGCAGTGAGCATGTTGTGCGGTTTCCAGATTTGGGACAATCCCAAGGCTATCCTAAAAATATTGTTAGGAACAACGTATTCCTAGGGCATCCTTACCTCAGGTGGCGCTTGCCACTGATTTTACTGGAACAATCCCATGACCTGTCCTTTCCTTTACAAAGGCATTTCTTTAAACCAAGAAGTAGCCTCTGGAAAATTGTCGATTAGCTCAGTTTTCTTGTGCCATCTCTGATTGTCCTTAATTGTCTTTAGAAGGCAAGCTACTAACCATTCTTTGCCCTTGTTCTTCTCACCGAGAGAAGAGTGAACCCTTTCAGCAATTCTTGGCGCATTGTCTTTGGAGATGTAACGCGCATTTTCCAGCCATGTAACGTGTTTCAGTGGTTCTCCCTTTAACCAAGAATTGACTGCGACCGAGTACAATAGTACGTTTTCTTCAATAAAACGTCTGAATTCATCTAGCATCGACCTTTCCTCACCCGATGTGCCCACACAGAGAAGGCAGGCGTCGAGAAACATAGAATAACAACACTGACAGTTTGTCATAGAGACGTTTTCGGGAAGACATTCAAAGCAGTTAAAGGGTCGACCTCGGTAGCGCTCGCACGCTAAATTCACAGAACCCTCTTGGCTCTCTTTGCACACATCTTCAGTTAGTTTTCGAAAAGAAGACACTGAGGGTTCACCAAGATTAACAATGCGAACAAGTTTCTCAACTGAAGTCATCTTGCTGTGATTCAGTTGGCCAAGAAAACCGAAGACCTTTGACTCTGTTGCAGTTTCCGCTTGGCCCTCCCTCAGCCACTTCTCGAGGGACTTGACGTGCTCCGTAAGGATCTCTTTCACTTGTTCGTTCAAACTACCGTGGCCATGGTAGCCAAGAGAATCCAGCAAATCACGTCCTTCGCATCCTATCTTCATAGGTTTGGAGAAGCGTTCATGACCTATCTCCTCACAGAGGATGTCAATACTTCTTGGGAAAAGAGGACACGCTCGGCAGAACTCAGCTATCTGAGCACGTATCAATCGCTGATCCACAGTTAGTTTGCCTAACCTACCTTGCATTTTATTGATTAGATTGATCTCACTGTCCCAGCTTTCAGGATCATCGGTCAGCTTAACATTATGCCAGAGGTTCCAAATCTTCCCCATCTCGACATCCTTGTTGCCAATCACAATCTCAAAACCTAAAGGAACATATTCGTAGGCCACAAGCTTCGTGCCCATCTCACTGCCTCCTCGTTGATTCCTCTCTCATTTTGATTTCTGTGGCAATCGCCTGTATTTTTATCTTGGGGCTAATGGCACTAGAACCCCACAAGAATGATGTGAGGGTGAGTTCGGGCACACAAATGGTTAGTTGGAATTACATCTGGTACCATCCTTATCTGAAGTCAGTGTGTTGCCTAAGAAGGGATTGCACGTAGTGTTCATGACAAAATTTATGAGTGGAGACACTTCACTCAAAAAGAGCCGAAGGAAAACCGAAGCCACATAGGCAATTACAAGTAAATCGGGCTGACAACACTTTGGTTGGTTCGAATCTTACGAAATTTCTCGATTCGCTCTCATCCAAAAGGCACGTAAAATACCTTATCTACTCTGTCTCGGTCGTTGTCTTTCTGGCGCTAATCTTGACCCCGCCAATTCTCGGAATACTTCTCAAGTGGGGCCAGATGAGAGAAATCTTCGCACAGCCCAATCTGATGTCGAGAGCCGCCTCAGCCATCTACGCATCGTTTGCCATCGCTCTATTCGTCTCCATAGTCGACATCGCCGCAGGACTACCCATGGCGTGGTTCATCGCGAGAGGCAAATCGCGATGGCTCAGCGCTCTCGACACCCTGGCAGACATACCCTTCATCCTGCCTACAGTCACCTTGGGCTACTCACTGCTGCTGTTCTGGAGCAAACCAGAAGGCATTTCGTCACTGTTCGGAGGCAACAGCCTCATAGCGCCCGGATGGCTCCTCATCATCCTGCTCCACTTCGCCTTCTCTTACCCGGTAATTGTCAGAGTCATGGTTGGAGCACTCCTCGACTACAAGACAATGTACGAAGAAGCGTCCAGAACCTTAGGAGCAGCGCCACTCACCGCGGACAGAACAGTCACGCTCCCAATTCTGAAACCAGCGCTGATAGCCGCTTTTGTCCTAGCGTTTGCAAGGTCAATCTCCGAAACAGGAGCAACCTTCATGGTGGCTGGAACCTTCGTGAACGGTGAGTGGGCAGGTTTCGAAAATGGACCAGTTTTCATAAAAAACACACAGAGAACAGCAGAGGGCTCAATGGTCTTCGTCAGCTTCATCCTGATAGCCATTTCCTGTCTGATCTACGCAACAATACGATTGTTAGGACCGAGACTAAAGGTTCCCATAAAGAGAGTCTGGCCATCAACCGAGAGAAGACTGAGCAGCTTAGGCGTAACCACGTCCAGAAACCTATTAACAATCGCCATCTTTCTAATCCTCGTTCTAATTCCTTCATTGTTCGTGGCTCTTCCAGCCTTCTACGCCGTAACAGAAGGTACACTAAGTCAAGCGTTGACCGGCAGCGGCATCTGGCAAGCATACTGGCAGAGCCTCACCCTATCCTACCTCTTAGGAACGGTCGTCACGCTGTTGAACATTGTCATAGGCTTGCCCATGGCGATTCTTATAGCGAGAAAAAGAGCGGGAAAAGCAGCATCAACAGCCCTAGACGTTCTGGTGAACATCCCCATGATTGTTCCATCCATAGCTCTCGGAGCATCCCTCGGCATCTTCTGGGGAAACTTCGTGTTTGTGCCAGAGATTCTGTTACTGATCTTTGCACACCTTGCCATCACGTATCCATACTTTGTCAGAGCAATGGCGGCTGCTATTGAAAGAATTGACATGGACCTCGAAGAAGCCTCGAGGATACTAGGCGCCAGACCCTTTGCAGTGTTTAGGACGGTGATTCTGCCCTTGACGAAATATTCCATGCTCTCAGGCGCGATCATGATGTTCACCAGAAGCGTAGACGAGACCGGCGCCACCTTGGCAGTGTACAAGACTCTAAAAACAGCACCTGTATTATTGGTTGAATGGGTCGCGCCCACACCACCCAAAACCCCGATGAGCCCGTTAGAAATCAGCTTGGCCGCCGGGTTCCTAGTGATTTTTTCTTTCGTAATTCTGTTAGCCCTCAGATTTCTCACAAAGGGGAGAGGGAGAGTCTAGCATGCTTAATATAATTAGAAACAAAACTCTACTCCGATACTTGCCGAAGAAGTCCACGGAGGCTGTCATGTGCCAGAAGTCCGCGTTGTAGACATCTCAAAGAGATTCGGAGAGAAGATAGTAGCCGTTGACAACGTGAGCCTCCAGGTTAAAGACAGAGAATATTTTTCGCTTCTAGGTCCGAGTGGGTGCGGCAAAACCACACTCCTGCGTTTAATTGCTGGTTTGATTAAGCCTGACAAAGGCGAGATTTACATTGAGAACCAGCTTGTGAATGATGTGCCGCCTGAGGACAGAGGGATAGGATTTGTTTTCCAAACCTTCGCACTGTTTCCACACATGAACGCATGGGACAACGTTACTTACGGACCAAGAGTCAAGGCGTTGGAAGAGGACAAGAGCGAGAGAATTGGGCGCGAGATGCTGGAACTGGTTAGACTCTACGAACGCCTGGACGCCTTTCCAAATGAGTTGAGCGGCGGAATGATGCAGCGAGTCGCTTTGGCTAGAGCCCTAGCCGCAGGCGCAAAACTGCTCTTGCTAGACGAACCTTTGGGACAGTTAGACGCCAAGGTCAGGAACGAGTTGAGGTACGAATTGAGAGGAATGGTGAAAGACCTAGGATTAACCGCCATACACGTGACCCACGACCAAGCGGAAGCAATGGCGATTTCCGACAGAATCGCCGTGATGAAGAAGGGGAGAATATTGCAGGTTGGCACTCCTGAGGAGTTGTACATGCGTCCTCAGCACATATTTGTGGCGCACTTCATTGGGGAGTCAAACTTCTTAGAGGGTTACGTGGCAGAGGTTGAGGGTGAAGAGACCACCATCGAGCTGAGAGGCGGCATTCTAGTGCACATTATGGACAAAACGAAGAGGAAAGGCGACAAAGTTGTGATTGCGGTGAGACCCGAGGTTTTAGCAATCGAGAAAGACGGAAAACGGGACACAAACTTCCTCTCTGGAGAGGTCGAGAGGGTGCATTTTGAAGGAACCAACATGCGGTATGAAGTGAGGCTTGAAAACGAAGACAGGGTTGTTGTTGTTCGTCCAGCACTGAAAGAAGAGTGGTTCAACGTGGGAGAAAAAGTGACTGTGAGCTTTCCACCTGAAAAAAGCCTTGTCTTCGCTTACCCAGAGAGAGGTTTAGGGGAAGAGTTGGCTGTGGAGTGAAGGAGTTTCTGAAACAAGTTATATATAGGCTGATGCCTTTTATGGAGCGTAGCAAAACTTTTCTTTGAAAGGGTGCGCCTGTAATGGAGAAGTGGTTTGCTCAAAGGCGTAAGTCAAGGGTGTTGGAGCTCGCCGACAGGGAGATGACGCTGGCGATAGACACTGTGAATGAGTTGCAGAAGTCAATAGAGGCTGCTCTGGAGGAGAATAAGAAAGAGGCTAAGGGCTCTATCGATAGGTTGTCTCCGATAGAGCACGAGATAGACGAGTTGAGGAGAACAGTGTTTGAAGAATTGACCAGGGGCAGTCTGCCCTCGAAGGATCGCGAAGACATCATGCACTTGGTCAAGCGGCTAGACGTTATGGCGGACCACGTCAAGGACTCTGCTCGAAGCGTTCTCGTTCTCTTGGAGGCCAAGGTTGTGAAGGATGTCTGGAAGAAGTTTGCAGAGATCGCGAGGGACCTAGTAACGATAGCCACAACATTGCGCAACGCTATTGAAAAGCTGGGAGTGAGCCCTTCTGAGGCGATGAGGTTGGCGAAGTCCATCGATGAGATCGAGGGCAGGGTGGACGAGAAATACGTTGAGGTGAAGGCTTTGCTCCTCCAGAATTCTGACAAGATGAACGCTGCGACGCTTTTGTTTCTGAAGGATTTGGTTGAATCTATGGAGTGTGTGGCGGACAGCGCGGATGACACGGCTGATTATGTTAGAATATTGGCTGTGGCCAGAGAAGCCCTGTGATGATGTTGTAGCCCTTCAGAACAAGTTGTTATGTTGTAATCACCTTTCAGAAGTAGACATTTACATCTGGTCTTTTTTCGAAGAGGTGTGAGAGAACAAGCGTGTTTGCTCTGTTAACACCGTCAAAACGCTTGTCTTGTGTGCTCTATTTTTTCTTGCTCAGCCACCACTTCAGGTATTCTCGGCGCTCTTTTTGTCTTTGCTCTTCTTCTGTTTCTGTTTTGGGTTGGAGTTGTTCGCGTAGTTCTATGAGTTCTTGGTGGGTTACGGTTAGTCCGCAGCTCTGGCAGACGTAGCGTTTTGTGGCTGTGATGTAGCGCATTTCGCCTCCGCATTCTGGGCAGTATGGCATGTTTGTTTTTTCGCCTTTTTTGTTCTTGTGATATGGTTTTGAATCGTGAACAAATACCTTTTGGTTTGTGGAGAATGTGGGCTTGTTTTGAAAGGCTCCTCTCGCGCGCATGTGAGACCCCCTATACCGGGAGGGGGGGTCATGTTAAGGGGAATGTTGCCAATTGGAGTTTGAAGAGGGAAAAATAAATTTTGAGCGTAGCCTAGAGCGGGGTCTAATAGAAGAGTCGAATAGAGCTTGCGGTGGGCTGTGAGGGTTGAAAGCAATTAGAGTCGGCTTCTGTTGGGAAGGCGTAAAATAGGCACAAAAAGGCTGTGTTCCTAGTGGGATGTGGGTGGTTTGTTAATGGAGGGAGGGTTTAGTGACTTTTTAGGCGTGCGGTCTTGCGTTTCGAGGAGGTTATTACCCCTACTGCTATTACAGTCACCGTCATGATGACGACTCCTATCGCCCATAACGAGAAGGGTTCCGAGGGAGCTGGTCCCGTTGCCGCCTCAACAGCGAGCGTGTGCAACACATCCACGAGGTAGTTGACTGCCAGGTTGAGGGATTCTCCCGCTCGGTTTCTGAGGGCTGGGTTGTTCCAGTTATAGTTTTGGTCCATCCAGCCACATGTTAAATCTCCGTCAATGTCGAATGTGGTGTCGTAGGCAAGGTTCTTTGCAGCGTCATAAGCCGATGTTGCTGTGAGACTGCCATCAAAAGAGAGGTGAGAATCAAACTCTGCACTGTAGCTTGAAGTTCGGTCATTGACGTAGGTTTCATAATCGCTGTGGTGTACTTCATCCCCCCAGTCTGTGCTTGAACCCATAACGTGACCGAAAACCGCCATATCCGCAATGTAGTGGCTCATTATTCCAGCGTTTTTTGCCGCCTTCGTATAGTCCTTAGCCCTGAGAAAGTTCAACGTATTGCTGTACTCTGCGGATGCTCGAGCCGCCGCTGCATCATCGGTCATTACCTGGGCTGAGTCATAATAGATGTGGTGCTTTGTTGTGTCGCCTATTCCATCTGGATTGTCTGGCAGTTCAGTCCCGTACAGATAAGCCGCGAGATTATCCAGAATATACTGTATCTCGCTGGGCGGCAACCAGTCTAAAGCGTGTTGGGCAATCCAGTCGTGTGTTCCGTAGTCTGGGTTAGAAGGGTCAGCGCTGTAGCCTCCGTTGCTCCAAGCCGAACCATTCGTTACAAAGGCTGAGGTAATTGCCAATGTTAGCATGAAAGTCAATGCAACAGACAAAACAATTCTCTTTACCATAAAATCGTGTTGTTATCGCAAGCCACTTAAGAACCTTTGGAAGATTCTATTTAGATTTAGGTGAGAAAGTTGGACAGAGAGAAAGTTTTCGATTATATAGACAAGCATTACGACGACCACCTCAAGAAGCTCCAAGAGTTTGTGCGACAACCCTCTATCTCCGCTGAAGACAGAGGCATCCGCGAGTGCGCTGAACTCGTCAAGAAATACTTGACAGATTTGGGGTGCAAGGATTCGAGGCTTGTCGAGACCTCGGGTCACCCAGTCGTTTATGGAACCTACAGCGCAGGAGCCCAGAAAACCATCATCATATACTTCATGTATGACACTCAACCAGTCGACGACCCCGGGTGGACCGTTCCACCCCTTGAAGGAAGAATCGTCGACATTCCGCCCTTCGGAAAGTGCCTCGTTGCCAGAGGAGCAATCAACACCAAAGGCGAACTCCTCGCCTTTCTGAACGCCTGCGAATCCATTCAGGCGGTTGGTGAAGAGATCCCCGTAAATCTGATGTTCGTTGCAGAAGGCGAAGAGGAGCTGGGCAGCAGACATCTTCCCGAGTTTATTCAAAAATACTTGGAGGAGTTGAAGAGTGCTGACGCGGTGTTTTTCCCTTCAGCCGATCAGGACCAGAAAGGCAAGGTGATGATGGAACTCGGCGTGAAGGGAATCGTCTACTTCGAGCTAGAACTGGACGGTAAGAGTTGGGGTTACGGACCCACCCAGTTCGACATCCACGGAAGCCTCAAGGCTTGTGTGGACAGCCCCACATGGCGCATGATCCAGGCTCTCAGCACCATGACAACGAAAGACGGAAACAAAGTTCTCATCGATGATTTCTACGAAAACGTGGCACCCCCAAGCGAGGAGGATGCGGAACTGTTGGAGAAACTGGAGAGAACCTTCGATGAAGACTCGCTGAAAGACCTGATAAAGGTCGAAAGGTTCATCGAAGACGCTCACGGCAAGCAAGCCCTGCTCAAATACCTATACTCCCCTAGCCTCAACATCGATGGAGTATGGAGTGGATACACAGGACCCGGAACCAAGACCGTGTTGCCTTACAAGATCACGGCGAAGGTCGACGTCCGCCTAGTTCCCAACATGACGGTGGAAGAGGTACTGCCCAGGATACGAAGGCACTTGGACAAACACGGCTTCAAGGAAATCAAGATCATAGAGCTGGGAGAGGGTTACGGGTGGGCAAAAACAAGCATAAAGGCGCCGGCAGCACAGGCGGTTCTTAAGACTTACAGGGAGCTCGGTTACGAGCCCGAGGTCTGGCCCCACATCGCGGGCAGCGCCCCCTTCTGCATGTTCAACAGAGAACCACTAAACCTGCCGTTTGTCAGCGGCGGCCTAGGTCACGGAGCGAGGGCACACGCGCCCAACGAGTACATCGTTGTGGAAGAGGGAGGCCCCACAGGCGGTTTGAGAGCCCTCGAAAAATCCTACGTAGCCATCCTCGACAACTTCTCAAAAATGTAAGAACTGCCACTGCGTTAGCGGTTGCTTCTCTGGTGCTCTACGTTATGAAGTTTGTTAGCCCAGCCTCTTTGGCTAGTTGAACCGCCCGCTCCATCTCGTCTCTTGTTAGTCTTCTCCTCAACTCTGGAATCTCGTGGGCTCTCCACTCTGGACGGTACTGAAACATGACGTTGGTACGCACCCAAGTGCCTAGGTTCTGGGCGATCCAGCTCAAAACTGGCTTTGTGCAGCACTCGAGGTGCTCGGGCAAAACCAAGACCCGTATGAGCAACTCGCCGTGTTTGCCGCCGTAGAGGTGATTCCGAGTGCAAGCCTCCCAGTAGCCAGGCGCGTTCGAAATCCGCGTGGCACACTCGTTTGACCCGTACTTGAAGTCTAAGAGGTAGACGTCGACGAAGCCAGCCAGAAGCTTGGCTGTTTCCTCACTGTAGTAGGAGTTGGAGTTCCAAACAACCGGAATGTTCACACCCACATGCCGAAAGGTCTCAAGCCACTGCTCCAGCCAGGGCGTGGGCTCGCCGCCAACGAGATTGGCGTTCCTGCACCCGCTTCTGCGCAAGTGTTCCACAGCCTTCGCCAGACGCTGAGGTGAGTAGATCTCACCGTGCTCAAACCACTGCGAGATGGTCCAGTTCTGACAGTGAAGGCACCGCATGGTGCAGCCCAACGTGAATATTGTACCCGACGGCACGAGCTCTGGTTCCTCACCCATGTGCTCAAACATGGTCGAAACCGTGGCCTGTGTGCCGCACTTGCACTGTCCCAACTCGCCGTTCAGCCGATTGAAGCCGCACCTGCGGGTGCAGAGGTGGCAGCCCTCCAGAATGCGGTTGGCTATCTCGATTTTCAAGTCGAGATACGACTTCTCTGGTATGCCCAAGTCTGTGAGGTTTTTCTGGCGAGTGTCAACATCCTTCTCAAGCCGATAATAGTCAAGGGTGAGTTGGTCGTGGAGCGCCCGCAAATCCTCTAGAGAGTTGTCTTCACCGAAGTCGGCTGGCAACCTCTTTGCTATCATGAACTTGGCTGGCTTCTCGTCTTGCATCACGTCGAAGTACCGAGCTAAGCTGCGCCTAGCCCCCTTATCCCTCAACACGGATACGGCGTCAGGTCTCCAGACACTCCACATACCATTCAGCGCCTGAGATAAACTATGACAGAGCAAGATATTTAGCCATAATGCAATTTATGCCCGAAGCGAAACAAACTCACTTCACAATCAAGACCGCACACGGAGCCTTGTGAGCAACTCCCTCGCTTACGCCGCCCAGCAAGATCTCCTTGAGCTTACTCATCCCCCTGTGCCCCATGACTATCAAATCAACCTTTTCACCCTTCGCAACAGCAACGATCTCTCGCACGGCGTCTCCCTCCCTCAGAACAGTCTTCGCACGGAGCCCGCGGTCCTTCACGGTCTGCTCAGCCTCAGCCAAGATCTTCTCACCCATCTTCTGCGCGTCCTCTCTCAATTTTGCCGCAACTGCTGCTGCTGTTGGAGACGGAATGGGCGGCGGAGTCAACGTGTCGATTGCTGGGGTAATCAAGGGCACCGCCCCAGAGTATACGTGCACCAGAACGATTCTGCCTTCAAACCTCTCAGCCAGGTCTATGGCGCGTCTTAACGCCTTCTCAGAAGGCTCAGAACCATCTGTTGGAACAAGAATCCTCTTGAACAAGGCTGTTCCCCTGACAATACTACAGAATCAGGTGCCTTATTAACTGTTGAGCAGCAACAAATAAGTTCAGGCACGAACAAAAAAGAAAACTGATTCTGAAGGCGAACAAAAATGACCTACGAGAACACGCTAAACAGCGAAGAAGAGGCACTAGACTTCATAAGCAAACACGGATGCGTCGCCCTATTTCCGATCAGAGGCTTCGTGTTCCCGAGTCTGTACCGAGCCGTGTCTGGGAAGAACAGAGACGAAAAATTCAATAGAACATGGGACTGGGCTGACCATCTGGCTCAGAAGAAGAAGATCCACTACGGAAAACTCGTCAAGAACCAGGTCACGCTGATATCCCTAGAGATGTTTCCCTACTTCTACAGACTACAAAAAGGAGAGGAGTTCAGCGGAACATCTCGGAAAATTCTGGACTTCTTAGAGCGACACGGAGCCACCTCCACCACAGACCTAAGGAAAGGACTGAACCTCATGGGAAGAGAAAACAAGAATGAATTCACAAAAGCCATGGACCTGCTACAATCAGCCTTCGCAGTAGCAATCGTTGACAGAGAGAAGCCTCCAAAGATGACTTACACCTGGGACCTGTTGGAGCGCTGGATGCCCAGAGACCTGCTGAAGAAGGCGGAAGCCCTCAGCGAGAAAGAGGCTAAAGGAAAGATTTCAGTCAAACTGCTGGAGAACAAACTAATCCATGAGGCGGAGGAAGCCGCCGATATCTTCGGCTGGACATGATTCTTGTTTACATTATCGAGTACGGATATGAGTAACCGCTTGGTTGAAACTGTCCTCGGATAGCTATATCGTGCCCGCAGGCGGGGCAGCGCATATCCTTGGTCAGGTTCCACTT
>Ga0315306_10000911_pt1 | contig 14283 bp, 13 predicted proteins | sample TDP1_MG_FD_203803 | JGI IMG/M metagenome (GOLD analysis project Ga0315306, IMG submission 203803) | Freshwater sediment microbial communities from Lake Towuti, South Sulawesi, Indonesia - TDP1 | ecosystem: Environmental > Aquatic > Freshwater > Lake > Sediment | place: Indonesia: South Sulawesi... | reverse complement strand
TGAGATGAGAATTGGTGCATGGTGGACTTCGACGGCTTCGATGTTGGGCGAAGGGCTGGCGTGGTTACCGTCAACGATTCTTTCGAGGGGCTGGGCTATGGTAGCTCCCGGGAGCCTGTCTGCCATTTTTTGAGAGGCTATTTCTCTGGTGTCCTTTCCCATGTCTGCGGCGCGGATGTCGTGCTTATCGAGACCAAGTGCATTGCAAAGGGAGATCACTACTGCGAACTCCAAGCGGGGCTAGCATGAATATCTTACTGAAAAGTGCGACCTAGGGTGGGCGATATCCTTGGATCCAAACGCCCTGAGAATGCTGGAGGAGATATCGAAGGGAACGATGAAGCAACTTCAACCCTCCATCAATTTTTTAGAGCCAAAGGTCAGTTACCCCTCAGCCGAGAATTTGATGAAAACCACCTCTAAGCAAACAGAGGAAATCTTGGAATCTTTGACTAAAGAAGGTATTTTGAAGAGGAAGTTATTTGACAAGATGCTAAAATGCCCGGAATGCGGCTCCCTGAACCTGAAATTTTCCATGCTTTGCTCTCATTGCAGATCGCCTGACTTAAGCAGAGAAGAGGTTGTCGAGCACTTCTCCTGCGGGTACTCTGGGTCCGAAAGGGAGTTCAGAGGAGAAACAGGAAAGTACGCGTGCCCTAAGTGCGGGAAGGAGCTCAAGTCCATAGGGGTCGATTACGTAAAGCTAGGCCTGCTTTATATTTGCCGCAGCTGCGGGGAGCGCTTCAGCGAGCCCGAGCAAAATTGGCGGTGCTTGAAATGCTCGAGGACCTTTCTCACAGCAGAGTTGAAGGAAACTAACGTTTACTCCTACGAATTTAACGAGGAAAAAGGTGATTGGCTAAGTATTCAGTTTAGATATAAGCGTAGAGTGGAGGAACTCTTGAGGGAGATGGGGTACAAGGTTCTATCAAATTGGACTGTAAAGGGGAAATCCGGGATAGAGCATCCCATAGACCTCTTCGCGACTGATGGTGCTCTTGGAGAAAAAATCGTTATCTTCGTGTGTGAGGAGGCAGACTTCGAAAAAATTGTGTGTCTTCACGCCATTGTGGAGGATTTCCCAGCTCACCCGATTTTGATCACGCAGAAGCCCCTGACTGAAGAGATGAGGAGACTCGCAGAGACGCTTAAGGTCTCCATCCTTAAGGAAGAGGATTTAGAAACCGCTAGGAAAATCTTTGACAAATTACCTCCAACGACCGCCGCTTAGCTCAACTTGAGATGGGCTGAACGTGCGAAGTAAAGCGGAACTTAAAGGAATGGTTATACCAAGTAGGCCATTATTTACTGCTGTTTTGACCTTGATTACTCTCTCATCCGTCTCTTTTTTGATGCCACACCCGCTTACCTTTTTTTCCCTCTTTCTGGCAACTGTGGCAGCAGCCTCCTTCTCGGCCCTTGCGATCGTCAGAATTCGAAAGGGGCGGATCCCCAGCCTACTGATGCTCACTCGCCCGTCGTTTCTCTTGATACTCTTCACCTCCGCCCCCTTCGCATTCGGCTTGATACTGTTTCTACAGGGCTCCTTCTCCCTAATCCTAACGATACTCCTTACTAGCCTCATGTTCACCCTCTTTTACAATTTTTTGATAATACCGCTGGCGATTTATCACAAAAGCCAGGAGGACAAACCTGGAGAACCCTTGATCTACCCCTCACTCACCATCCTAGTCCCCGCCTACAACGAGGAAAAATGCATAGCTAGGACTGTTGAAACGCTCCTAGAGGCCTACTACCCGGAAAAGAAGGAGATAATCGTGGTAGATGACGGCTCGACAGACAGGACCTACGAGATAGCGAGGTCTTACGCTTGGAGGGGGGTGAAAGTCCTCCACCGACCGAACGGAGGAAAGGCGGCGGCCCTGAACTACGGTCAGTTGTTCGCGAGGGGGGAAGTAGTGGTAACTGTAGACGCAGACAGCATAATCGGGAGGAGGGCATTGGTGGAGTTGGTTAAAATGTTTCAGGATCTTCGGGTCAATGCGGTGTGCGGGAACGTGAAGGTGCTGAACCGAACTAACCTCCTGACGAAGTGCCAGGCCTTGGAGTACATTATTAGCATAAATGTAGTTAGAAGGGCGCTCGACGCGCTCGGCACTGTAACGGTCGTCCCGGGAGTCTTGGGGGCATTTCGGAGGAGGGTCATTCGTGGTGGGGGACTGTACGACAAGGACACCCTCACAGAGGATTTCGATATCACGGTCAAAACTTTGAAGCAAGGGAGCGTCGTCCAAGCGAGCTCTCATGCGCTCGCTTATACAGAAGCACCTGAGTCATTAGGGGATTTGATCAAGCAGAGGCTGAGGTGGTACCGGGGAAACTTTCAGACCTTGTCAAAGCACAAGGACGCCTTCGTCAACCCTAGATTCGGCTTCCTGCACAGCCTAAGCTTCCCATTTATGCTACTGTCCATAGTCTTCATCCCGTTCGCAGATTTCATCGTAATTGCCTCGGCGATCTTAGGCATTTTAGAGGGAGCCGTGATTCAGGTCCTCCTATTTCTATCGTTCTTCATCCTAGTGCAGTTTCTGCTTTCGGTGCTTAGCATCCAACTGGACGGCGAGGACATGAAACTAGCGATTTATGCGCCGCTGTTCGTGCTGGGCTACAAACAATTCTGTGAATTCCTAACCATCAAGAGTATTTTCGATGTACTCCTGAAAAGGAAGATGGAGTGGGGCCGGGTGAAAAGAATAGACTTACAGCCCACATTAAAGGTCTCATTTAAGCGCTCCAGTGCTTCTCGTTAGGATGCGCTTATCGAACAAAAACAGAATTACCTAGCTGAATCGTCAAACCGAAAGAGAAAACGATAAAACCTATTATAAAAAACCAGCTAAGGCAACCGACCGCCGTTTACAACTGAATCTTCGACTTCAAGTTCTCAAATTCGTCTTGATTAAATGCCAAGGCTTTTCATCTCCTTACATCTTAAGATATTTTAACATCTAAGCCAACACGGTATACCCAAAAAAGAGGGGAGTTGCGGGGATTAAATTTCATGAATTTCATTGGATTCCATGTATAAGGAGGGTTTTTCAGAACTGCGGGTGATGTCACCACTTCGTCCTACATTTCGGCAAATGTATCCTCAATTTCCACACCGTTTAACATAAGCACTTGTGATCTCCTCCTAAAATTATAGTATAATAATGCTGAATGCTCTCCTATTTTGATATTTGCTTATTAGATGGGGAGATGCCAGTAGTCAAAAATGTATTTATGTATCAAAAGCGTCGGAGATGGAAAGGAGAGAGATTGTACTGTCGCTGGCGATTACTAAAATAGCAACTAGAAACATTCCGAGGCGTAGGCTCAGGAATGTTCTAACTATTTTCGGTATTGTACTCGGTGTTGCTTTATTTATATCTGTAAACATAGCGCTTGACAGCGTCGACGTGCAGTTAAAAAAGACTTTGTATCAAGCGACTGGTGACATCGATATATTAGTGCAGTCAGCAGTTGGCTTGTCCATCAATGACACGGTTTTGGATACCGTAAAAAGGGTTCCAGGGGTATTAGACGCGGCTGGGCGAGTTTACACGGTTGGGCAGATTAAACTTTCAAATGGAACTCGCCGAGACGCGCAGATAATTGGAGTAAACTCCGGAGAAGACTATGACTACTTGGATCCTACTTATACCAACATAACAGGTGTCAAGTCTTTAACTAAAGGAAGTTTGGATGCGGTCGTAGACGAGGGTTTGGGTTTCAAAATCGGGAGTCACCTTCGGATAGAAATTGAGGATAAGGAGTACGATCTAAATGTAACTGGGATATTCCATCCAAGCCCCTTAGTTAGATGGGGCGGTGGCGGTGCTTTTAAGATCTATATGGACCTTAGAAAGGTACAGGAGATTTTGGACGTTGAAGATAAATTTCACGTGATCATCGTAAAAGTAACTGATGTTGACAAGACGGATGAGGTGATTGCAAACCTCAAGCATGAGCTTGGATCCGATTACGAGATAGCTTCGGTTAAGCAGAGCTTTCTTAAACAAATGCAAAATGCGATGACAGGTCTCCAAAGTGGACTAAAAACCTTGTCCATGGTTTCAACGGTCGTGGCTGTTATCGTAGTTCTCAATACGGTGTACATGAACGTTAAGGAACGCACTTATGAGGTTGGCGTCCTCAGGTCGCTTGGAGTTTCCGGTTTCCAAATTTTTTGGATGTTCTTTTCAGAGGCTTTACTGTTAAGCTTCTTTGGAATAATTATTGGCATTGGCTCTGGGATTGGAATTGCAAAGGTAATTGTTAACATTGCTTCAGCACCTTTCTCGATGGGACTGCTTAAGCAAATTGAATCGTCTTCATTTTCAATTAACTACCAGCATTTAAGGATGGGTGCCCTGACTGGCTTAATGACCACGTTGATTGGTGGGACAATTCCATCAATTTTGGCTGTTAAGAAGGACGTTATAAAAGCTCTTCGTCCAAACATCCAATCTTATGGGAAAATGACATCGGTAAAACTAATTTTAATTAGTGGTATTTTGCTTGGCGGGGGTTCTTATCTTGAACTGAACCAATCATATCAGAGCGTTATCGGTTCGATTCATGGTTTAGCACTCGACTTAGTTATTATAGCCGGTTTGGTCTGTCTATGTGCTGGCTTACTTAGGAAATCTGGAAGGTTAATCGAGTGGCTTCTCTATCCTTTCATTGGGCGTTCAAGTCGCTTGGTAACCCGAAATGTTGGTCGAAACCTGGTGCGTAGCACTATTTGTTTCACGTTAATTGGGATTAGCCTCTGTTTTGTGGTTGCGATGGGAGGAATGGAAATGGGGGTAACCCAAGGAGTAATTGATACGGTAACCGCATTTTTAGGAACGGATGCGATTGTTTTCACTAATGAGGCTGTAAACCGAACTCATTATTCTTTGAAACTGCTCAATATAGACCAAGGTACAATCATTGAGTATGTCGCACCTTCAATGCATGTTCGATCTATTGTAAAAAACATAGACGATTCTGACTTGAATTCCACTGTATCTTTGAACTCCATAGACATAAGGGTGTATCCGAAGGTTATGAACATGAGTTTTAGTGGAGATACTCCTTCAGATGTTTACAGTCAACTTAAACGTACTGACACGGTGGTATTAGCGAAACCGCTTGCTGAAAGCCTTGGCAACCTAACCGTAGGCGACAAAGTGGAGATGATGATAGTAGAGAAGCATACCCTAGAGTATTATGACTCAGAACTGAAACAGAATGTGACTATTACCTACAAGACGCCGGGTTGGAAAACTTTCAGAGTAATTGGTATAGTCAGTATTCAAAGCGCCCCTTGGGTTAATAGCAAGACAGCTTATATTTCATATCAAACACTAAACAAGAACTTTCCTGACGATGAAGAAAAGGCAGATACCTTCTATGTTAAAGTAAAACCTGAATATGCAAACAAACTTGACTTTGTAAAGAAGCGCATCGAGGACCGTCTTAAACGTGACGGCGTGACCGTTATAACTCGAGCTGATTTAGTAGAATCCATTAAATCTCAAGTTCATGAAACCTTCTTGTCTCTTAACGCTGTTACAGACTTCTCCCTCTTAATCGCAAGTTTGGGTATGACTACAATTATGGTAATGAACGTTTCCGAACGACGACGAGAAATTGGAATTATGAAGGCGCAGGGGACTACAAACGTCCAGATTTTAAAAGTAATCTTGGGAGAAGCGATACTGCTTGGTTTGATTGGGTATGCTATTGGTGTCGCTTCGGGATTAGTTATTCTAAAGGGGATAACAGCAAGAGGATATCTCGAGTTTCACGTACCATTCATAATGCCCTATGGGACGATTAAAAACGTGTTTTTAATTACCCTAGGTATTTGTTCTCTTAGCACTTTCATCCCCATAGTTAGAACCTTCAAAATGACCATAATAGACACAATCAGATCGAGAGAGTGAAATGACGTATGGCAGATACTCCGGTTCTTAAAGTTGAAAATCTCGTAAAAACCTATAAACTCGGCGCAGTCGAAGTTAACGCCCTACAAGGTGTCAATTTAGAACTCAAGACAAGAGAATTTGTAGCCATTATGGGTCCCTCTGGATCCGGCAAAACTACTCTTCTCAATCTCATTGGAGCTTTAGACAAGCCGACAAAAGGGAAAGTGTACATCAATGGGAAAGACATCACCAGCATGCATGGCCGAGCGTTGACAAGATTGCGGAGATTCACCGTTGGATTTGTCTTTCAGTTTTACAATTTAATTCCAGTTTTGACAGCGTATGAAAACATTGAGTTACCTCTACTGGTCGCTGGGGTATCAGGAAAAGACCGCAAAAAGCGAATCAAAGAATTGTTGGATTTGGTTGGGTTGACTCCTAGGGCTAAACACCGCCCCGACGAACTTAGTGGAGGTGAACAACAGCGGGTCGCGATTGCTCGAGCGTTGGCTAATCGCCCGAAATTGATACTTGCAGATGAGCCGACAGGAGATTTAGATTCTAAGACAGGTCGAGAGGTTATTTTAGCACTACGGGATCTTTGCAAACGTGAAGGAGTTAGTGTAATCGTAATAACACATGATTCTATGGTGGCTGAAATGGCTGATCGAGTTCTTTTGATGAGAGATGGACAATTTGTAGGTGAAAAAACCTTAGCGCATTCTAGCTAAGTTTCAGAAGATTGAATTTGTTACCGTATCAGCGACTTTCTAATCTTAAAATTCGAGAGTCTCTATTGCAAAATGATCAGATTCCAGACAAAAATTCTCTGCCCATTCCCTCTTCAAGAATCTCTCTAATTTTTGCCACAAATTCTCTTGCATCAGCTAAAGCTCTCTCAGCAAATCCTTTTTGTAAAATCTTCTAGAACCCAAGCAAGTCTTCTATTTTCTTTGTAAAGCTTCTCTCTCTTATCAGTCTCAAAAAGTTCACACAATTTTCTTGTTCTGGAATCTGTCAAGTTAAGTTTATAGTATTTCTCTTGTCCCTCAATCTTTTGCTCCACCAACCCTTCCTTTGCAAGCTTGCTAAATTCTGAAGAGACTGTTCCTACACCTACCCTAGACAGCTTAGCGAGCTCTCTAGTGTAATGCCATTTGCTTAGGTCCCTGCTCATAGTTTTTAGAATTAAGATGATCTTGGGAGTAAGCAATTCTGACATGATTTGTACATCGTGAAAGTAAGTTTATAAGTGTTCATTTTTTAGAACTGGCGTTCAGTTTTTTGAACTACCAAGATTGTTAAAAAGCTCCTGTGTGTATGAAGCATTTTTGGCGTAAGGTGTGGAAAGTTCTAAAAGTGCTGTAAGCATATGAAAAATAAGTTTTAAACTTAGATTTAGGAAGGGAGGATTTACGTCCCAGATCATAAAAATCGGCTTCGCAAAAATTGGCAACATCGGTACGGCCCCTTTGATTGAGTTTCTATTGGATGAACGTGCTGATCGAGAAGACATCGATGTTAGAGTCGTTAGTTCTGGCGCAAAGATGAATCCGGCTCAAGCAGAAGAAGTTGCAATAAAGCTTCTAGACTTTAAACCTCACTTTGCAATCGTTACTAGCCCAAATGCTACCTTACCTGGACCAGCAAAAGCTCGGGACATTTTGGCAAAAGCAGGTATTCCAACAGTTGTCATCTCCGATGGTCCAACCAAGAAAATTGCGAAACAACTGGAAGAAGCTGGATTTGGTTACATCATAATTGATGCCGACTCAATGATTGGTGCTCGGAGAGAATTTCTCGATCCAATCGAGATGGCTAATTTTAATGCAGACATAATGAAGATTCTTGCTGTCACCGGAGTTTTCAACATAGTTTTCACTGAATTAGACAATCTCGTGGCTACCTTGAAGAAGGGCGAAAAGCCAAGTTTGCCTCATATAACTGTCGACAAAGAAAGGGTTGTTACAGCCGCTGGATTTCAAAATCCCTACGCCAAGGCAAAGGCTATGGCTGCCTACGAGATTTCCAGACGGGCTGCAGATCTAACGACGGAAGGCTGCTTTGTAGTCCAAGAATGGGAGCGATACATTCCCCTCATTACAGCCGCTCACGAAATGATTAGGAAGGCTGCTTCACTCGCTGACGAAGCAAGAGAAATTGAAAAACAAGCTGACTCTGTTCTAAGAAAGCCACATCACAAAGATGGAACAATTCTAACTAAGCGAAAACTGGTAGAAAAACCAACGAGGCTTGGAGGACCCTAAGTGCCTAAGTTGAAAGCTGTTCTTATTACTGGGAGAAGCATTGGGCAGGGTCAAGGAAAGGAGTATGGAAAGTTCTCTGAGAAGTATAAAGAAAACGTTGCAGTATGTGAGATTGACTCAAACGATCTTACTAAAATTGGGATATCAACTGGGCAAAATGTGAAAGTAACTACATTCCATGGAAGCGTGGTGGTTAAAGGAATTAAATCAACCCAAGAGCCTCACCCCGGAATTATATTCATTCCGTGTGGTCCGTGGGCAAACGCTGTAATCTGTCCAAGAACTCATGGAACCGGAATGCCCTCACTTAAAGGAATTCCCGCCGAAATCGAACCAGCCCCTGAAGAAAAAATACTCGATTTGCGGGAGTTAGTTGCGCAAACACTTAGGAAGGGATGATCTTGGAAGTTATTCCGAATGTTATCTGCCCATTCTGTGGTTGCTGTTGTGATGACATTGAAGTAACAGTCACTGATGGAAAGATCACTGGGGTAAAGAATGCATGCGCCATCGGCATGACTAAATTTCTTCACTACAGCGACGAGCGAAATAGCGCTCCAATGGTTCGCACGGATGGCGAATTTTCTAAAACAACCTTAGACACGGCTATCAAGAAGACCGTTGAAATTCTGACTAATGCCAGGTATCCTATCCTTTATGGATGGAGCTCAACTAGTTGCGAAGCGCAGAAAGTTGGGGTTGCACTAGCTGAAGAAGTTGAAGGAGTCCTTGACAATACCTCAACTGTCTGCCATGGCCCTGGTATCGAGGCGGTGCAGGACATTGGGGAGTCAACTTGTACTTTGGGTGAGGTGAAACATCGGGCAGACCTAATTGTGTACTGGGGATGCAACCCAGTTCAAGCCCATATGCGTCACTTGGCAAGGTACAGCACTTCTTGCGCTGGAAAGTTCCGTAAAGGCCGGACTGACCGAACTGTTGTCGTAGTTGACGTAAGGAAATCCTCAACCGCCAGGGTGGCTGATCACTTTGTTCAAATCGAGCCTAACCAAGACTACGAGTTTATATCCGCATTACGTATGGCAATTCGGATGGAGGAAATTGAACAGGATTCGGTCGCTGGTATTCCAGTCGAAAAAATCGAGGAACTTGCTGACATTCTCATCAGTTGTCAATTTGGGATAATTTTCTTTGGGCTTGGCTTAACAATGAGTGCTGGAAAAAATCGAAACATAGACGCAGCCCTATCCCTCGTCCGTGACTTAAATAGCAAGACTAAATTCTTGATCATGCCAATGCGCGGACATTTCAATGTTACTGGTGCAAACAAAGTTTCTGCTTGGCAGACAGGCTACCCATTCGCAGTTGACTTCAGTCAAGGTTATCCACGTTATAATCCGGGTGATACGTCTGTCATCGATATTCTAAATCGAGGCGAGTGTGATGCTGCATTAATTGTCGCTTCGGATCCAGTGGCACATTTTCCTCAACAAGCAGTCGAGACTCTGTCCCGTGTTCCAGTCGCCATAATTGATCCGCACTTAAATGCCACCTCACTTCTAGCCGAGGTTGCCATTCCTTCGGCGTTTGTAGGAATTGAGGCAGAAGGCGTTGTTTATCGTATGGACGGTGTTCCCTTAATCCTCAAAAAACTCGTTGAGCCGCCAACCGGTATCCAGTCAGACGAAGCAATTTTACAGATGATTTTAGCCCAAATCCGAAAACGAAAGGGGGCTAATTAAGCGTGGAACTGCTTATCAAAAATGGCTTCGTATATGACCCTCAAAACAAGATCAATGGCGAAAAAATGGACATCGCTATCCAAAATGGAAGGATAGTCGAATCTGTTGATCCAACTAAAGCAGTCGTTATCGACGCCTCAAACATGATTGTAATGCCCGGAGGGGTTGACCTCCATTCTCACATAGCTGGTGCGAAAGTTAACGCGGGCAGACTTCTCCGCCCAGAGGATCATTATAAGGATGTGGAGGTCAAAACCCCGATAACCCGATCTGGAGTTGGACATTCGATTCCTTCAACCTTTACCACTGGCTATCGCTACGCAAGAATGGGATATACAACCGTCTTCGAACCCGCGACAGCCCCGCTAAAAACACTGCATACCCATGAGGAGCTCAACGATATCCCAATTTTAGATAAGGCATGCTTTCCACTATTCGGAAACAATTGGATCGTCATGGAATATCTAAAAGAAAATCGGATCGAAGAATGCGCCGCCTACATAGCATGGATGCTTAATGCGGTAAAGGGTTATGCGATAAAAATTGTTAACCCTGGAGGAGTTGAATCTTGGGGCTGGGGTAAAGGAATCAAAAGCCTAGACGACCAAGTTCCATACTTCGGAATTACTCCACGTGAAATTATTCGTGGGCTGTGTGAAGTGAATAAACTCTTAAACCTACCTCACCCGATTCATGTGCACTGTAATAACCTTGGGAAGCCCGGAAATTACCGAACCACAATAGAAACCATGGACTGCGTTAGAGATTTGGCTACTGACGACAAACCCATTATGCATGTTACTCATGTTCAATTTACTGGTTATGGAGGGGTTGACTGGGCTTCTTTGGCTTCTGGCGCCGACAAGATTGCAAAGTACGTTAACAACTACCGTCACGTAACCATTGACTTGGGACAAGTAATATTCACTGACACTACAACTATGACTGCAGACGGCCCATTCCAATATCAATTGTATCTGCTTACTGGAAACAAGTGGATTAACTCGGACGTTGAAGCTGAAACTGGTGCGGGCGTAGTTCCAATGCGCTATCGACGGAATAACTACGCACATGCCGTAATGTGGGCGATCGGACTCGAACTTGCGCTCCTTGTGAAAGATCCGTGGAAAGTGTTCATGACCACCGATCATCCAAATGGGGGACCATTCACATCATATCCACGCGTGATTTCCTGGCTGATGAGTCGAGAAGTAAGAAAAAAAATTCTTGCAAAGGTCCCACGGCTTACGAGGGTAAGAACAAATCTTTCAGCTATCGATCGTGAATATTCTTTCTATGAAATCGCTATTGTTACTCGTGCGGGAACAGCGAAGATTCTCGGCTTAAAAAATAAAGGGCACCTTGGCATCGGAGCAGACGCTGACATTGCAATTTATAACATTAATCCAACCGAAATTGATCCTTCTAAAGACTACAAGAAGGTGCGAAGGGCATTCCGAAACACCGCATACACAATAAAAGACGGTGAGATTGTTGCCAAAGATGGGGAAATAACAACGGCGCCAAATGGCAGGACCTACTGGATCAAACCAGAAATCCCAACAGACCTTATGGACGCGATGAAAGCCACGCTTGTTGAGAAGTTTGAAGATTACTACACGGTTAAGCTAGAAAATTATCCCATTCCTGAACGTTACCTAGCCCAATCCACTCCTCTTAACGTTAAAGCAAGCCTCTGAAGGAATCTCAATGGCAGAAATTAATCTCACACTAAAAGTCACCTTAAACGTTCCACTTGACGTGGGAGCGATAAGCCCTGATAATTTCGCTGGCAAATCGTTAGATGAGATTAAATCTTTAGATGTTTGGGAAGGAAATCATAAAGCTAGGCTTGATGAATTCTTTGAAGTAGAGGGAGATATCGCGCCAAACGTAGAAAACCTAACTATATTGCTTCATGGTAACGGGAGCAAATTTAGAAAACTTGGCAGAGCGATGTCCAACGGAAAAATTCTCGTAGATGGGTCAGCTGGGCTATATCTCGGAGAAGAAATGACCGGTGGAACAATAACGGTCAACGGGGAAGCTGGATCTTGGTGTGGTACACGAATGAAAGGAGGTCTAATCGAGGTCAAAGGCAACGCTGGAGACTATGTAGGCGCTTCATACCGAGGAAGTACTGAAGGGATGAAAGGAGGAACCATAATCATTCATGGAAATGCCGGAAACGATGTTGGCTCTTGGATGCAAGATGGATTAATCAAAATTTTTGGCGACGTTGGACAATTCGCAGGGGTTCACCTACAAAACGGCACCATTTACATTCTCGGAAATTCAGAAGGACGAGTTGGAGCCCAAATGATAAATGGAAAAATCATCATCCTCGGAACTGTTCCAACAATCCTTCCGAGTTTTTCATTCGAAGAGATCAGAGACAAAGTGAAAGCAGGAGATGAGAAAGTTGCAAGGCCATTCTACGTGTTCTCAGGTGACATAGTGGAAAATAGAGAAGGAAAATTGTTTATTTCAATGAAAAATAATCCGCATCTAAAATCCTTTGAAAGGCTTTAAACGCATCATCATCGTCTTAAACGGCTTTCGAACTTAATAATCTTAGAAATATTTTCAAATGTAGGTATCGAAAGCTAAAGAAATAAAGATTCGAATAATTGTCGCTTTATTTCTCGTCTAACCTTTTTATATTCCAACCGCGAGCAATACTAACCCGATCAAAGCCAAGATTACGCCAACCACGCTGAAAATAGTAATACTTCGGCGTGTCAAAGACACCTGATACTGATCACCTTTTATTTCTTTGAGGTAGTATAGGTCAGTGGCTCTGACGACTTTTGGTGTATCATAAATTCTTCCTTTTCCAGTTGTACTACTCCATGGAAGATCTGCCTTAACCCAAGCACTCGAGTCAGTTGCTTTGCCAGCAACCTCTAGTTCTTCGCCCTCCTTTCTCCCTAATAGCCAAACTCTCCCTACATCTTCGTAAACTCGCACTTCAACTTTACCTGTGTCATCTTGTATCAAGAACGAAGAGGCGTAGAATTTAGCTCGACCGAGATTTAGCCAGATTGGGGTAATTGCTGCAATCTTGCCAACTAATTTCACGTCGAAGCTTCCAGGTTGCTTTTCTACATCTGCAATTTTTTGTGCGGATTGAGTTTTAAATGCTTCAACCATTTTCAAGCGGCGTTTATTATATCTGCTCCTTTCTATCGCCAACACAATCAGAATCAGACCAATTCCTAAAAGAGTTAATCCAGCCCTAAGATAAAGAATATTCATCTCTAATCATCGCCCTAATACGGTTTAAATTCATAGTTATTATTTATCTTTAACTAAAGTAGCTAAAAGCATATTATCATTTTATATAAAAACTGTTTCGTAAGTGAATTATAATGCAATTCCAAGGAGGCGTATGATTGTTAAGTGTTAATCGTAATGCTCTAGGGGTCTTACGGAGATTGATTGAGAGACAAGTTGAGTACAGCGTTAAAGTGAAAAACCTTGCATCTGGCACTACGTTTATCGATGCTGGAATAAGCTCTAAAGGCGGCTTCCTTGCTGGAGAGCTCATCACCGAAATTTGTCTTGGAGGCTACGGAAAGGCAAATTTGTCCTTCATGACTCACGGTGACATGAATCTTCCATCGATTTTTGTAGCCACAGATTACCCAGCAATAGCAACCTTAGGCTCACAGTTCGCAGGTTGGAAAATTAGTGTTGGAAAATACTTTGCGATGGGATCGGGGCCTGCAAGAGCCCTAGCTCTTAAACCTAAAGAACTTTACGAAAAAATTGGCTATCGCGATGAATCAGATGTGGCGGTTATTCTCCTTGAAACCACTGAAGAACCCCCAGCTGAAGCAGCCGAATTTATCGCAAAAGAATGCAACGTAGCCGTGGATAAGCTGTACATAATTGCAACCCCAACCTCTTCAATTGCTGGGTCAGTTCAAATTTCCGGTCGTGTAGTTGAAACTGGTCTACACAAGCTTAGCGAAGTAGGCCTAAATCCAAAATGCGTCCTCTACGGCTGTGGCTCCGCGCCAATTGCTCCAATTCATCCAAAATTTGCAAAGGCGATGGGACGAACTAACGACATGATTCTATATGGCGGTTCCACAATGTATGTTGTGGACTATGAATCCGATGAAAAGTTAAAAGAAATTACTGAAAAAGTGCCCTCATCAACATCCAAAGACTACGGCAAGCCCTTCGCTGACGTCTTCAAAGAAGCCGGTTACGACTTTTACAAAATCGACCCAGGACTATTTGCGCCAGCATCTATCATAGTTAACAACGTCAGAACCGGATCTGTGTTCAAAGCTGGAGAAGTCAACAACGCGATAATCAAACAATCTATCGGTTGTTGCTCGCTCAAGTTGCAGAAATCCTCTTCGTAAGCATGCGAAAAATGAC
>Ga0315306_10000910_pt1 | contig 14305 bp, 14 predicted proteins | sample TDP1_MG_FD_203803 | JGI IMG/M metagenome (GOLD analysis project Ga0315306, IMG submission 203803) | Freshwater sediment microbial communities from Lake Towuti, South Sulawesi, Indonesia - TDP1 | ecosystem: Environmental > Aquatic > Freshwater > Lake > Sediment | place: Indonesia: South Sulawesi... | reverse complement strand
AGCTCTTTGCCTATAGGGGTATTGGTCTTTATCTCTATTCCCAGGTCTTCTATCTCCTTTATCTCCTCGGCAAGGACATCCTTAGGCAAGCGATACCCAGGAATACCCACCTGTAACATCCCTCCAGCTACAGGCAGCGTCTCAAAGATGGTAACCTTAAATCCCTTAAGTCGCAGCCAGTAGGCACAGCTAAGCCCTGCCGGCCCTGAGCCAATGATGGCTACCTTCTCCTCCTTCTCCTCTATTTCAGGCAATGAAGCCTTGCCTTTGGCGGTATCGGCGATGAACCTCTTTATCGCTCGAATAGCAAGGGGCTCTTCTACAAGCTTGCGATTGCATTTCTCTTCACAAGGAGCAGGACAAATTCTCCCAAGTACCCCTGGGATGGGGAGGGTTTCCTTTATCAAGGAGAGTGCCTCCTCATACTTCTCCTCAGCAGCTAGAGCCACATATCCTTGAACATTTGTCCCCGCCGGGCAGGTTAACACACATGGACCTCTTTCCCTCTTGTCAATAGTAAAAGCATTGGGATAAGCTTGAGCAAATGGTCTAAATATCGCCTTCCTTGATGCCAGCTCCTGTTCAAACTCGCTGGGGGCTTTTATCGGGCAAACCTCAGTACACTCCCCGCATCCGGTGCACTTGGTAAGGTCGACATACCTGGGATGTCTTAACACCTTAGCGGTGAAATTTCCCGCCTCCCCGTCAACTTCCAGAAGCTCTGAGCAGGAAAGCAACTCAATGTTAGGGTGTCTTCCGCATTCAATAAGTTTTGGGGAGAGGATACACATGGCGCAGTCTAAAGTGGGGAAGGTCTTGTCGAGCTGAGCCATAACCCCGCCTATAGCTGGTGATTTCTCCACCAAATAGACTTTATATCCAGATTCAGCTAGATCGAGCGCTGCCTGAATACCTCCAATTCCTCCCCCAACTACCAGCGCCGCTCCTATAGTCTTATCTTTACCTGCCATAACCTCGTTTCCTCTTCTAAACCTTCGTCTTCTCTTTTCCCAGCGTCTCCTCAGCAAGCCTTGCCACATCTACTTTTGTTTCCTCAGATTTCTTGTCTACAATGGTTCGTACCATTTGGTTGCGCAGCCGCTGAGAGAAAGCATCAATTTCCTTTATCTTCTTGGCGAAGGAAGGGTGGATATACCCTTCCCTTACTGCCATATTCCTTAATGGCTTCATCAGGTCGGCGAAATTAACATTCTGGGGGCAGTGCGCCTGACAGGTATGACACTGGATGCAAAGCCAAGGAACGTAAGAGGAGAGAACCTCCTTTCTCATCCCCAGAAGCACCATGTGGATTATCCTCCGCGGATTAAATTCAGGGTCGATATCGGCAACGGGGCAACTAGCAGTGCACAGCCCGCAAGCAAAGCAGAGCTTAATATTCTCCCCTCCCGGTTCAGCAGCAACATCATATTTGAATTTGGTATCCAATTCATTCAGTACTATGGTCATCTTCCCCTCCTTGCTAACTCTTCTACAGTAGTCCGGCAGCTTCCAGAATCTCAGGAACCCTCTCCTCTTTTCCAATGAACATGATATGGGCTCCATCGCATAGTTTCTCTTCCTTGGCCTTCCTTATTAACCTGGCGGCTATTTCTACTCCTTTAGTAATGCCTGTGCCTTTCGGAGCTTGGGCCAGTTCGTCAATAATATATTGAGGGACAAAAATGCCGGGAACGTTGTCATTCATATATTGCGCCATCTTTGCTCCAACAACAGGCACTATTCCCAACAGGACTTTGACCTTTTGGTCGTGCTTTCGGACGAATTCCATAAATCTCTTAAGTTCGTCAAGGTCGTAAACCGCCTGTGTTTGAATGAAGTCTACCCCGGCTTCCAGCTTCTTCTGTACTTTAACCAGCTGGGGCTCGATGGGGTCGGCTGAAGGGGTGGCAGTGGTTCCAATACAGAAATCAGTGCCTCCATTGAGCTCGTTACCCGCCATATCCTTGCCCGAGTTCAATGTGTGGACAAGGTGGATAAGCTGCGCTGATTCGAGGTCAAAGACTGGTTTTGCTTCCTTATGGTCACCAACATCTATAGAATCACCGGTGAGACAGAGGACATTGCGTACCCCTCGAGACCAGGCGAAGAGGAGATCTGCTTGAATTGCCAGGCGATTCCGGTCCCGGCAGGTGACCTGAAGCACTGCCTCCCCGCCGTGTTCTTTGATTAAAAGGCAGATGCCTACAGAGGGATAGCGCATCACCGAGCTCTGGTTGTCAGTCACATTGAGAGCATCTACCTTATCCTTGAGAAGCTCGATATGCTCCAGCGACCTCTCTACACTAGAGCCTTTGGTCGGAGCTGCCTCAGCAGTTACGATAAAGTCCTTCGTTTTGAGTGTTTCCCTAAAATCCCTTGCCATCCTTCACCTCCTAAGCTTTTATCGCCTGCATCTTGCCCGGCCTCTTCACTACCCGGAAGTTTTTCGGTGGATAATATTTCCGCATTAGGTCAAGCCTTCCCTGTTTCTCCAGCCTGCGGTAGATGAGAACCCAACCGCAGTCTTTATCTGGATCTATCTCACACTTCCCTCCCTTCCTTGTGCCCCCGCAGGGACCGTTAAGAATCCCTTTGGCGCAGCGAACCATAGGACAGATACCCCCGGTTCGGTCAAGGAAGCAATCCCCACAGGCGCCACAATTCTCCAGCCACACCCCCTCTCCTTCGGGACTGCCGAGGAAGGTGGTATTCACGGCTGGAAAAACTGGCTTGTCCTCAAATACTTCAGCTATTGTTTGTATTCCTGCTCCACAGGCTAGAGAAAGAACTGCTTCCACCCCATCAACTTTGTCTCTAAGCTCTTCTACCATCTCCTTTTCACACTGCCTCTCAACCGTAGCTTCAACAGTATCGGCCTTGTCCCCCTCCTTACCTCGGGCGAGCCGAAGTTGTGAAGCCAGTATTCCGACCTCCTTTTCTCCTCCCGTCCAGCAGATGGTAACACATGTCCCACAACCAGCCAGAAGCACTTTCTTATAGGGGGCTATCATCTGGAGGATTTCTTCTATAGGTTTTCTTTCAGCGACTATCATTTTCCCTCTCCCGCTCCTTTATTCTGTCATTCACTTCATTTATTATCTTGATGAACTTATGAGGGGCATTGGCGGCAAGGTTGAACATCCCCACACGCCCACCGTCTATCCCGACCTCTGTTAATAGCGTCTCGGAATATTTTACCCGCTCCTTTGCCCTTACATTTCCGGTTAGATGCTGGCAAAGTCCATCTTCACATCCGAGCACCAGCACTGCCGCAGCACCCTCCTCTAAGGCTTTCAGCATATGGATTATATCCACCCTCCCAGCACAGGGAACCCGGATAACTCGCAGCTTCTCTGGGTAGTGAAGCCCTTGCTTCCCCACCACATCAGCGGCAGCATAGGCAGAATGTTCACAACAGAAAGCTATAATTTCCCCGTTCATGATACCCCTATTGCTTCAATTTGAGCCAAGATTTGGTCATCACTATAGCCCTCAAATTTTATTGCCTTGGCTGGGCAAATAGCAGCGCAAATACCGCATTTATCACAGGCAAGCTGGGAAATTTCAGCCACCACTTTCTCGCTATCTACCTGAACCAGCTGGACGGCACGGTGCGGGCAGACACGGATACAAGTGAGACATGCCACACACTTTTGGGGATCTGCCTTAACCCGCTCTGCCTCCACTATAACTTTCCCCGGAGGTAACAGTTCGTAGACCTTGGCGACGACGCTGGAAATATCGGCTAACACTCGGCCAAGGTCTAAATCCCCTCGACAATTTCCAACAAAGAATATCCCTTTCCTCTCTGAGGAAACAGGATAAAGGTGCACATTTTCTTCCTGGTAAAAACCCTGGGAGTCGGTTCTTATCTTTAGCAGGGAGCTTAAACCTTCGGTACCTTCGGCAGGCAGTAATTTCTCCTCGGCAACCACAAGGTCACAGGTTAGTACTATCTCTTCCCCGAGTAGAGTATCTTCTGCGTCAATTTTCACTCGGCCGTCATCTGCTGAAATCTTGGGGTTCTTGTCAAATTTTAAGAACATTACTCCATCTTCTCTTGCCTCCCGGTACAGTTTTTCCACTCCTTCGCTATCCACTTTGACGTTCTTGCAAAAGACATAGACTTCGCTGCCCCACCTCTGTTTAACTGCTAAGGCATTATTTAAGGTGGCTAGTGTCGGGAAACGAGGGTTCTCGTCGGAGAGGTCGAATATAAAACCTATGGTTTCGGGTCTTGCTTCAAGAGTTGGAGCTTGAAGCAGCTGGACCAGCCTCTCTTGTGAAATAATGTTAACGCCGGGCTTAAGCGGGAAGTCCCCGGCAGCGACCTCAGTTTTATACCCGGTAGCGAAAACTATGGCTCCAAAACTTCGCAAGATCTCCTTTGTCCCCCTCATCCTTACCTTGAAATCCCCTATCTTCCCTTCTACCCCTGTCACTTCAGCAGAGGTGAGAATCTCAATGTTTTCCGCTTTTTCTATTGCTTTTATCATCGCCTCTATTTGAGAGCTATAAAATCCTTCAAGCTTCTTAAGCTTTCCCCCCAAGGTCGGCTCTCTTTCCACCAGAGTAGTTCTAATCCCAAGCTGGGAAAGCTCAAGAGAGGATTTCATCCCACAGAATCCTCCACCTACCACTAGAACCTCGTTGTTTACCGCGACTTCCTTCCTCTCCACTGGCTGAAGCAGCCGAGCTTTACCCACGGCCATCATTATCAGTTCCAGTGCCTTTCTAGTGACGTCTCCTTCATGAGCCCAGGAACATTGCTCCCTGATATTTGCTAGGGAAAGAAGACCAGGGTTAAGCCTAAGCTTTTCTAGAAGCTCGCCAAAATTACGCTCACGGAACTCTGGTGAGCAAGCAGCGATTACCACCCTATTGATGTTCTCAGTCAGGATTCTTGAAGTTATCGCTTTTTCCCCTTCTTCAAGGCACAGATTATGGGTTATGTCGACAAAGGCAATGTCTTCAAGATTCTCTAAATTCTCCCGAACTTTAGGGAAATCTATGTTTTTTAAACTCCCCCCACAGTCGCAGAGGAAAATGCCCATCCTTACTGGCATCTCTTTAAAACCTCCATCGCTCTTTCTGCTGCCGAGATTCCGTGAGCGATCGAATCAGGGATATCCTTGGGACTCTGACAAGCTCCGGCAAGGAAGATCCCCTCGACGTTGGTTTCTGTAGAATTGAACGGCTCCTTGATGTCGAAGAAGCCATCGTCGCCCAAGTTTATTCCCAAAACTTTGGCCAGCTCCCAGGAGTCTTTCCTGGGGGCGATACCTACTGAAAGAGTTACAAAGTCGAAGTTTTCTCGGTCAACCTTTCCTTCGGTAATATTCTCAAATTTCACCTCAACTTCATCAGAGGGAGCCTCTGAGATTTCGACTGGCACTCCTCGGATGAAGCGGATATTTCCCTGACATTCCTTATAAAACTCAGCAAAGCCCTTTCCTGCAGTTTGAAGATCAATATAAAAGATAGTAACTTCAGCATCAGGCTTTTGATGCTTGATAAGTCGAGCCAGTCTCATAGCATATTTGCAGCATACTTGGGAGCAATAGCCATGATTTTCATCCCTTGAGCCGACACATTGGATAAAGGCGACCTTCTTCGGTTCCTTTCCGTTCGAGGAAAGCTTAAGAGAGCCCTGATTTCTGAAAATCCTCTCCAGGTCAAAACCAGTTAAAACATTAGGGTATCTACCATAACCCAGGTAGCCAATTTCTCTAGCGTTAAAGACGTCAAAGCCGATGGCAACGATGATTGCCCCAATATTATTCAGTTCTTGCCTTTCGGGTTTTTGCCCAAAGACTATAGCGTTGGTGGGGCATATTTCCCGGCAGAGGTTGCACTTCTTCCCTTTGAGGCGGAGGCACTGGGATTCGTTAATGGAATAGGAATAGGGAACTGCCTCAGGGGGAGGGGACTGGATTGCCTTAGGCATAGTGGGGCAAACCTCGGTGCACATTCCACAGGCGATGCATTTTTGGGGGGAGATATATTGGGGCTTTTGGCAAACCTCCACCTGAAAGTTGCCCAGTTCGCCTTTTACCCCCACCACCATTGAATTAGTCAGGATTGAGATTTGGGGATAACTTGCCACCTCACTGAGCTTTTGAGGAAGGAGGCAGGCAGAGCATTTAGTACAAACCTCCGTGGCTTTGCAACAGAAGGAAGCTGCTTGTCCTCCAATTCGTGCCTCCTTCTCTACTAAGTATACTGTGAAACCACTATTGGCTAACTCTAATGCTGAAGTTATCCCCGCTATGCCACCGCCGATAACTACAATAGACCTCTCTGCTTTCATCTTCCTTATTTAGCTCTTACTCCTGAGCAATTGCTCCACTCGGTGCAACAGCTCCCCGGGGTCGATGGGCTTCTGCATATAGTCTTCCGCCTCCATCATCATCCCCTCTCGCATCGAGAGACGCGCCTTTTCTCTATCGTCAGGATAGACGGTTAACATCAGCACCGGGATGCGGGAGAAGGAGTAATATCTGGGGTCGGTCTTGAGTTCCCTGCAGACCTCAAATCCGTTCTTACCAGGCATTATTACATCTAGGATAATCAAATCAGGCTTTTCCTCCACCACCTTTTGTAAGCCTTCATCTCCATCGAGTGCCGGAATCACTTGATAGGATTTGCTTTCAAGCAATTTCTTCAACACCTTCTGCAAATTTACGTCATCATCAATGGTCAGGATTTTAATTTGGTTTGACATCTTCCCCCTCCTTACATATTAAATTTGTTTATTCCCTGACCTACCATTTACCTCCGCCAAAGCCTCTTGCTTGACAGAGGTTCAAGTCCTTAGGCAGAGTAACAATAAATTGACTCCCTTTATCACTCCCTGGGCAAGGACTTACTGCCCATATCTTGCCTCGGTGACCTTCGACTATCCGCTTGCTTATGTTTAAGCCTAAACCAGCTCCTCTCTCAGTCAAATCGAGGCCGCGATAAAACTCATCAAATATCTTAGGTAGCTCCTTGGCAGGGATACCAATCCCGGTATCAATTACCTCAATCTGGATATGCTCATTAGCATCCCTTGCTTTGACTGCCACCATGCCGCCAGATGAGGTATATTTAATGGCATTGGAGAGCAGATTTAGCATCACCTGCTTGAGCTGGGCTCCATCCCCACAGACTTCAGGAAGGCCTTGAGCCACGTCAACTTTGAGTTCTAACTCCTTCTCTTCAGCTAAAGGTCGCAGTTCATTAACTGAATCCTTTATCACTTCGGCCAGGGAGACTTTGCTCACAATTGTGTCTCTGATGCCGATTCGAGACACACTGAGGATGTTATCTAGTAGACTGAGCAGGGCGGAAATCCCCTTGCTGCTGTTCTGCAACATACTTTTTTGTTCCTCATCGAGCTCCCCAGCATAGCCACCGAGTATCAGTCGATTAACCGATTCAACTGAAGCTAGAGGAGCCTTAATGTCGTGAAAAATGACGGCTAAAATATGCCCTAGGGTCTTCCTGGTGTGTTCCAGCCTCGAACGAACTACCTTGGCTAGGTTGTTCATCACCACACGGCCAACCTCGGGGTTCTCCTCGAACAACCGTCTGAGCACCCGAGTATCTAAGGCGATAAGCTCTGTCCCCTCCAGAGTGCGAGCAGTGTCCATGTGGACATAAGGGCTTACCAGCCCGGTACAGCCCAAGCCACCGCCGCGAGTTACCACACCGGTGGTCGCCCTTCCTGCACCGCGACCAACCTGAAGATTCATCTCCAGAGCCACCGAGCCTGATTCGACAATGTACATGGTCTGGCATGGGGTACCTTCAGAGAAAATAATGGCACCAGCTTCATAGACCTCTTCCCGGCAGAACGGCAGTAGCTTTTTGAGCTGGTCATCACTCACCCCATCCAATAAGTCAGACAATCTTAAAATACCTTCAATAAAATCCATTTTCCCTTCTTGCCCATCCTAATAAGCTAAAGCAATCTATTTAACGAGCAATTTCTCTATCTTTTCCATCCGCTTCAAAACCTTCTCCATCTGTTCTAAAACATCCTCTAGCTCCACCGATTTGGGAGCGGTTGTTTTCAGGATATCTTTTACTAATTCCGCTAATTCTACGGGTTCGACCGGCCGGGAAATATAACCCTCGGCATCCATTTGTGAGCCTTCCTCTCGTCTCCATCCCCTTCGGGAATGTTCCTCGGGACGAACATCTACCACTAGCAAGGGCATTCTGTTGGTCTTAGGATTTTCCTTGAGCTGCTTATGAAGCTTGAAGGCCTCACCTCGTGGCTCAAGAAAACCTACGATAACCATAGCGGGAGCTTCACTCTCCGCTTTTTCCAGCCCTTCGCTTCTGGTAGAGGCTACGCTCACTTCGTATAGATGCTCTAGGGCTTGCCTCACTGTCCTCAGGAAAGCGGGCTCTGTATCTACCACTAGAATGCTTTGCCTTTGCATCCCTTCGCCTCTACTTTCACTTTACCTCACCATCTCCCGACCGCCAAGCGCCAAATGGCGTACGCTTTATGTAGGAAAAAGCGAAATCCCCAGGGGAAAAGATAGCCTTAAGTGGCTGTGGTGGTTACGCTGTAACATTTCTGTTATAGGGGGAATTTTGTTATAATGTAATATACGAGGGACCCATGCCGAGGATGTGCGGGGGTAGGGTTGTATTGTTATTTTCTCTCGAGGAACTGGAGAGGGACAGGAAAGCCTAGAATGGGAAGAATCAAAGTTCTTTTAGCTGAGGACCATGTGGTGGTGCGACAGGGCATCCGGGAGATTATTCAGCGTGAGGAGGATATAGACATCGTCGGTGAAGTAGGGGATGGCGAAGAAGCTGTTCAAGCAGCGGAGCAACTAGAGCCAGATGTCATCCTTATGGATATCGCTATGCCTAAGTTGAATGGCATTGAGGCCACCCGACGGATAAAGGAGTCTCACCCTTCTATCGGTGTCCTTGTTTTAACCGCCTATGATAATGAAGAATTCATCTTCGCCCTTTTGGAAGCAGGGGCAGCGGGATATTTATTAAAGAATGTGCAAAGCAGGCAGTTGCTAAATGCTATTCGTGCAGTATATGATGGTGAGTCTGTACTCCATCCCACAATTGCTAAGAAAGTCTTGAGCCGCTTGTCGCTAATGAGGGGGAAGCGCTCAGAGCAGGAGAAGGGTGAGCTTCTAACTGAGCGGGAACTAGAGGTGCTTAGGCTGGGGGCTGAAGGGTTAGCCAACAAGCAGATTGCCACGGAGCTTTTCATGGGAGAGCGTACTGTTCAAACTCATTGGAGGAACATTTTCAACAAGCTGGGGATTAGTTCCCGAACTGAGGCAATAGTGCGTGGCCTAAGCAGGGGTTGGATCACCATGAACCGAGACGAAGAGTAAGGGGTGAGATAGGTTGCGGAAGTATTCCATCAAGCTTCTACGCAATCCCCATTTCTGGGCTATCCTAGTGGTATTCCTTATCTGCATTGCCCTCCATTATCCCCAGCAAATACCCTTTTTGAGAGAGCTGGGGCTAAGTTCTCTCTGGGGTTTATCTCGCCATGCTGTGGAGCGGATATTCTTTTTATTCCCTATAGTTTATGCCGGGCTTGTTTTTGGACTACGTGGAGGCATAGTTTGTCTGATAACCGCCGTTGCTGTTATGATGCCCCGAGCTTTGTTTGTTTCCGCCTATCCTAGGGATGCTCTGTTTGAAATTGGTGCTATCATTGCCTTCGGAGCCACAATCAATTGGTGGCTCGAGTCTCGGCGTAGAGAGAGTGGGCGGCGAGAGCAGATTATGCTGCAATTGGAAGCAAATCGGCGGGAACTTCAATCTTATGTCCAGTCCATTAAGGAGAATGAAAGGCGTCTCTCAGTTCTCCACTCTATTTCCTCAGCAGTGAATCAATCTTTGGAATTACAGGAAGTGCTTGATACTGCCGTTGATAAGATTAAAGAGGCAATAGATGTGGACGTGATATTGCTCTTCCTCTTAGATGAGGAGGCAGGACGGCTGGAGCTGAAAGTTCACCGGGGAGTTTCAAAAGAATTCGCTTCTAAGGTAACCGGGTTAAAAATAGGAGAGGGGCTTAACGGGTGGGTAGCCCAAACAGGAGAGCCGTGCTTAGTAAGAGATTCAACCTTGGACACTAGAGCCTCATCAGAGATAGTGAAGCAGGAGGGGATAAAATCTCAGTTTATTGTGCCTTTGAGAACCAGTGATAAGGTGATAGGTACGCTCTGTGTGGCAACGCATGATGTAAGACAATTTACCACAGAGGAAGAGGAACTTTTAGTTCTGGTAAGCATTCAACTTGGTGTAGCTATTCAGAAAGCCTACTTTTTTCAGGAATTACAGAGAGTGGGGAAGAGATTTCAGGGGATATTCGAGAAAGCCTACGATGCCATTTGGATTCAAGATTTTCAGGGCAGGATTATTAATGCTAATCAAGCTGCTGCCAGACTGACCGGATATGAATTGAAAGATCTGATCGGCAGACACGTATCTGAACTCCTTACTCCTGAAGGGCTCGAACTGGCGAGACAGGTACGGCAGAAACTACTCCAGGGTGAGGCAATAAAGCAACCTTACGGACAGCGGCTAGTAAGGAAAGACAGGACACAGGCAATTCTTATGTTGAGCACTAGCCTGCTCGAGAGTGATGGCACGCCGTTAGCTTTCCAGCACATTGCCAGGGATATCACTGAGGAGACAAAGCTTCAGGAAGCTCTCGAGCTTTATGCCACTCAAATTAGCCAAGCACACGAGGAAGAGCGCAAGCGTATCGCTAGGGAACTTCATGATGATACTATTCAGACTATGATTGCTGTCTCTCGTCGCCTTGATGACTTTGCCTCCAGGGATTCGGCAACACTGAAAGAGGTACTTAATTCTCTGGGACAACTTCGGAGGGATATTGATGAGGCTTTAATCAGAACACGGCGTTTCATTCATGACCTTCGCCCTCCCACTTTAGAGTATCTTGGCCTCGTTGCCGCTTTAAGAGAACTGGCAACCCAAGTACAGGAACAGTCGGGCATAAAGGTGAATTTGAAGGTGAAGGGGGTAGAGCGTCGTTTCACCTCAGAAGAAGAGCTTTTAATCTATCGAATTGCTCAGGAAGCCCTGCGAAATGTATGGAAGCATTCTGAAGCAACAAAGGCTGAGCTTATTGTAGAGTTTAATGAGAACAGCGCTGTTGTAGTAATTAGCGATAATGGGAAGGGTTGTGAGGTCGGGGAAAGCTCAGAGTTCCTCAAAGCGGGGAAATTGGGACTTATGGGGATGAAGGAGAGGGCCCATCTTTTAGGGGGCACTGTAGAGGTGTGTTCCAAACCGGGTAAGGGGACAACGGTAATCCTCAGTGTCCCTAACAGAAGTTTATAATGTAACTCCAGCTTCGAGCCGGGGTGGCGGAATTGGCAGACGCAGCGGACTTAAAATCCGCCGGAGTAATCCTTGTGGGTTCGAGTCCCACCCCCGGCACCAGCTTATCCAACCCCCGCTACCAAGGAAACTTAAGGAAGAAGCTAACGCGCTTCCCTTTTCTTTTTAGAACGAGCCGTCCGGGGGCTAATTCTTTTGGCTCTTACTGAGACATCATTTTCAGTATTTAACAGTTCATAAGGCCAAGGCGAGTTACGCTCAACATATCTTATTCTTATGGTTGCTGTTGGAATCCAAGTGACAATTGTTGGCAGATCTCCCGGCGCAACATTCCACTGTGACCCGTCAGCTAACTGCAATGTCAGGTGTTCATCAGACACTTCAATGAGCATACTTTCTTTTATCTTATTTGGGTTATCCATATTGTCCTCCTTCTGAGACTACCTCTAACTCCTACAGTTACTTTCCCTTCCTCTCCACCACCCCACGAACCGCTTGCTCAATGTCTTTAGCGGTTAGGCCGTATCGCTGGAGAAGCTCGGTGGCTGTGCCTGATTTGGCATAGGTATCTTTGATGGCGACAAATTCCATTGGCACTGGGTGGAGCCTTGCCACCACCCGGGCAACCATGCTCCCCAGCCCGCCGTGCTCCAGGTGGTCTTCAGCGGTAACAATAGCCCCGGTCTCATTAGCCGCCTTAACAATGGCGGCTTCATCAATAGGCTTGAGGGTAGGCATGTTTAATACGCGACAGTCTATGCCCTGCTGCTTCAGGCTATCGGCGGCTTTAAGAGCGGTGGAGACCATAATGCCAATAGCGATAATGGTGGCGTCCTTGCCCCGCCTCATGGTTACTGCCTTGCCCAGCTTAAAGCGGTAGCCCTCACTATAGACTAGGGGTAGATTAGGCCGGCACAATCTGATATAGAAAGGTCCGTAGCTTGCCGCCGCCACCTTTACCGCCTGGGCAGTTTCAATGGCATCAGCAGGAACGATAACAGTAAAGCCGGGCAGGGCGCCAATCAGAGCCAAGTCTTCAACGGAGTGGTGCGAGGCGCCATCCTCACCGACGCTGATGCCGCCATGAGTGACCACCAGCTTAACATTGAGCTGGGAATAAGCAATAGACATCCGAATCTGGTCAAAGGCACGCCCGGGGACAAAAACGGCAAAGGTGCTGGCAAAGGGTATCTTGCCTGATGCTGCCAGTCCAGCAGCAATACCTACCATATTCTGCTCAGCGATACCGCAGTCGAAGAAGCGGTCGGGAAACTCCGTAGCAAAGAAATGGGTCATCGTTGACCGGGACAGGTCAGCATCCAGCACCACGATATTCGGGTTCTCCCAACCTAACTCGACCAGGGTTTTGCCATAGGCTTCCCTTAAAGAAACTGCCTGGGGCATTTCTACTCCAGCTCCTTTAGCGCTATCTCTACCTCCTGAGCATTAGGGGCTTTGCCGTGAAAATCGGGATTATTCTCCATAAAGCTGACCCCCTTGCCCTTGATAGTGTGGGCAATGATGACGGTAGGTTTCCCCTTAACCAGCTTGGCTTGGTCAAAGGCTTTAATAAGCCGGGTAAGGTCGTGACCGTTAACCTCGATGACGTGCCAGCCAAAAGCTTGCCACTTTTCATTAAATGGCTCGAGGTTCATTACATCACGGTTCCAGCCATCAATCTGCTGTCCATTGTTGTCCACAATAGCCACCAGGTTATCCAGCTTGAAGTGGGCAGCCGCCATAGCTGCCTCCCATATCTGCCCTTCGTCACACTCGCCATCACCCAGTAGGACATACACCCGGTAGTCCTGTGAATTGAGGCGACCAGCCAGGGCAACACCAATGGCAAAGGATAACCCTTGTCCTAGGGCACCGGCTGACATCTCCACCCCGGGGCAAGTCACCCGGTCAGTGTGACCTTGAAGGCGGCTATCTAGCTGTCTCAGGGTAGCCAGGTCAGCTACGGGGAAGTAGCCACGCTCGGCTAGAGTAGCATAGAGCACAGGGGCAGCATGCCCCTTGCTTAGAATGAACCTATCCCTGTCTCGCCAGCAAGGGTCTTGGGGTTTATGCCTGAGCACCTTAAAATAAAGGGCGGTAACAATCTCTACCGCTGATAGAGAGCCACCGGGGTGACCACTACCCGCCTTGCCGGTCATAGTGATAATGTGACGGCGCAGCCTTTTGGCTACAACCGCCATTTCCTTTACCGATAGTGGTTTGGCTCTGGCTACTGGTGATGAAGAAGCCTCGGCACAAACTTTTGCTGCCGAGGCTTCGGATTCGGATAATGAATTCCCCATTTCAGATAGCGCCATCATCACCTCTGCGTTGTGTGTTAATTATACTATAATTTGTCGTCCCAAGTCTATCCGACAGACCGAATTGATTTTTCACCCCTATCTCTGGTTAAATAAGTAATGATGGAGGTCAGATGGACGGTTTAACACTAAAAGCTGCTAAACGAGATATTTTAGGCAAGAAGACAAGGTTTTTACGCCGTCAGGGGATTATCCCGACCCATATCTTCGGACACAATATTAAGTCGCTGGCACTCCAGTGTGATACGGCTAAGCTTCAGCGAATTATAGCTCAGGCAGGGACAACCAGACTCATTGCCCTGGAGATTGAGGGAGACAAACGACCAAGGAGTGTGTTCATCCGTGAAATTCAAAAGGATGAAGTACGTGGACAACTGCTCCACGTTGACTTCTACCAAGTACGGAAGGAGGAAAAGATAAAGGCAGATGTTCCTCTCGTCCTGGTTGGCGAAGCCCCGGCTATGCAGATAAAGGGACGTATGCTAACCCATGCTCTCACCAGTATCAGCGTTGAGTGCCTGCCGGATAAGCTGCCACCCCAGATAGAAATTGACCTAAGCCGCCTAGAAGAGGTAGAGCAGGCAATCTATGTTAGCGACATCGCCCTTAGCCCCGACATCACCCTCATTACC
>Ga0315306_10000908_pt1 | contig 14314 bp, 14 predicted proteins | sample TDP1_MG_FD_203803 | JGI IMG/M metagenome (GOLD analysis project Ga0315306, IMG submission 203803) | Freshwater sediment microbial communities from Lake Towuti, South Sulawesi, Indonesia - TDP1 | ecosystem: Environmental > Aquatic > Freshwater > Lake > Sediment | place: Indonesia: South Sulawesi... | reverse complement strand
GAGAACGTCTTGAAAGATTCGTTAGGGACCGTTTCGAAGATAAGAGCAATCCAGAATGGGCTTCAATACGTTCAGGTCGGATAGTAACGTGTGGACCTATCGAGAAGACTTACAATAATAATCTCTTAGTTGTGGGAGACGCTGCTGGGCAGACCAAACCTACTACTGGAGGAGGCGTCATATTGGGAGGCATCTGTGCTTCGATCGCGGGGGCAGTCGTGGCTGAAGCTATTAGACAAGAAGATTTTACTACTGGATTTCTACAGAGGTATGAGAGTCTTTGGAAAGAAAGGCTAGACAAAGAGTTCAAAACAGGTCTGCTGGCACGGAAGATTATGAACAGTCTCTCAGACAGGGCGATCGATAGGCTCTTCAAGGTTGTCATCGACAAGGACCTTCAAGGCTTGTTGTCTAAGGAGGGAGACATAGACTTCCAAAGCGGTGTCCTGTTAAAAATGCTTAGAAGAAAGGAGATTCTTCGAATTCTGCCGTCATTCCTAAGGGCTTTGTCTCCCTTCAGTTAAGGGAAGGCTTAGGATCTCAATGACTCAGCTTCTTGGCGAGGTATGTGTCTATTTTTGACCCTTTTCTGAAACCTTGCTTCTCTAACATTGAAACGTATCTTTCGATCGTTCTCGTTGTCAGTGTCCTAATTCCTAACCACCAAGTAGCAAATTTGGATGCCAGAAACGTAGCCCTTAACCCCTTTCTGTCTAAGGGCAGTGGAGCCCAGAGAAAGAGCGCGCCCTTTGTATGGTCGAAAAAGTTTTGTTGTACGCAAAGGAAGTATGATCTAGTGGCTATCTTGACAGAAAGAGCGGACCAAGAAACTTCTTCTCCCAGATCAACATGGAATGACTTGTCTTGCACTAGTCATGAGGGCTCGATTCAGCGATTCTCCTTTTGAAGCATTGACACGGAAAGATTCCCGCAAGTGCCTACGTCCTTTCAGCGACAACGACGAGGTAGGGACCAGCTGGTTCTTGGTCTAGGCTCCAACATTCGTGGAGTCCCAGTATCTTGAAGTTCCCCATACTCTCTAGGTAATAGAGGAATTCCTGTGGATAGAAGACCCTTCCTTCGCCGTAACCTTCATATCTTTTAAGGACTCCATTCTCGGACACGAAATAGGTTGTCCTGTCAATCAAGACTTGCCTTACTGAGTCATATTTCTCCTCCCTCACGCACTCTATCCTCACATTATCTGAGGCAACTGACTCTTTGTTTGTTGATTCGCCAGTTCGATATTCTGAAAGGAAATCCACAATGAAAATGCCACTATCTTTAAGTGCGTTTCTCACTCCCACGAAGAAGCTGCTTATTTCAGAGCGGGAGATGCACGACATCACTGATTGGTTGATACATATTGCGGCGTCAAACTCATTTTTGAAATGCAGATCCCTGATATCGCCTTCCAAGAACTCAACCTCCAATCTTTCGGCCCTTGCTTTCCTCTTTGCAACTTCGAGCATCTCACGGGAAAGATCAACTCCCACAATCCTGTATCCCTTTCGAGCAAAGTATACGGAGTGAATACCCGTCCCACATGCTAAATCAAGAATGCCTTTGACCTTCTTCCGATACTTCTCGAAGGCTCCCTCGATGAAGCTGAAGTGCCTATCGTAGGGAACATATTTCCCCATAATCAAGTCATAGTACTTAGCAAGCTCGTGATATTCTGGTTCGTGAATTCTCAACGGTCACTTCCCTCCAACTTATTTAATCTGAAAGCGTCATTTATATTTGCCTCAGCTGTTTCCTATAGTCTAACTGGCTCATATTGGGATGTTGGCGATAATATGAAAATGAACAAAGACCCCCATCAAATTGTGCTTCCGACAGATGAGATCATAATTAGAGCTTTTGCTCAAGGCGACGAGGACGAAGTGGTTAGGCTTTGGGGCAAGGTTGCCGAGAGTGAGAGGGATATTGGCACTTTGACCCTTGATGACTTCCGGAAAAGGGTGATGAGCAATCCGAATTTTGACCCAGAGGGTGCTTTTCTAGCCTATTCTGGAGAGACTCTCGTAGGTTTCTGCCTCGTGACTATCAGGAGAGAACCTTTCAGGGCACGAAGCCTCGAAGAGTTTCCAGCGTTCATCTCTGCAATAATGGTTCATCCTTCTTACCGTAGACGAGGGATTGCGTCTACGCTGATTTCAAAGGCTGTTAAATACGTCAGAATTCGGGGTAAACGTGAGATTCGCACAGGTTTCGACAACCCCATCCCTCTCTTTATCGGCATAGATGTCGACAAGCAAGGTATCCTAAATTTTTTCCATGAGATGGGCTTTGAGGAAGAGGTAGAGATAGTTATGAGACTTTCGCTTTCAGAATTCGAAAAGGAGGAAGAGATCAAACAACTCCAAAAGAGGATTGAGAATTTTGGCATTTTGGTTATGTCCATCGTGAAGCAAGATGTTCAGGGGATGCTCGAGCTTCTAAGGGAGCAAGCTGTCTGGTGGTATGAACCTATGGTCAAGGACGTCGAGTCTGGAAGGTTGGACATGACGAATGTTTACTTAGCCAAAGAAGGCGAAAGAACAATCGGGTTCGTCAGGGTAGACAAGATTGACGAGAACGGTGAGGTCTGGGGAATACTGACTAGTCCCGACAAACGATGTAAAGGCATAGGAACATTGCTGCTGTTTTCTGCCCTCAATAAGCTGAAGAAGGACGGGGTAAAAATCGTTGGCCTCACGACCGGCAACACCAACTTCCCTGCCCAAAGGATCTATGGCAAGGCGGGTTTCACTAAAACGGGCGCCTTCGCCATGTTCAGAAAGCAGCTATAGCTGCTGAAGAAAGGCATATATAAGGAAGATTCGGGATATTATGGAGTCTAATCTGAGGTTTTGGTGTTGAGCGAAACCAGGAATGTCGTCATGCCAATGTGCACATCATGCAACAGGATAATTTCTCCGAGAACAGAGGCATCTAAGTTCCCATGTCCAAACTGCGGAGAGATCACAATCTGGCGATGCTTAAAATGCCGAGAGTTCAGTCGACCATACAAATGCCCAAAATGCGGCTTCACAGGACCTTAGAAGTTTTTTTGCGAATTGTCTACGAAGAAGGCAGCCGGAATTTCTTCTGAATGGCGATAAGTTACAGGAAAAAAGAAATGAACCTAAATAGTTTCTAGAGGTGTTCAACTAAAGCGGGAGTAAAAAACCTAGCTTCCCAACAGAGAGAAGGCTTGCAAGGTCAGCTTATCAATGTATAAGTCAGTCTTTGTTTCTAATCCATCCTTTCTTGAGACTGGGGTTAAAGAGGCTTTGCTTGTGCCCGCACTGGTTATTCGGTCTGCAGGTTTTGGCGGCATCTCAGCCGTCGGTCTCTCTTGCTTAGGAGCTGGTACCAAGGCTAGTTCTATTTCGACTTCGTCTACCGGTTCCCCTGCCGCTCTCCAGCCTTCTAAGGTTCTTTGAGCAGCAAGTTTCATCTCATGTTCTTCGGACCCGTTTTTCCTTTCCCACATGATCTATATCACCTTTTGACTGTCTCTTTAACGATATTTCTTCCTAAACAATCCTTCTAATTTCAAATCAGTACTAATCCAAGTATTTCAAGGTTTTCTAGCTAAAAAAGGAACTATTATCCATAAAAGGGAAAAGTCACATTGTTTTTTGCCTTTATCCAACAAAAGTTAGACAAATCCCAGAAAACGCTAACGCCGTTAGCTAGGACCTTTCGCTGGTTGAGAGATTTATTGCAAATGAGAAATGTCAGGAAAATTTCTTTGATATGCATACTATGTCTGATGCTTTGCTTAGTAATAGCCTAGAGATCATCATAAGATCGGGTGTATGAACTTAATGCCTTATATTGTCCATTCTCTTCTCCTTCGAGGGTTTCTTTCTCATTGCCATTTCTACTCGTAAACTGTACTGGGAAAATATCGAGTCGCGCCAGCTTCCTCGACCATGTTAAGCAAAGCCTTCACGTTCAGCACGTCTGTACCCAACGGGGTGCCTGAGATTGATAGTCCTCTGACGTTTGTGCGTTTGATACTGAGGTCTTTAAGATAGAAACACACCCTGTAGGGCGCCAAAGCGCTAACGGTCTTCAAGGGGTATCCTGGGATGTAAACAGAAAGCAATTAATGTTTGAAAGGCGGAAATTTGGCGAGAGGGTTCAGGGTTCTGCGATGTCCACTAGTACACTTAAATAGCTTGGGTTCCCATTTTCCTCTAGGGCAATGTAGGTGAAGGAATGATGAAGTGCAAGCACTGTGGGGTCGAGCTAGCTGAAGATGCGAAGTTCTGTTCAAACTGCGGAGCCTATGTAGGCAAAACAGTGATAGAAGAGTTCAGAGTCTCATCAGACAACCTCATCAGAGAAGTCAACAGACTACTTCGCGAAGGAAACATCACAAGGCTGATAGTCAAGGATGAGAAGGGCAAAACCTTACTGGAGATACCTGCTTGGGTAGGGATTGTGGGCGCTGTATTGGCGCCGTGGCTTGCAGCCCTCGGTGCAATAGCAGCTTTCGCGACAGACTGCACTATCAGCATTGTTAGGCAAGAGCAGTAGAAGAGACCCATGTCACAGGCATAGACGGAGACATCGAGCGATCTACGGCTAATGATTCTACTTCCGAGTGAAAAGCGAAACTTGCGTTTCAGAACATTCTTACCAACAGAAGAAGGAAGTTCTCAACTCGCGAGGGTTCTGAGTGTGAAGCTCGATGAAGTCTCAAGGGCATCTACCTTGTTTTTTCAGGGCTGTCGCCACTCCCATAAAGAGAAAGCGATTAATAGCTTAAAAGGCGGTAATTCTGACAGAGAGGGGTTCCAAAGTGAGGATATTGAGTGTGGCGGCTCACTCGGATGATAATCAGATCGGATGTGGAGGAATATTATCGCAGTTAGTTGCGAGGGGTGACGAGGTAAAAGCTGTCTTCACCTCTGTGTACGAGAAGGAATCAATTCCTTCATCTCTGAGCGTATTAGGAATCAGCGACTTCGAAGTGCTAGACCTAGAGTTTGAAAGGCAGCATAGGCAGCCGGAAATCCTGATAAAAAGGGTTGATGAAGTCTTTGAAGCCTTCAAACCTGAGATCGTCTTTACCCATTGGCCAGAAGGCGACCTGATGATTGACCACTCAGTTACTGGTCAAGCCGTGAGGGATGTAAGCGTTTCACATGGGCTAGGTTGGCAAGGTCGAATCTACTTCTTCGAGATAAATCAGTGTTGCCAAGGATTTCAACCAGACATCTATATACACGTCGACAAGGAACATTGGAGCAAGAAACTCAACTCCATCAAGGCTTTAAGTACGTACACGCGAAGACACAGGGAATTGATGATTGAGGCGGCAGACACCAAAGGAAGGATGAGGGGACTTGAGTGCGGTGCAGACTATGCAGAGTGCCTTGCACGTTTCTCACCGAGACCCTTCTCCATCTCTATTCTATAGAGTTGGCTATTCCTCAGGAATCGGGAAAAGGGAAAGGGGAAAAGCAAATGTCCGGCATCACAGTAGAGGTGCAAGAATGGAGATATTTGGCAAGTTTCTTCGGAAAAAGAAGAAAGAGGAGCCTGCTGAAAAGCCGGTAACTCCAAGCCCAACACTTTCCCCACTGTTTCAATTTGCGCTTGGAGCCTGCCACTCCAAAGGCTCCATCCTAATCCAGATGAGCCAGACTGCTGAATTAGTAGATGAGCTCAAAGACGCGTTGCAGATCGAATACCTAGGCCTCGACCCCCAACAGACCTTCAGCCACGCTCAGAGCGGACTTACCCTGAAGTGCCCCAAGTGCGGACAATTCAGCAAGAAAGCAGTCCCGCTTCTGTACCTTGCTGGCAAGGGCCAGTTGGAGGGCACTTTTTTCGGAGGCACAAACGTTGAGGCATTGGCAAGGGGTGTCTGTCCCCTCTGTAGAGGAAGCACAGTTGAGGCAACGTTTGACCCAGCGAGGATTATGACACGTTACCGGGCGATGAGGACCTCGATCCTTGAAGCAGCAGTAAAACCGGAACTGACTCCAGTCTATGCAGGACTAAGGTTTCAGTCAAGTCTCGACATCTCGCCCGATGAAACCATGATCTGTTTTGTTGCGCCTAGAGAAGGCGGCACAGGAGCAGTTGTAGCTTATGAAGCAGGCACAACCAATCAGATATGGTCACTTTCGGTATCATCCGCCCAATCATGTAGATGCGTGTTCGTTGAGCCGGAGCGAGTTCTGATCCTAAGCGAGGAAGGCAAGGACCGAACAGCCATTCGGCTGGTGAATGCAAGAGTTGGCTCGATCGTCGCAGAGTCGGAGGGACCCAAGGCATACTTCTCACGCAGTGCGGCTGATGCCAAGACAGGATCCTTCGTGACTGAAAGTTCCTACGATACATTGTTGATGGTGAAAGCCAGCGGTAACGAACTCGACTGGGCCACGTATAAATGCGGGCAAATATGCGGCCGAGGCCCCAAGATTGGACCAGACGGCAAATGCTACGTGATAGTTCATTATCACCTGTACCGTGTCGATGATGGAGGCATGAACAGAGTTATGAAAGGAGACAACGGCATCTGTTTCGACCCGGCTGGAAAAGTATATTGCGGAGGAGGCTATCCTGACCGATCTGGCGAGTCAGCGTTACACATCGCCGATATTCAGAGCGGAACAGTCACCGAGATACCATACGGAACAGAACCAATCGACCAGATTGCTTTGGCAGGACCTGGACGCCTGCTTCTCGCAAGCATTGTAGACGAACGATATGTTGGTCGATATCCAAACGCCACGGTCACCTTGTTCTCGCTTCCGGAACAGAGGAAAATCTGGAGCCTTGAGATCAGCGATTTAAAGCCTTGGCGAGACCCCATATTGGTGTCCGTGCCGAGCGAAGATTGGGCGCTCATTCAGACGGGGTCTCTTCTAAAGAAGATATCCCTCCAAGACGGGAAGAACCTAGGCGTAATTCCTAATAGAACGCAAGATTATGTGGAAGCGCGGTGTCTAACTTCGAGGAAAGCTGTATATATTACCCGGAATCCTGTTGGAGCGTATCGGCAACGCGGACTAGGTATGATCGAGTGCTATAGAGCATAACCAAAGGTGCCACGAGAAGGCCACATCAAAACCTCTCTTTCCCTTCTTCCTGAAAGCTTTCTTCGATGTACGTTTTTCCTATTAGTACAGAAAACGCGTTCTATCATCCTTATATTGCGCACGTTGCATTATGGTGATCCAGTGGAGGATTGCTTTTGCATCGTTCTAAGAGCACATTTCTCATCATCTTCCTAACTGTCCTAGTCGCATTGGAAGGCTTCTCGTTAGTAGGACTTCAGAGCGAATACGATGAGCTGAACCGGAGATGGTCTGTCCATGAAACCCTTTACATCCAACTGAATGCCTCCTATAATTACCTGAACGAAAGCTATCAGACTTTGGCGTCGGAATATGTTGGTCTGCGGAGCGACTATGAAAATCTGACGCAAATCTACACGGGTCTTAGGTTTCAGTATGAGCAGACAGCCAGAAACTATGAAGATTTGCGGGACGCATACTCCGAAATACGAAGAGAATATCAGATTGAGAAGACTTTGAGAATAGGCAACAGTCTAGAGTCCTACTATGATCTTGTCAGAGATGAGGAAGGGTTCATGGGGAAATGGTACGGCGATCAGAGAGACATGAACTTCTGCGCCAAACTGGCTCTACACGATCTTGGGCGTAACTCCTGGCCTTCGCTTGAAGATAAATACTATGAGGAGATTGGAAACCATAGTTATGTAACGGCCAAAAATAAGATTAATGATGTAATCGATCTTGTAGAGGTTCGCGCATATGACTCTACCACTGAAAAGATCAGGAAATTACTACAATTCTTGTGTGATCATCTCCACTATGAGCTGGAGGTCAACAACGTCTACTTGGCTCCTACTGAGACTCTGGCGTTCATGTCGGGAGACTGTGACGATTTCACGACCTTGGGAGCGACCCTTTTCGAGGCTGTGGGGATGGATGCTGCCGTGGGAATCTTCATGAACGAGAAAGATGAGCATCACTGCATGGTTCTCATCCACCTAGAAGACCTAGGGGGCTACAGGTACTGGAAATATGACGATCTAACCGGCAAGGGTCTTGACGAAGGCAGATGGATAGTGATAGAACCGCAGTACACATTAGAAAACCAAGGAAACGGCTGGGTTCATCAATGGCAGCTGCTTTACGCTGCTCCAATAGAATAAATTCAAAAACGCTGGTTTGCCTTGAACCAAGTTTCTTAACATCTCAGTAAGACAGCCCTATCCAACGTAACCATTTTTTAGTTCTATCAAGGGAATCTAGGTCTGCAAAGTCGACATGGACGTGAGCCCAGAAAGCGCCAAAAGACACATGAAATCGGAGCAAAAGAATGCATAACATCTATATAGAACGCCTAGTACACCATACGCGCAAAGTGAGGTGTCACTGTGAGGTACCGTAGATTCGGTGAGCTCGATTGGAAGGTATCAGCGCTCGGATTTGGAACGATGAGGCTTCCTGTGATCGGTGGAGACCCAGCTAATGTGGATGAAGACGAAGCGATCCGTATGATAAGGTACGCCGTCGACAACGGTGTAAATTATATCGACAGTGCATATCCATACCATCGTGGAAACAGCGAGGTTGTGCTTGGGAAGGCCCTTGAAGGCGGTTACCGTGAGAAAGTGAGGGTGGCGACGAAGATGCCTACATGGCTTGTCAAATCCCATGAGGACATGGACAGGTTTCTCGACGAACAGCTGAGAAGACTCAAAACCGATTGCATAGACTTCTACCTTTTACACTCTCTTGATAAGAGCAGATGGCATAGTCTTCTGGACTTAAAGGTTTTTGATTGGGCAGAGAAGGCCCTTGCAGATGGAAGGATCCAACGGCTGGGCTTCAGCTTCCACGACACGTATGAAGTTTTCAAGGAGATAGTCGATGGCTATGACAATTGGACGCTGTGCCAGATACAGTATAACTATGTCGACATAGATAACCAGGCTGGTACCAAAGGCCTGAAGTATGCCGCTTCTAAAGGCTTGGCAGTGGTGATTATGGAGCCAATAGCCGGCGGCATGCTTGCGGTCAACCCACCAAAGGCGGTCCAAGATATCTGGGATGAGGCTGAGATCAAAAGAACACCAGCAGAGTGGGCTCTTCAATGGGTTTGGAACCAACCAGAGGTCTCTGTCGTCCTAAGCGGGATGAGTAGCATGCAACAAGTGATCGAGAATGTTGAAAGCGCCAATCGCTCAGGTCCAGGCACGCTTACGGAGAAGGAGCAGGATTTCATCTCTATGGTACGTCAGAGGTATTTCGAGTATGGCTTCATCGGCTGCACAGGTTGCGAATACTGCATGCCATGCCCTGAAGGTGTAGGGATACCTGTAATATTCAAGTTTTACAATGAGTTCTCGAGAAAAAGGGGAGATCAAGAAGCCCAAAAGAATGTTGTAAAAGAATATAGCTTGGCTGTTGCACCCGAGAATGGAGCCAAGAAATGTGCTAAGTGTGGAAGCTGCGAAGAGCTATGCCCCCAGCACTTGCCAATTAGTAACCTACTCCGTGAAGCAGTATGGGTCTTTGAGAGGGATCGATAGCACCAATATTAGTTGCCATTTTAGAAATGACAGCAATTATGCTAGACAATGCTCTAAGAACCTACGACGAAGGCATGTTCCTTCGCCATCTCCGGCTCATCTTTATGAAAGCTACGAAGTTCTCTGAGCTCATTTCGTAAGGCAAGTCTCCTTCAGAGCTGAGCATAAAACCCCCACCTACACTGCCTACACGGAGTCTGTCCATAACGTGCTCTTTGAGTTCTTCAAGGGTCATGAAGCCAATATGCTTACTAAGCCCTCCTTGCAAGCAAAGGTGGTCTCCATACTTCTCCTTCAAGGTTTTGAGATCCATGTTGTCAGATGGCCCTATGGGGTTGAGCACATCAAGCTTGGCCTTGACTAGTAATGGGACTATGGAGTTGATGTTTCCGTGGCTGTGCATGTCGACAAAGGCTCCGTGTCTATGAGCTAGGTCAATAGCCCTTTTATGCCAAGGAAGGATTAACTCCTCGTAGAGCTTCGGGCTCATGAATGTCCCCCTGTTGTAACCCATATCGTCAACCCATCCTATCATCATAGCTCCGCGCTCCAAAAGGTTCTTCTCAGCCTTTAAGTTGAACTCGCCAAGCTTGGCTAGAAGCTTCTTGAAGAACCGCCTGTTTAGGTAGACATCTTTAAGAATAGTATGAAGAGGTCCTCTGAGGAAATACCATACACCTGAAAAGAAACCGTTTATGTCACACTTTGGGAAGAATCCCCCTTCTCTGACGTATCTCAACGCCTTTTCCAGTCCCTCATACCTTTCGGGGTTATCAGGGTCGGGGAGCTCAAGCGCGTCCAAATCTTCCTCGCAATCGACTGGATATTTCACGTACTCACGGACCCACACATTCTCTGCTGTTCCCCTACGCCAAACAGCGCCCGTTTCCCATTCCGTCAAACACCATTTAGGCTCAACCGTTACAGTCTTAGTCACTCTGAACCCACCATTGCCCACGCTTACGATGTAGTTGTCTAGGAAATCCGCCTCCCGCAGCATCGGTTCAAGGCTGGCATACGCATCAGCAACCATTCTGTTAGCAGGTACTCCGGCCTCGCTCTTTTTCTCCCCATAGTCACCTTTCATGAAAGGCATAAATTTGGACCTAGCCATGTCATTCGTGAACCCTATAATCTGAGGTACAATAGAAGGGTCCTCATGAAGCACGGCTGCTAACACGCACTCAGACTTGTTGATCCTCAGCCACCACTTCTAGATTTGTAAGTTCGATCCTACTCCTTCTAGCCATGTCCGCATACATTGTCAGGGTGCACTCCGCCAGAGCTATTAGAGCTACTTCCAGCGGGTTGCCCCCGTATCGGTTCCGCCATCTGTGACTGGCAAGTCGAAAATGATTGCATGGCTTCTTCCGTTGTCGCCAATCGAACGAACGTTGTCGATCAATTTTGTCTTAACCATTATTTTCGCTATTTCCACCACTTCCAGTACTCTTTAGATGACTTGGGCAATAAGGACCACACATAATAAGCTGGAAACCGTCCCGCTAGTCCAAACCCCTTCCGCGTCTTTCACTCATGGTCTTCCTTATGGCTGACCCGACCTGTTTTACCGAAGTTCCCAGATAGTTTCTTGGGTTAAGGGCTTCATCAACCTCCTCCTCGCTTAGAAGGCTACTAACAGCCCCATCACGTAAGAGGGTGTCTTTGAAGGAAGTTTTATCGATCGTGCTTCTGATCGTCAGTCTCCTAACGAGTTCATGCGCTTCCTGGCGGCTCATCCCCTTCCTCGCGAGGGCAATCATGACCGCCTCTGACATCGTCTGACCCTCGGTCAATATCAGGTTCCTCTCCATCCTCTCCTCATCAACCCTGAGATTCGAGATGATGCCTATCGTCAGATGCAACATGTAGTCCGTGAGTATACAAGCTTCGGGAAGTATAAACCTCTCAGAAGAGGACTGGGTCAGATCCCTCTCATGCCATGTTGAGATGTTCTCCAACGCAGGAATCACTAAGCCTCGCACGATCTTCGCCAGTCCGCAGATTCTTTCACAGAGCTCAGGGTTGCGTTTGTGGGGCATTGTTGAACTGCCTACCTGCTTTTTCTCTTCAAAAGGCTCAAAAACCTCAGCGATCTCTGTTCTCTGGAGTTCCCTAATCTCCGTCGCGAATTTGTCCAAGGTGCAAGCTATCAGAGCCAATACGCAGACCAACTCGGCGTGACGGTCTCTCTGTACAATCTGCGTGGAAACCTCGTCTGCTCCTATCCCTAACTTCTTCATAGTGAGCTCTTGGATTTTCAAGGCGTTAGGACCGAGACCTGCCTGTGTTCCCACAGCGCCGCTCATCTTGCCTACTATTAGCCTTTTCTTGCACTCGTTTAGCCTTTGGATGTGTCTTGAGATTTCTCTCATCCAAACCGACAATTTTAGCCCGAATGTTATGGGCAAGGCATGCTGTCCATGAGTTCTACCCATCATGATCGTATTTTTGTAGCGGCGGGCTGCCTTGACGAGCACAAGTTCCAAATCGTCTAGCTTCTGTCCTATGATATCCACAGCGTCCTTGAGTTGTAGGGCTCTAGCTGTGTCCACAGTGTCGTAGCTGGTCGCCCCTAGGTGGATGTAAGCCCCACTCGGTCCACAGACTTCTGCAAAGGCTTTCACAACCGACATTATGTCATGCTTGATCTCCTTCTCAATCTCCTTTACTCGGTTGAGTTTCACGTGTTTTGTTGAAGCCATCTTGCTGATTCTCTCAGCATCCTCGCGTGGTATGTTTCCAACTTGTGAATGAGCCCAAGCGAGAGCGGCTTCTACGTTCAGCAGTTTCTGAAGATAGTTCTCTTCGTCAAAAACCTGAAGCATCTCAGATGTTCCATACCGGCCAGTATCTATGGGAAGGGAATCAATGGGAAGGATGGACAATCGTCATCTCCTCGAAACTGGACTGCAATGCAAACGTTAAACAAATATCTTTTGCCAACTATTTAACAGTAAAGGCAATAGATAAGCAAAAGAAAGCACAAGGTGTTGAAGAGGTTTCTAGAGTAGGCCTTACGAAGCGGAAAACAAACAAACAAAGAACGTTCTTACCAAGGAGAGATATCGGTGAAAAGGACGGCGATCGTGTTCTCATCAAGATACCTAGCTCACAACACAAAGGCTGGTCATCCTGAGTCGCCGCGAAGGCTAGAGGCCATAATGGAAGGCATCAGGCAAAGCGGGCTTCTTGAAAGTGGGAATTGTACGCTAATCGAGCCTAGACCAGCAGTCCTTAAAGAGCTCGAACTTGTACACGATTCAGGATACATCAGTCATGTCAGAGACCTATCTGAGTCAGGCGGCGGAATCCTTGATGTAGAAACGGAAACAATGGTTTCTAGAGAAAGCTTCGAGGTTGCCCAATTGGCAGCTGGCGGCGTAATTGAAGCAGTGGACAAGGTTATGGCTAGGAGATTCCGAAATGCTTTCGTTCTTGCCAGGCCTCCAAGCCATCATGCCGGCCCAGGATACGCTTTAGGTTTTTGCATATTCAACAATGCTGCAATAGGTGCTGCGCATCTTCTTCAGAACCACAGCCTAAATCGCGTCCTCATTTTAGATATAGACACGCATCATGGCAATGGAACTCAAGAGGTCTTCTATGGAACTGATGAGGTCCTTTACGTAAGCCTTCATGAGGACCCAACGGAGTTTCCGCAGACAGGTTTCATCGACGAGACTGGTGAAGGTCAAGGTTTGGGCTACACCGTGAACATTCCTTTCCCCTTTCGAACGGGAGATCCGGCTTATTGGAAGGCCGTGAAAACCATTGCGGTGCCAATAATGAGACAGTTTGACCCTGAGTTTGTCCTCTTGTCCGCTGGATTTGACGGTTACTATAGAGATTATGTAGGAGAGTTGTCTTTGTCCGCCCACATATACCCCAAAGTCTTCAAAACGATCCTTGACTTGGCGCATCGTCTCTGCCAAGACAGGTTGGTGGCTATTCTAGAGGGCGGCTATAGGCCTTGGTTCCTCAGAAAGATCGTTCCAGTAGTCATTGCCAAGATGGCTAAGTTCAACATCAAAATACGAGATAAACGTCCTTCGCTAGACTTGAACGCAGAAAGGGAGGCAGAAAGAGTTATACAAGAAGCCAGAAAGATTCAGTCCAATTTTTGGACGCTATGAATATGAGATGAAGAGAGCTGTCGTGGCTACTCGATGACTTCAATGGCATTCTCCGGACATTCTGTTTCACAAACTCTGCATACTAGGCACTCGTCAGCCTTCACAGGGGCAGACTTACCATCTTTCACTTCAAACACTCCAACGGGACAAACATCTACACACGTTCCGCAGCCAGTGCATTTGTCAAGATTGATCTTTATTTCAACCAACCGTTAGTCACCTTCTTGAGATTCAATGTGATGCCTTTCCAGAAATAAAAGTTTTTTGGGAGCCAACTCAATACGAAAAGTGAACTAGATCATCATCTTCATCAATCCCTCCCGCTCTAAGGAGTCGCATAAACAAAACTGAGAGCTATAAGGTATGTTTTGAGAGCATCTTCCGTGAGAGTCTCAGATATTCCCTTCTCTCCTCCATGAGATGCTGACTGATCTCTTCCAGCTTCTCAGAGGTTCTCTCCAGCTTCTCGATAATCAAGGTTAGAGTCTTCTCGTGTTGTGTTAGCGTCAGGATTAAAAGGTCAATGTAGCTAAGTGGACTTGCGTGGTCAAGATCGTTTCTTTCCCGAGAAGCCAGAAATCTCTACCTCTTAACGAGACAT
>Ga0315306_10000907_pt1 | contig 14326 bp, 11 predicted proteins | sample TDP1_MG_FD_203803 | JGI IMG/M metagenome (GOLD analysis project Ga0315306, IMG submission 203803) | Freshwater sediment microbial communities from Lake Towuti, South Sulawesi, Indonesia - TDP1 | ecosystem: Environmental > Aquatic > Freshwater > Lake > Sediment | place: Indonesia: South Sulawesi... | reverse complement strand
TCTTCGTCAGGGAGTATCTCAGGGAGATAATCATGCACTTCGAGGCGCTGGGATCAACTCTCGTCCTTACCTGCGACATACCATCAGGGTCAAGTGGACTGAGCCGATACGGCTTCGAGGAGTTCCTAGCGTCAGGCATAGTGGTCATGGGCCTGATGGAGAACCGGGGAAGACTGGTGAGAACCATACACGTGAGGAAGATGAGGTGGTCCCCCATGGACCCGAGGGTCTACGTGTTCGACATTCGACCTCAAGAAGGAGTGGTAATCAAGCAACCCATCGAGGAACTGCTCCAGAAATCCCAGAAAGGCCTCTTCTAGCCAGGCATTGAAAGATCCAAAGGCTCCGAGCCAGCAAGCCTTATGACAAACCTTCGCCCTACTTGCACCTAATGGGTAGGCTGAAGGCTAGAGCCCTCGGGTTCAACCTAGCGTTCCTCCTGTTTCTTCTGTCGTTCCCTATGCGGCAACCCTTAGGACGAGGAACATCTATCCAAGACGGTGGCCAGCTGCTGGATATTGTTGTCGTTCCTCCAGTTGGGGAGAGGCTCAGCTTCAGGACCAGCCAAGACAGGATCGTTCTTTCTGAAGTCATCCCGGGTACGTACACGGTGTACGCCTACTGGCAGGGGGTCCAAGTCGGCGCTCAAACCGTCGGAATCGTTAAGGGCAACGCTGCCATTGACCTCGAGCTGGCCATAGAAGACCTGACCCTGACGATATGCGACGCCGTTGGTCAGACGAGGCTGGAGAATGTCCACGTTAGCATAGATCACCCGAATGGTTCGCGCTTCGTTGTGGCGGTTAAGGACGGTGTGCTGAGCGTTCCCAGACTACCGGAGGGCACATACACCTTGAGTGCAGCTTGGGTTTCGCCCTACAGCGAGCGATCTGTCAGCATAGGAAGGGTCACATCGACCCTCAGCAGCCTTAACCGGATGGCTGTGCTAAGAACCGCTGTCTTCCCCGTCTCTCTTAGAGCCGTAGACCTGAAGGAGAGAAAGGTCGGAGGCCTGGAAGTCAGGTTCGGTCGAGGGACCGGTGTTACAAGCCCGTTTGGAGAGGTTAGCTTCAACCTAGTTCCCGCAGGGCCCCATCCAGTTGCGTTCTTCAGCAACGGCTCTCAGATAGGTCAGGCAACCGTGGACGTGGGTCCCTCCAGCACCAGATTCACGATTCAGGTCAATCTCTATGACCTCACTGTACGCGTGATCGGGGCTCAAGGACAGGGCCTCCCGTTAGCAACAGTCTTCGTTAGGAAAGACGGAAACCTGGTTCAGACCCTGAATGCGGACGAGAACGGGATAGCGACCGCCATCCAGCTGGTCGCCGGAGACTACGAGGTCCTAGCCGACTACAGGGGTTTCACAGGCTCGGCTCAAGTCTCGAGCTCTGACCTGGTATCTCAGAAGATGATCACCATCCAGCTTGCAGCCTACGCCGAGGTTCTCGGGGTTACCCTCACCTTCTGGACCTTCATCGCGATGATAGCTATGATTCTGGTTCTAATCATCGCCATTGCTGTGCTCATGGTCGAGTACTCCAACTGGCGTCGCAGAACCATCACCGGGCGTGAGCTCAAACCGATCAAAGGCATGAAGTGAGGCTGGGCAGCCGAACCCAAGTATCCTGAACGGAGTAAGGTTGGAGGGCGTATCTCTAGACGATCAGTCGGCCACGCTTCATGATTTGCCTTTCCTCACCGTTAGCATACACAGCTGTGGCACTGGGCTTGGAGATGAGAAAGTCCATGTGGTTGGAGGAGTTGTTCCTAACCTCACCCGGATAATCCAGGTTGCGGCCGAAAGCCACGTGGGCCGTTCCTGCCAGCTTCTCAGTTTCGAGAAACTCCTTCACAACCCTAGCCTTCGAGTTGAGGCCTATCGCCCACTCCCCGACATATCGCGCCATCCGATCAGCGTTCAGGGCTTTCATAACCCTCCGCAGAGTCTTGCTGTCGCTGCACTCCACCTTGTATGCGCGTCCACCCGAGGCTTCGATCCTGACTGGTTGTGTGAGTGGACCTATGCCCCCGACAGCCACGTCAGCAACTATAACTCCGTTTAGCGAGTTCTCGACCGGTCCGACGATAACCTCTCCGGTTGGCAGGTTCAGCCATTGCTTCGTCTTCCAGTCGAACTGCGTGTCTGTGAAGAACACCCTTCCCTTCACGCTCAACTGGAAATCCGATCCTCCTGGTGATGTGACTCGTATCTCTTCGCTTCCCTGGAGGAGTTGGATGAGGCTGGAGGCGAGTCTCTGCATCTCGTGATGTTCCTCCAAAGACAGAGCAAGAGCACCTTGTGTCAGCATCTCCATGTCTATGCCGGGGCAGTGCCCCAGCCTCGAGAACCCTCTCCTGGTTTCCAGGTCGATCACCCTTATTCTGAAGGGTACCTCCTCAGCCGGCCCCCGCAGGATGTTGATGAAGATGCTCGGCTTTGAAGCGGTGAGAACCTCCACGAGGTGTGTCGAAGGCTTCGTCCTGTAGCGCCCTCCCGCCTTGAGAACGAACTGCCTCACCCAGAGGCCCAGTTTCAATCCGCCTCTTGAGAAAGCTCCAGCCACATCCCCCCGATCGTCGTCCGCCAGGACCATAATGGACTCCCCGGGGGCAGCCTTTAGCACTGCTTCCAGCGCGTTTGAAGCGGATTCCTCGGGTTTCAACCGTCGTCGCCTCGGCGTCGGCCACCGTCCATTTAACCCTTGTTGGTTCAGCACTGATCCAGCCAACGGTGAATGGATGCGGTCGAGTGCTTGAGCTGAAGGCTAGGACAGAGAGCCTTGTCACCCTGGCCGCGCAGGCAAGTTACTTAAGGGATACGCCCCCAATCCCCATGAGGGCGTGACCTTCATGGCAGGAGCCTTCGTCTTGATCAATGTTGAACCTGGGCGGGAAGAAGAGGTATTGGAGAAACTGAGGAAAATGAACAGCGTCAAGGCAGCCTACACCGTGTACGGGATCTACGACTTGATAGCGCGTGTGGAGGCAGAAACCGTGGAACAGCTGAAGGACGCTGTGCTTACGGAGATCAGGACGTTGGAGCAAGTGGCTAGCACCGTCACACTGATCGAAGCTGCCTCGCGGTAGGAGCGTGGACCTCTGCCTTGAGGTCCGAGGCCTTTGCCGTGGGGCGGTTGACCTAGCTCTTCCTGCGCGTGGGCAGTGCAGAAGAGCCCGGAGACCCGGGGAGCCTTGAGTCGAAGAACACAACATTGATTGATCCCAAGCACTAGCTTGGAGACGATTTCGAGGTCTTGGAAGCGACCTCCATGAAGATCATGGTAATCTCGGAGAAACCCGACGCATGCGCACGGATTGCGGTCGCCCTGGACCCTGGAGCAGTCAGGAGGAGCATCCAAGGCATGCCCTACTGGACCGGAAAGATAGACGGAAACACCTTGATCTTCGCTTCCTCTCTAGGGCATCTCTATACCCTGTCAACAAGGGTGCCGGTCTACCCTGTGAGGACTTACAGCTGGGGGCCCAGGACTGAAGTTGAGAGACTCCCTCGCCAGCTCAGGGAATCCATCAACATGTTCATGAGGGGACTTGCTGCTCTAGACTCAGAGATCGACCTCTACGTCAACGCCTGCGACTACGACTTGGAGGGAAGTCTCATAGGTTACATGGTCCTGCATCGTCTTCTCCAAGGGAAGGACCAGAAAGCGAAGAGGATGTTCTTCTCCAGCCTGATGCCCCAAGACCTGAGACAAGCCTTTCAGAGGCTGCAGCCTCTGGACTCTGCCAATGTTGAGGCAGCCCTGGCAAGGCATGAGGTCGATTTTCTCTACGGAATAAACATCAGCCGAGCCCTGACGGTGGCACTCATATCCGTGGGAGAAGAGTTCAGGGTACTGAGCGCAGGAAGAGTCCAGAGTGTGGTACTGAACTGGGTGGTTGAAAGAGAGCGCAACATAAGGAGCCACACCCCGCTCCCCAAGTGGCTTCTGAAGGCAAAGATGAATGCCGACGGGGCTTCATTCGAAGCAAACCACTTGCCCGGCGCTGTTCTCGACCTGGAGAACGCCAAGAAGGTTCAAGCCGAATCGAGCGGCAAGTGGGCTGAAGTTGTCAGAACCGAGAGGCGCTTGGAAACCGTCGCGCCGCCACCTCCATTCAGGCTGGGCACTCTACAAGCCGACGCCTACAGATTCTTCGGCTTGGCCCCGGACAGGGTTCTGGAGGTCGCGGAGAGGCTCTACCTCGATGCGTTGGTGTCTTATCCGAGAACCTCGAGCGAGAAGTTTCCGAGGGAGGATCCGAGAGTCATCCTCGAAGGCTTGTCAGGGATACTCCCGTTCAAGAAGCTTGCCGAGGACCTATTGAGGAGGCCGGAGCTGAGGCCGAGTGAAGGGAGGGGAGTGGATAGGGCACACCCCGCGATCTACGCGACCGGCACGGCCCCAAAGGGCAGGATGAGCGGCGACGAGTGGAGAATCTATGAGATGGTCTGCCGCCGGACCATGAGCTGCTTCGCCGACCCAGGCACCCTGGAGAGGACCGCCATAATCTTGAGGTGCGCCGACCATCTATGGGAAACAGCAGGCGTGTCCATCGCTTCTCAGGGATTCTACAGGTACTATGAGTACAGCCTGCCGAGAGAGAAGCCGGTGCCTCCGTTGCAGCAGGGGGTCCAGGTCTTTGTCTCCCAGGTCGAGTTGACCGAGGAGATGAGCAAGCCCCCGGCGAGCTTCACTATTCTGTCCCTTTTATCTCGAATGGAGCACGTCAACATAGGGACTCCGGCGACACGAGCTTCCACAATCAAGACGCTGGCGCAGAGGGGATACGTCGAGGGCCCGGGCTACAGAGCTACAGACCTCGGGCTAACCGTGGCTGACACCATACTGGCATTTTGCGCCGAGTTTACGAACGAGCAGATGACTCGTGCCCTGGAGGAGAAACTGGAAGCAATAGTGGACGGAAAGACGTCTCGCTCAGTTGTGGTGGAAGAGGTTAGGCGGAGGCTGGATCGCCTTCTCCTAGAAATGAAGAAGAACGAGAGGAGAATCGGGATGAGCCTCGCAGGCAAGCCGTCCGCCGCCTGCAGGCTGTGTGGGAGGCAGGCAACCCCGACAGGTTTGTGCCGGGATCACGAGCAATCCGAGGAGAACCTCAAGAAAGCTGTGGAAGAGTGGATCAGAAGACACGGAGGACATCTCCCGCGCGAGGAGGTGAAGAAACGTCTCCGCGACATCCCCGAGACTGGCGGATGGGTGAAAGACCTTCTCTTCGAAAAAAGCCAAGCGGATGGACAGAGATGAGGTATCTTCGAAGATTATCGAACTGCTTGCCTAATTATGAGAGAGAATTGACTGATCAGGGAAGGGGAAATTGATCTGCCCCAGATGTAGGCAGGTTTTCTTGCCGCAGAGCCTCGTTTCGACGGCGCCATCGGAGGTGAAAAGAAAAGCCAATGCAGCAATGGCCATGAGCATCACCACGAGCTGCCCCTACTGCCGCTTCGCCCCAATTCACTCATTCGAATTTCTGAAACCATGTCCCAATTGCGGAACGATCTCTTCGAAAGAGGCGAGGTTCTGCCCTGGTTGTGGAACGTCGACGAATGAGTGGGGAAACAAGCAGCCGGCGCAAATCGAAACACAAGAAACCCGTGGAGTCCGATAGAGAGGTCAACCCAGGTTCACTGGATTAGGTTTAATTTGGAGATTCGTTCCATTCCTGGCTGTGCAGCAAGTGATTGACGCTCGCCGCGTGGAGAAGGAGGTTGAGAGGGCTAGAGAAGAGTTGGGCATGCCTGTGCTGACACCACCGAGAATAGCCGACGTTAGGCTAGACCATGAGAAAAGCCTGCTCCACGTCATAGCGGAAGACAGGCCGGATAAGGCCGCGGCCTTGGGAGCGGGAGGCATGGTTTTGCACAAGGCAGCCAGCTTGTTGGGATTCAGGAAAGCCTTCATCACCTCTATGAGAGACATCGAGTTGAAGCGATCCAGGGTCGCTTCCTCGCTCAGCGCTCTGCTAGCGCTTGGGAAGACCTCGCCTCCCCAAGTGAAGAGAGTGATTGAAGCGAGGCTGACTTGTCTGCTGGAGAACGAGTTGAGGTTTCCGCACGGCGATATGCCGCAGATGGATCCAATCGAGGAAGCAGGCGTAGCTGTAGCGTATTCGGGCGGCGTCGACAGCACAGCCATGCTTGTGGCTGTTAGTCAGTTGGGTTTGAAACCCACCGCGGTCTCCGTTCACCCCGGAAACTGGATGATCCCGCCTGAGACCCTCAGGATCATGGAAAAGGTTACATCAATGCTGGGCGTGAAGAACGTCTTTCTCAATGGTGACGGATACGAGGAGATCCTGGGGCTGGCGTCAGAAGGCATCGTTCATCCTTGTGGCCGATGCCACCGTTTGACGGAGAAACTCATCTCTTCCTGGGCTCTTCAGAATGGGTTTGGTGTCGTCTGCTTCGGAGATCTTCTTCCCACCGGTAGGCACGCGGTGTACTCGACTGGAGGCATTCTCAGGTTCAACCTTGGCGCCCTGGCCATGAGCAAGAGAGAAACAGACGAAATATCGAAGAGGCACGGCCATCCAGGCACGCATTTCTACTTCGGATGCCCTCTTCTCCGCTCTGCTCAGCGAAAGCACCGTCACCTTCAGTATCTCTCGATCTACAGGGTTCTGCGGGAGTGTCACTCCGGAATCTTGGAGCCGGCTCAAGCCCTCAGGTATGTCAAATCGATCATTGGCTAGGCTCTGTGCAGGATAACTTGGAACCGAGCCTGCAACCAGCCAGCCTAGGCTCAGCCCCCTTCCCTCGGCAAACAATATCTTGACCCATGAGCTGGCACTAGGCGGGGCCATCATGAGGAAGTCGGACGAGTTAGCGGTTGCCATAGAAGCCGCGAAGAAGGCTGGCAAGGCACTGCTGGGCGATTACGGAGAAGCGGTTGTTAGGTACAAGGCCGACGGAAGCGTTGTCACCAGTGCCGATACCCGCGCAGAAGCAATGATAAGGAAAGCCCTCGCAAGGTCTTTTCCAAGCTACTCTTTCATCGGTGAGGAGTCCGGGTTTGACGATAAGGGATCCGACTTCATCTGGATGGTTGATCCGCTCGACGGCACCACGAACTTCGTCATGAAGAACCCTTTCTTCGCCGTCTCTATAGGCCTGGCCTACAGGAAACGGGTCGTAATGGGGGTCGTCCACTACCCGTTCCAGAATGAAACCTTCTACGCTACACGAGGGGAAGGAGCACATCTCAACGACAAACCGATCAAAGCCTCCCGACGCTCCAACTTGGAGACTTCGGTGATCACCTTCTGCCACGGAAGAGATAGATACTCCGTGGCTCAGATCATTGACCTCTTCCGACGGCTCAAGTCGATGAACGACAAGGTCCGGCAGGTGGGGGCCGCCTCGCTGGAGCTCTGCTACGTGGCTTGTGGAAGAACCGACTGCTTCCTCATGCCTGGGGCGAATCCGTGGGACGTCGCCGCTGGCGCCGTGATAGTTCGCGAAGCCGGTGGAAAGGTGTCTGACCTTCAGAACAGACCGTTCAACACGAAATCCAAGAGCATCTTGGCAGCGAATCGAGATCTCCACAGGAAGATGCTGGCTCTGCTCCAGAAGCCCGGGCTTGCACGTCCTACTTCCGACAGACCGGCGGCAACGTGAGCGTTTACAGGGGCTCAGAAAATTTTGAGCCGAAGCGATAAATCAGTGGCTTCAGCAAAGCCGGGTGTGAGCAGCGCCTCCACGTATCGGCCTCTCCGCTGCGCCGAGAAGCCATCGAAAGCCAGGACCATATTCCTCCTGACCATTGTTGCCCTCGCTCTGGTGGTCGTCATCAGGGCCACGCCTACGGTCGAGGCACTGGATTCAGAGGAGCAGGCCTTCCTTCAACTGATAAACACGTACAGACAGCAGAACGGACTACAGCCCCTCAACCTCTCGCCCACCCTCACGACAGCAGCCGAGCTTCACAGCCAAGACATGGCCGACAAAAACTACTTCTCCCACACCAGCCTTGACGGCCGCACCTACGTCCAACGCATAAGGGGCGCCGGCTACACATATGACACCTGGCTTGGAGAGAACATAGCGGCCGGGTACTCGACTGCAGAGGCTGTCTTCAACGGCTGGAAAAGCTCGCCCCCCCACAACACAAACATGCTCAGGCCTGAATTCAACGTCATAGGGATAGGACGAGCCTACAACGCCTCATCCAACTACAAGTGGTACTGGACAACAGACTTTGGAGGGTACGACGACTCGGGACAGGAGGAAACGACCACGACAATCTTCTCAGGAACCACGACGACGGTTCTGGCTGTCCAGACCACCGTGGCGACCACTACTGTGACGACTACCAGCACTTCCACTCTCACCCAGACCTCAACCCGCACCGTAACGACAGCCGCGTCAACGTCTACGGTGAGTCTAACGACCCTGACAACAACCCTTGAACTCACGAAGACAGCTTCATCTACCACCTACACCACATGGCTCACGACCGCGACGACCACCGCCATCCTCATCTCTACGAAGATGACAACAGTCAGCACAACCGAGAGCTGGACCTACACGTTTCTAATCACATACACCAATGTCTCCACCGTCGCAACGACCACCAACTCCACGACAACTCAGGTTCAGGTGACCACTCTGACAGCCGGTGCAACAACTGAGACTTCAACCTCCACAGTTGAGAAGAAAGACACGGTAACAAAGATCATGGTAGAGACATCTACACGCACGGTGACGACCCTCTACCTCAGCACGCAGAAGGTCACGGTCACGTTTACCCAGCCCGTGCTCCTCACCGAAACCGTAACTGTTCACCAGAGTACTTCCGCAAGAGTCGAGACCGCTACCAGAACTACCCTACCATCAGGCTTTTCTTGGCACCAAGATGTTCCAGTGCTCCTCACGATGGTATCTCTCGCAGCTGTAGTAGCTGCCCTCGCGGCCCGCGTACTCAGAAAGCACTGATCTGTGGGGAACAAGCAGACTTAACTCCTTCCCCGCCCCAGGATTTTCAGAATAGCGAGGCCCAGCGCTTGATCCCAAGAAAAGAGGTGGAACGCATCTGCAGAGAAGCCAGGGTCCCCAGAGACAGCTACGGCTTCCGAGCTCTAGCGACAGACTTGATCTCCAACCAAGAGGTACGAAGAGCCCTTCGGATCCTGATGAGTAGGTACGGAAGCCTGACATCGCTTTCGGAGGCATTGGGGGTCAGCCGAACAACCGTGCGGCGGCGACTGCATGTGTACGCTGACAGTAGGCTTCCCTTCCCCCTGAGAAAGACTTGGGTCGACATACTCATAGTCCAAAAGGCAAGGGCCCTGAACCGTCGCCTCGAAGATATGAAGACGGAAACAAGATGAACAACAGACGCGAGGCTTATATAGATACAGCAAGACAGCTCACCCTCCAGGAACAAAGATGTTGCCATTGCTGATCGGATTGACCGAAGGCCTGATCCTCTTCGCTGTTCTGGTCATCGTGGCGGTTGTGCTTCTCCTCCTTATGGCTCCAAGAGGACAACGGGTTATCGCTAGAAAACCTGAGCCAGAAGCAGCTGAGGTTGAGGAGGAGGCAGCGCCAGCCGTCGCGCCTCCGGTCGTCGCAGCGAAACCAGTGGCGCCAGCAGCCCCCCCGCCGAGGGTTCCGACTCAATTGGATCGACCGATAGAGGCAATCGAAGGCATAGGACTGGTGTACAAGGAAAAGCTCAGGGGCCTCAGGATAAAGACTGTGGGAGATCTGCTAAACGCTGGCAAGACTAGGCCAGGAAGAGAAGACCTGGTGAAGGAAACCGGCGCATCGCCTCAGGAAATTCTGCGTTGGGTAAACATGGCTGACTTGTTCAGGATCAAGGGCGTGGATGAAGAGTACTCGGAACTGCTTGAGGCCTCCGGCATCGACACGGTTGTCGAGCTGGCCAAGAGGAACCCAATCAGCCTCCATCCCGAGATGGTTAAGACCAACATGGAGAAGAAGCTGGTTAGGAAGCTTCCTACGCTGGAACAGGTAAGGGACTGGATAGAGCAAGCCAAGAAGCTACCAAGAGTCGTGGAGTACTAGCAAGGCTCCGTCTCAGCACAGAGGGGGCGGCGCCGTCCTCAACTTTCTTGCTTACTGGTATGGATTGGGGGTCACCATCGTCTGCAACCGGCTGGAGAACCGGTTGCCTTCCTCTCCGCGATCGATGGCCTCTACAGGGCTGCATCGGTTTATCATGAATTGATTGCGTAGTAGGTTGCTTGATAAACTGGCAGGTGATGACCGGAACCTACCCGTCTATCTCGCGTACCTGCTCGAGGAATTATCGAACATCCTCTTGCGCATCTCCGAACAGAAATAATGAGTCTTTCCCTTGTAGCTAGAGGTGTAGCGAGCAGTCTTCCTATCCACGTCCATTCCGCACACTGGGTCCTTTTCCACTTGTCTCACCTCTTCTGCATCAAAGTGCGTGATGAATCCAATGGGAAGATAGCAGTTCTGGTTCTTGTGAAGGAAGGAAAACTGCTCTCAGTTTTCAGATCTTGCGTCCGGGAGCCAAGCAACTGACTTGCTTGGAAAGAAAGTGAAGGTTCGGGCCTCGGAGGGAAAGCTTTTAGGAGTTTCCGAATCTTCAAGGTTCACGTGAGGTGAAGATGCGTTGGATGCGCTGAGCCTTGACGAGACGGACGCAAAGATCCTTCGCGCTCTACAGAGGGACGCGCGAGTTCCTCTCAAGGAACTGGCCGGGGAGGCTAGGGTGAGTGTCCCGACTGTAAGGGCGCGAATCAAGAGGTTGACTGATCTCGGGGTGATAAAGGGGTTCACGGTCTACATAGATCCTGAGAGGCTGAGGGGTCGAGTCACGGCCTTTGTATACCTGAAGGTCAGACCGGCAAGCGTTGATGATGTTAGGAAGAGCCTCATGGACAAGGATGAGATCACCTCCGTTTACCATACAACTGGAGAGTACCAGCTTACAGTGAAGCTCGAGGCCCCTGATATCCGGGTGTTAGGGAACTTCCTAGCGCACACGGTCAGCGAGTTGCCTGGGGTCGAAGCGTACAACAGCAGTCTGGTAGTTGAAACCGCTAGGGAACTGTATGGCCCGGTTATACATCCCGGTCTGGGCATAGCGTGGTCGTGCGCATACTGCAAGAAAGACATCTCGGGCGAGCCCGCGCGTAGAACCATAGATCATCGTCAGTATTTCTTCTGCTGCGAGACATGCGCTGACGCCTTCGAGAAGATCGTAACCGAGAAGAGATAGTAGTCGTCATCCAACAAACTCACCGTGAAGAGCGGAAGTAGGTTGCGGCTCAGCCAAATGCCTTCAAATCACAAGTTCATCGGAACTCTGAATCTACATCATCGCCGCTGACAACAGGTAGTCGATCGAGGCTAAAAGCCTACCGCTTCGAGCCACGGGTGCCTCCGGGAAACCTAGCCTCCACGCCTGTAGGCTAGAAGCTCGCGAATGACGTGGATCTCCAGCAGATTGCTGGCGTGCTCCTGAGTGGTTCTGACTCCGGCTGTGAAAAGAACCACGTCATCCTCGTCCACGAACCCTCTCTTCAGGAGGATCTTCGCCACATGAAAGATCAGATCCTTTGCCTTCGGGCGTTCGATCGCCAGAGGCTTGACACCCCAGACCATCTGCAATCGATCTCTTGCCTCCGGTGTGTAGGTCACGGCGATCACAGGTTGCTTTAGCCTGAACCGAGCGATCATCCGCGCTGTGTAGCCCGATCTGGTAATCGTTACGATCTTGTCGAGTGGCATGTCTTGTGCGATCCTCCTAACGGAGTCGCTTATGACGGTGGAGATGTTCTCGAATTCCTCGGCCTGGACCTTGCTGACAACGGCTAATTCCGCCTCTCTCGCGATGCGGCTCATGGCCGTCACCGACTCAACCGGGTATCTGCCAACAGACGTCTCTCCCGATAGCATCACAGCGTCGCTTCCATCAAGTATGGCGTTTGCGACATCGCTTGTCTCAGCCCGTGTCGGGAAGGGGTTTGTCATCATCGATTCCAACATCTGAGTTGCCGTTACAACGATCTTCCCCATTTGGTTGCATCGTCCGATTATCTGCTTCTGAATCAACGGCACCCTCTCTGAAGGCATCTCCACTCCTAGGTCTCCCCTCGCCACCATCACAGCATCCGCGCAGTCAATGATCTGCTCCATGTTTCTAACGCCCTCCGAGTTCTCTATCTTGGCCATTATGGCAGGTTCAAAGCTCCGAGTCAGCTCCCTGAGGTTCAACACATCTTCCGCCTTTCTGGTGAATGAGAGGGCCAGGAAGTCCACTTTTGTTCTTCTTGCGAAATCAATGATCTTCAGATCCCTCTTCGACAGCCCCGGGAGATCGAGCCTTCTGTGAGGGATGTTCACCCCCTTGCGGTCGCCGATGGTCCCATCGTTCAACACGACGAGACGGAGCCTTTCCCTTTCCTTCCCTCTGACCCGGGTTTCCAGGGTTCCATTGTCTATCAGGATTCTGTCGCCTACACGCAACTTGTCGAAAAAGTTGTGGCTGAACGAAAGTTCTTCACCGCTGAAGCCAGCGAAGAGCTCATCACCGCGCTTGACTTTCAGAGGCTTCGAGACCCTTGTCCTGACCTCAGGGCCCTTAATGTCCAGAACGACAGGTATCTCCGCGGTTGCTTGGCTGTTCTCAACTATGACCGCATACTGATTCAGGTCGCCATATGCGGTGTTGATCCTAACCCCGTTCATCCCCGCGCGGTGTAGCCTCCTCATGATGCTCGGGTTCATGCTTGCCGGACCGATGGTGCATAGGATCTTGGTCTTCTTCCTGAGCCCTTCCGTCGTCGTACCCGGATCGTGTCGCCTAGATCGCAACGGCTTTCGCCGGCTCTCCTCGGCAGCTCGATATAAGAGGTTGTGCAGACGCGGTTGAACTAGCAGGGGACAACTGAGGCGGAGCCGACGCCTTCGACTTTGATTATCTCCTTAGCCCAAGCTTTTCATCGAAGCGGAGTCGCTGTGGAGCCTCGCCAGCCATGGGACAAAATATTTCTGCCAAAGGACTCCAGTTTCAGCGTCGCCTAGGTCATCAGGAAGGCTACAGGAGGCTCGGTAGGTTGATGGAGAGAGCCGCGGTCATACTGGCTGGTGGAAGGAGTGAACGCTTCCAACGCAGAGGAGAATCATGGGTAGACAAGGCTCTCACCGTTGTCAACGGAAGAACGATCTTGGAGGGGATCGTCGTTCCGCTGCGAGACTGCGTGGATGAGATCGCCATCTCGGTGAGCCGGGAGCAGAGCAGGAGGACCTACCTGCGGGCTCTACCCGCCAGCATCGTGGACGAGATTCAGATTTTCGTGGACGAAGAACCTTTTGGTGGTCCCCTCGCGGGGATAGCGACATCGGTCAAGCATCTGGACGCCAAGCAACTCCTGGTGCTTCCATGCGACACCCCGTTTCTCAATCCAGCGGTTGTCAGAACTCTCTTCCAGCGGATCCGAGGGAACGACGCAGCCATTCCCATGTGGCCAAACGGGACACTCGAACCATTGATGGCTGTCTACAAGGGAAGCCGTGTTCGAAGCTGCTGCCCGATGCTCTCCTCGGCCGGAAGAAGGAGACCCGACGACCTGATCCGAGGAAGCAGCCGTGTTACTTTCGTGTCGATAGAGAGCGACCTCAACGTCTTTGACCCGGAGCATAGATCGTTCGTGAACGTGAACTATAGGGAAGACGTGAACCGAAGCTTGAGGGCTCCATTTCCCAGGGGCTCGGTGAACAGGACTTTCACGACGTCAATCAGCGTCATCCGAGACCGCGATCGCCAAACTGTATCGAACACAATTCAGGGCATGAGACGCTTCCAAGACACCTGGCGGATCATGGTGAAGCCCGTGATGGACTGCCTGCAAGAGAGGAGGGGCTTCTTTTGGCTTGCCTTCCTGGCTGAGGAGACGGCGAAGAGCATCCGGGTTCGGGACCGCTCTCAACGCAAAGATCAGAAACAGCTCTTCGAGGCCGCTGCTCGAGCCTACCAGTCGGAGGCGCGGCTCCACTTGAACAACGACCTCCCATCCCTCAGCGCTCATGCACTCCTGGACGAGGCTTGGTGCTGGGGAACTGCCCACGATGAAGGTAGATCCAAGTCTGCTTTTAGCGCTGCTGCGTCTATCCACGCCAGACTTGGACTTGACCCGAAAAAGTCACGAGCACTCGCAACCCAGAGATTCAAAGGCACCCCACGATCAACATCGGTCGGCTAGCCTCGTGCTCGCGCGCCATATAATCTAGTATATAGAATGGGCACTGTAACTTAAAGAGGTCACTGGATTGCTGGCGATGATCGATCGATCGATCGATCGCGAA
>Ga0315306_10000906_pt1 | contig 14338 bp, 12 predicted proteins | sample TDP1_MG_FD_203803 | JGI IMG/M metagenome (GOLD analysis project Ga0315306, IMG submission 203803) | Freshwater sediment microbial communities from Lake Towuti, South Sulawesi, Indonesia - TDP1 | ecosystem: Environmental > Aquatic > Freshwater > Lake > Sediment | place: Indonesia: South Sulawesi... | reverse complement strand
TGCCTGATACTGAGGCTAAAATAGTGGACCTGGAGAAGGGAACCAGGGACCTTTCCGTTGGGGAAGTTGGAGAGCTGGTTGTGAAGGGGCCTCAGGTGATGAGGGGCTATTGGAGGAAGCCCAAGGAAACCGCGGAAGCCCTTAGGGGAGGCTGGCTCTACACAGGAGACATCGCCAAGATGGACGGTGAGGGCTACTTCTACATCATAGACAGAAAAAAGGACCTGATCAAGTACAAGGGCTATAGCGTCTATCCCCGCGAAGTGGAAGACATCCTCTATGAACATCCTGCCGTTAAACTCTGCGCCGTGGTGGGAAAGCCCGACCCCGTGGCTGGAGAGATTCCCAAGGCCTTCATCGTCCTAAAGGAGGGAACGAAGACCACGGAGGGGGAAATCACGGAGTTCGTCAAGGAGCGAATTGCCCCCTACAAGGCAGTTAGAGAAGTGGAGTTTCGGGAGAGGCTGCCAACCACCTCCGTGGGGAAGGTCCTCCGAAGACCCCTAAGGGAAGAAGAGCTTAAGAAGATAAGGTAGGACCTTACCTTTGGCGAAGAGAGCAGCGTTTGGCCCAATGCCGTAATCCGAGGAGACGTGAATAAAATAGCCATTGGAGCGAGGACAAACGTTCAAGGCGATTGCGTTATTATTGTAACTCTGGATATGTGGAAAGGCTTGTCCAGAATTTTGGGTCTCGGATTGGATTCAAAGGATCTTAGCGGGCATATTTACCTACTCTTCGGTAGATTCTTAAAGAAGCGTTAATGAAATAATATAAAAAGCCAGAGTTTTTTAGACGAAACCCGTTGATTAAAGCGATAATTTTTATCACAAAAGCATTTTTTTGAAAATATTTGGGATTTTCAATTTTCTCGTATAGATTCATCCTTCTTTCAAACTCACGGCACCATACACACAAAACATCGTCACATAAGTTTAATGTTGGATTTTTTTTCAACATTTCAGTCATGGAATCGATGAGTTCTCTAGCTGGCGCAAGAATTGAGTATGCCATTCCGATCCTGCCAATTTTTACAATGCCCATCTTCCTAAGGATGGGAACAAGTTCAGGTAGTTTTGTCCTACACGGGGGACGATTGAAAACGTAGATCTTAACATTTCCTTCTTCATCTCTATATTTGACTCCAAGAGTGATAGGAACTACATTAAATAGTCCCGCTTGACATTGAGCTTCATGACGTAGGGCTACGAGGTTATGTCCTAGCCCTATACATAAATATTTACCGTCTACTTTCGCTAGTCTTGAATAAGGCATAAATAGGCTGGAGTTTTCATCATGGCCCTTCGTTAGGTATTTTGCTAATTTACCAATTGCTGTGACAGAGAAAACCGGGTGCCGGCTTCTTATCGAATTTTTTCGTTTCCTCAATGTCTCGGTAACTAGTCCCGTCAGCGATGATGTTGATCTGTAATCGAAGATGTAATCGGATGCGATCTTCCAAAGAGGGAAACCTCGGGTGTGCGTATTCATCATTATTGTTCCATTTGGGCCTACCACTTCTAACAAAGCGTCAATAAATGCCTCTGGTCCACCTTTTACATACCCTACACTCTTGAGAGAAAGGGCAACAGCGATGTGATCTCCTTCTTTTACGCCTATTTTTCTCAGATCTCTAATGATACGATCTTTTGAAACTTCTACTCTCATATGCGAACTGGGGTTGGCTTTAGTCTTCATTTCTTAAGACCTAAAACTTCTCTTGCCTCGTCAGGGGTAGCTATCTCTCTACCTAACTCTTTCGCGATTCTAACTATCCTTTTAACCAATTTTTCATTAGTTGCTAATTCTCTCTTTGGATAGCTGTAATATATGCTATCTTCGATTCCTACTCTCACATGACCCCCCATCAGGATTGTGGCTACATTTATCTGAGTTTGAAATCTGCCGATCCCCGTCGCAGACCAAGTATTTTCAGGAGGCAAAGATTCAACAAGGTAAACTAGATCCCTTATATCAGCAGGTATACTCCCTAAAGATCCTAATAATAGGGTGAAATGTAAAGGTTTCTTCAGATAGCCTTGTTTAGCCAAATATTTGGCTGTATTTATAAATCCCGGCTCGAAAATTTCAAGTTCAGGGAGTATACCTTTGTCCCTCATCAAGGTCGCTAAGGCCTTTATAGTTTCTAGCGAATTTACACTTGGATGCTGAGGGAAATTTAAAGATCCAATTGTTAAGCTCGCCATTTCGGGATTAAGATCTAAGACTTCCGAACGGTGTTCAACTTGAGGGGTTACCCTCCCGCTTGTTGTAGCACAAATTATTATATCTGGACATTTTTCCTTAATATCTCGGAAAATCTTTTCGAAACATTCTTTTTTATGCGTCGGTCTGCCCTGTTCATCTCTTGCGTGAACATGAACAACGGAGGCTCCTAATTTATACGCCTTATAAGTATCTCTGACGATCTCCTTCGGGGTTATAGGAACATATGGAGTATCATTTTTTGTGGGGATCATTCCAGTGGGGGCAAATTTTATAATTAATTTACCCACAAGCTCGCAGGTATACTCCTTAAAAACGTACACTTTCAATTCCCTCCTAACTCTATCAACTAACTACCCCCTTTCCCCGTTTATTTTGATCCCCTAAAGTTAGTGGAATCAACTTAAATCTTTAACGGAACGATCTTACGGACAAATTTTCTACGTTACTCCAAACCTTGTCCGATGACCTGCTGTCTGACCAGCAAGAAAACCCTTCCTTTACCCTTTTTCCTTCTAAAACGGATTATCCCATGCGTTGTAGGGCTTTGTTGATGTCTTCTTCTCTAACGTGCTTCTGAACCCTAACCTCCACCTTCTCTATGCCCGGGACCTCGCCAGCCTTCTTCTTTATTTCCCTGCCGATGTAGAGGGCGAAGGGCGGCGGACAGTAGGGCACCGTTAGGTGAAAGAGTATCTTAGCCGTGTTTCCTTCAACCTTAACCTCGTCCACCATGTCGGCTTCCACTATGGAGAAACCAAATTCAGGGTCCCTAACCTCCTTAAGCCTCTCATAAATCTCCTTCTCCTTGGGCGATAAGGCCTTTTCCGCCAAATTCCTCAACTCCATTTCAGCGTTATGAAAGGAAGGCGTATGAAGGTGTATAAATGTTTTCCTTCCAACTTTCAAGATTAAAACTTGTGGATATATGGCATAAGTTGTTTCACGTCATCTATTCTTTCTGAGAAGTCTAAGTGCAAGTGGGCTCCTCGGTCGTTGTAGTAGGGCGGTCCCTTTCTGGAGAAGAGGGTCAGGACCTTCCCATGATGGTTTAGCTTAAAGCCTTCGGGGCTTGGTTCGTGACCCCTAATTAAAATTTTGGCGTCACAAATTCCTAAGAGCCTGTCTGTAACGTCTTCGCCGAAAAGCCTCCCTGCCCCACGGGGCGAAAAGTAGGTTCCTACCATGTCTTCCCAGGGATCGCTCCACAGGATTTCCTCAAGATGGCTTTCCTGGGGATGCTTTTCATGGGCGTAGGCCAGGTCCTCCAGGGAAGCGGCTTGGCTGGGCGCGCCGCCGTGGAGCAGAATAAGTCGCCCTTCCACCAGCACCGCCGTGTGTAAGTAGTCGAAAAGCTCGCGGAGATGGGCGTATATCCCCGAAGCCTCCTCCCCAAATTCTCTGTGTAAATATATGGGCAGGTCGTGGGGGTGGGCGAGGAGGTCCGCGGGTCCCTCATGGTTTCCCCTCATCAAGAGGACGTTTTCGGGAAAAGCCTCCTTGAGCCTTAGGACCATGTAATAGACTTCAGGCGAATGGATGCCCCGGTCCCCATAGTCCCCGAGAAAAATCATGGAGGCGTTTACGCCACCCTGAACCTTCTCCAAAAACTCGCTATTTCTTAGGATGTGTATGAGGCTCTTAAGGTCCCCGTGGAGGTCCCCCACGATGATCGCCTCCCCCCTGGGCGGAAAAGTCACCAGCCCACCCCTAACCTTTAGATTCCCCGTTTGCCCCTGCTCTTCTCTTAGGCTTTTAGTCACATTCATAACTAATTGAAGGAACTCCTCTGAGTCTACCTTTTCGGCCCTGTGGGCCAATTCCTCGGCTGTTACCATGTTAGGGGGCATCCTTTGCTACATGACTAAATTAATATACGTGTCCCTTTAACATTTCGTTCAGAAGATTGGAAGGTGAAACCCTTATCTGGAATCCTCTTCCAAAACCAAAGGCAGACTTTTAAGAATAAAATAATAATCATGTCCATTTGAAACTAAAGCTTTAAATAATTCTGACCCCAACCTTCCTTTAGGTGAAGATTTATGGGTAAGGCGATACTTTTGGTGGATAATGGTTTCCAAGAGGCGGAGCTGCTTTATCCCTACTATCGATTCCAGGAGGCGGGATACAAGGTGGATATAGTCGGACCCAAAGCTAAGGAGACCTACACAGGCGAGTATGGGTATCATATAAAAGCGGATTTAGCGCCAGAAGAAGTGAATATTGACGAATATGATGCGGTGATAATTCCAGGCGGGCGCGCCCCAGACCGTATGAGAACAAAGAAGGCCATGGTCAACATAGTTAAGGAAGCCTTCAACAAGGGAAAGGTCATAGCCGCCATCTGCCATGGCCCTCAAATGCTCATAGAGGCCGATGTGGTCCGAGGCAAAAGGGCTACAAGCTACGCTGCTGTATCCACGGACCTGAAGAATGCCGGCGCCATCTACGAGGATAAGTCAGTAGTCGTAGACGGTAATCTTGTAACCTCCCGGTTTCCTAGCGACCTCCCCGACTTTTGCAGGGAATCCCTAAAGCTTTTGAAGAAGTAAGTCCAGCCCTCTGCCAGTAGCACGTCTTCCAATACGGCATTGATCCTCTCCAGTTTCGCTTGCCTTGTAAGCATAACCTACTTTGCCGCAGAATCCTCAATTTAACATGGCTTAATAAAATATTTAAGGTGAATCGCATTTCATAAAAGGACCGAATGGATTAAGTTAAGCGCTGGAAATAGACGGAAGATGAAGACAAGACTGGTTGTTATGGTTGTTATAGTTGTGATCTTAATGAGTGCTTCAGCGCTGTTCCTCTTATACACTGCGAATCTGCCGGGAAAAAATGTAACTGTAACGGTGGACGGATCAATAAAGTATCAAAAGATTGATGGGTTTGGTGGGTCTGGTGCTTACTGGGAGGCATTGCTGAAGAACCTTCAAGAACCTAAAAGAACTGAGGTTGCAGATTTGTTATTTTCCGATCTTGGAACGAGCATTTACAGGCTTCGGGCGTGGACCAAAATTGAAAGCGTAAATGATGACAATGATCCAAATCATTTCAATTGGACGACCTTCAATTTTAACACAGACGGAGACCAGGTGTGGAATGCGATTCAGGCGAAAAATAGAGGAGTCACCAAGTTTATTGCCTCGGTTTGGAGCCCGCCTGGATGGATGAAAAACACTGGCAATGAAACAAAGGGGGGTTACCTTCTACCAAGCATGTATGAGGAGTTTGCGGAGTGGTTAGCCGCATACGTGATAGGATATCAAACTCATCACGGTATAAATATAGGTTGGATCAGCATACAAAATGAGCCCAACTGGGTCGCCGAATGGGAAACGTGCATATACACCCCTGAGCAGATGAGAGACGTGATTAAGGTGGTGGGTGCAAAGTTTTCAGCTGAGGGAATATCCACAAAGATTGTAATACCTGAAACGCAAGGCTCCTCCGCGGCTCCTGAATTCATATCGACCATAATGTCCGATCCAGGGGCAGCCCAATACGTTGAAGTTTTTGCCAACCACCTATATGACACAGACTTCTTTAGACCAGATGAGAGAATCTCGTATTTGCAAGCAGTTGCAAAATATGGCGCCCTATACAACAAGCCCATATGGCAAACAGAGTACAGTTATCTCGAAACATCCGAGGCTGGCACCCCCAGGGAAGCGCTCTTTACCGCCCACCACATTCACAACGTGCTAACCTTTGAAAATGGTTCAGCATACTTGGTCTGGGAGTTGTTTTGGTACAGGGGGACGGGGCTAATCAGTATCAGCCAGGACGGCAGCAATTACGCTGGCACTCCTAAGTTTTATGCTGTTAAACAATTTTTTAAGTTCATAAGTCCGGGGTCAAAAAGGATAGGGGTGGTTGTTAATAATCCTGACATTCTGGCCTCTGCCTACATAGATGAAAGGAATGGCAACGTTACCATCGTGGCAATAAATAAAGGGAAAAATCCCATCACCACAACGTTTAACCTAAGGAATGTCGCTGCTGCCTCTTTCAAACAATACCGTACATCAGCCTCTGAAAACTGCACGTATATCGGAGACATAGCGGTCTCAAATAACTCCTTTAATGCCAATCTTCCACCAGAAAGCATAACCACTTTTACCAGCAAATAGGCGATTTCAGATGTGGCCATAACGCCATCACGTCTTCCACCTTCGAAGCCTACCCAACATGGACGGAATCCCTCAATGTCAATGCATCCCCTTCTTTGCTTTACTCTCTTCATATGAAACTTTATTGAAAAGAAGCTCAAATCATGCTTATATTATTAATTTTTAGTGGTAGCCCGGGATAGGTTCAAATTCTCGTTCAAACCCCCCGGAACAATTTTACATGTTTTTGTTAATCAAGCCCGAAAAAGCCTCATTAACGAAAAAATAAGCCAGGAAAGAATTAATGACCACTTATGCGCGTTCTTACCTATAAAAGTTGAGAAAAGTTGGAAATATCAAGGTATAAGCCACCTTAACAATCTTCGTTAAGGTTTTGGGTATGGGCCTCCGCCTTCAACCAAGACGCCAATGGCTGCATACCTCTTTATACCTCCATTCAAAAAGGCTTTCACAAGACCTCTCAATTCTCGAATCAGTTTCGTGTGTTCCCCCGGCCATACCTTGGCTGAGAAGCCGTTTTCCATCTTTGATTGCGCCAGCATATTTGTTTCTGCTTCTGTCAACTTTCCTTTAGATCTTGAGATCGGTAAGCAATTGCAAAAGTTTTTATTTTTGCTTTTCCTTACTATGTCACATGAAATGGGAAAATGTAGCACTAGAAATCCTTAGATCCGAGTTTCCAGACTCGTTGATCAAAGCTAAAGACCTTAGTCCATTGTATAAGTTTTAGACAAGAGGTGCGTTCTTGCCAAAGCATTATATGACAGCAGCCATAACCTTGGATGAAGCAATGAATGGCTCTTGAGGGACGGGTCTTGTTAGAAGCGATCGTGGAAGAAACTGCAAAAGAACTTTACGTGAGAGCTCTGAAGCGATTGCCTCCGGATGTAAAGCAAGCCCTTGAAAAAGCCTTTCAACTAGAAAGAAACGCCACAGGGAAGAAGATACTGGAAACTATTCTGCTGAACATCAAAGTTGCCGAGGAGAACGACAGCATGGTATGCCAAGACACTGGAACGCCGACATATATGGTTAAGTTAGGGACAAGAATGCCCATCGACGGAGCCCAAGTCATAAAAGCCATAAACGAAGGCTGTAAGCGTGCGACGTTGGATTACTCTCTAAGGCCTAATATCGTTCATCCCATCACACGGGTGAATACTTACACTAACGTGGGAAAAGGCGTCCCCATAATATGCATTGATTCTATTCCAAGAAAAGATTACCTAGAAATCATGATGATCCCCAAGGGATCAGGCTCAGAAAATATGAGTTTTATTAGGATGCTTATCCCGGCCGAAGGACTAGAAGGGGTCAGAGAATTCATAATCAGCAGTGTTGTGAAGGCGGGCGGAAATCCATGTCCGCCCACTGTGGTTAGTGTTGGAATCGGTGGAAGCTTTGACCTATGTGCAAGATTGGCAAAGGAGGCGATGGTTCGACCTATAGGTTCACACAGTCCGGATCCTGCGGTTGCGAAACTCGAAGATGAACTGTTACGAGCCATAAACAAGACGGGAATAGGTCCTATGGGTCTAGGAGGCAGCACAACGGCCCTTGCTGTGCACATTGAGGTAGCTCATACTCACATAACGCAGTTGCCTGTTGCTGTCAGTATGCAATGCTGGGCTGCCCGACGCGCAGCGGCTAAGATTTTTTCCGAGGGTAGAGTTGACTACTCATGGTCATTCGAAGAGAAATGAATTGAAGGAGTGCTTATGTCCAAAGAATATAGTTTGACTACTCCTCTCCGTGAAGACGACGTGAGAAAACTCAACGTGAGGGACATTGTCTATCTAAGCGGCCGCATATATGGCATACGAGACGCCACACAACGCCGAATCTTTAAGGAGCATGTACCACCACCGGTAGGATTTAGAAGATACCCTTGCCTGCATACGGCACCCAATGTCAGGAAAGTTGGCGACAGATATCTAAAGATCTGCATCGGAACAACCACAAGCGCCCGAATGGAAGAGTATACACCTAAACTCATTGGAGAGTACGGTGTTTCCGCAATAATCGGCAAAGGAGGTCTTCTCAAGGACAGTCTAAAGGCGATGCAGGAATATGGCGCTGTCTACTTAGCCGTCACCGGCGGAGCTGCCGCCTTGCAGACTACCCAAATCGAGGAGATCGAGAACACATACTGGGAAGACCTGTTCCCAGAGTGTATTTGGCAGTTGAGAGCCAAGAATCTTGGGCCATTAATCGTTGCCATGGATTCACATGGAGAAAGCCTATATCTAAAGGTTAAAAAGAGAGCTCAGAGGCGACTTCCCAGAATTTTAAAAGAGATCGGAGCAACGACGTAGTTTCTCTTTTGCAGGCGTTTCATGTCTGTTATGACCGAGACAGAGAGTGTCCATGCCTTTAAGAAAGACCACGATGAACCTGTGTGTTGGCGAGGTCTACCGTGGTCCGCAAATAGGGCGAGTAAGTACTGTTGTGGCTAGGAACACAATCCGCGCAATAGACTGTCTAGGATCACCAAGAGGCAAGATACGCAGATTGACAAGCAGACTCGAAACAGTTGGGGGAGACAATGGATACATCTTTCGTATTCTACTTTGGTTCGAAACCGGAGCGCAAGGAATCCCAATAGCGAGCTATGCTTCAGTAAGAGAGGATGAGAGGTACGAAATCGGAAGCCGAGGTGTATATGCGGTCGTTGTTCTGCTAATCAAAGCGCAAATCCATCTTAAAGGTGAAGCATAACTTGGTGTTGGAACAAAAAAGTGTCATAGGCTTGAAGGCTTCTATCAGGAGAGTAGACACTTCATCGAGCGCATAAAGAGTGACGAAGAGCTTGAGCCCTCTCTAAGAGATTTTGTCAAGACCATGGAGCTTGCAGAAGCAATCTTAGGAGCTCAGCGCATGAGATCGACTATTCGTTAAAGCCTTATAAAATAGATGCTGCAGAACGTATTCGAAAAACTGGTTGAAAGAAGGATGAGGAGAACTTGGATTTTGACATAGTCTTGAAGAATGGGCACGTGCTTGACGGCACGGTCAATCCTTGGTTTAAGGCCGACCTAGGCATAAGGGATGGAAAAATCGCGGAGATTAGTCGTTTCCCGCTGAAACTCGCCGAAAGGGTAATCGACGCGAAAGGACTGATCGTCTGCCCCGGCTTCGTGAACCTACACAGCCATTCTGACTTCTCTATACTTTCACACAACAACGCAGAGAACTGCTTAGCTATGGGCCTCGTTACAGAGCTTACGGGTCACTGCGGTTCATCCACAGCGCCCATTACAGAGAAGAACAAAAAAGTGGTTGTTGAAAGATTGAAGGACCGGACCTTTTTCTTCGACGAAAAGGTTGACTGGCTTACGTTGGACGAATGGATGAAAAGACTTGAGAAGAAGGGGGTAGGGATTAACATCGCCCCCTTGGTTGGGCACGGCACAATCAGAAGCAGCGTGATGGGTCCGGAAGGAGAAGGAGGCGAAAGGATCGTCCCAACGAAGGATGAGATGGATGAGATGAAGGCCTTTGTCGAGAGAGCCATGACGGAGGGTGCTTTCGGTCTAAGCACAGGCCTTGTCTACGCTCCTGGCAGAAATGCGCTGATGAACGAGGTGATTGAACTCTGCAAGGAAGTCGCCAAGTACGGAGGTCTTTACGCCTCTCACATTAGAGACGAAGGTGAGTATCTAATAGAATCAACAATGGAATTCATCGAGATATGTGAGAAGGCCGGAGTCAGAGGAGTCTTGTCTCACCACAAGGCATATTTCAGAAACAACTTCGGAAAGGTATGCAAGACTCTGAAGCTTGTGGATGAGGCGAGGGCAAGAGAAGTCGACGTAATCCTAGATCAGTATCCATGGAGACACGGAAGGGGAAATAAAACCCTAGCAGAACTCGTCGGGTTTAAGGCTTCCGTAAAATCTCGGCAGGAACTCATTAAGAAGCTGAAGGACCCAGAGGAATGGGAAAAACTCAAAGCCACAGCCATAGAAAGACGTGACAAAGAGATGAAGCTCTACGAGGAGAGGAAGAAGAAGTTGAAGGAGAAGGGCTCTTGGACGCAGAAACCGTTCGACCCCGAGAGTGGCTTCATACTATGCTCAAAGATACATTCGGAGTTTGAAGGCAAATTCCTTCGACAGGTCGCGGACGCCATGGGAGCTAGTGACATTTGGGAAGCATCCCGCGCGCTTCTCATAGACGATGAGGGATACACGTGCGCCCATAGGGAACCTTTCAGTGAGGAAGATGTCGAAACCATCCTTAAGTATCCATGGACCACAGTGTCAACAGACCAGTACGCCATAGATAACTCTAAGGTCTCGCCTCAAGCCATGGCAGACGCCCTGTCCACCCTTCACCCAAGAGGCTGGGGCACCTACCCCAAGATTCTCAGCAAATACGTCCGAGAGGAGAAGATACTGACCTTGGAGGAGGCGATACGGAAGATGACCTCGCTGCCCGCCCGTTTCCTTGGATTATGGAACCGCGGAATTGTAAGGGAAGGATTCTGGGCGGACCTAGTTGTCTTCAACCCAAACACAGTCGAGAACATGGCAACATACTCGCATCCATACCTTTCCCCTAAGGGCATACCCTACGTTCTGGTGAACGGCAAATTGTCAGTAGACGAAGGAAAAAACACGGGCGCTCTAGCCGGCAAGGTTCTTCGTAATAACGCCTAGCTATGTTTGTCGACCCCGCCACTTCAGCTATCTGGCCCACTCATTGGCTTAGTCTAAGAGCCTCCAACCGCCAACTGTTCCTCATAGTGCCTGCCCTTGATGCCCCAGAGGGCGATGTCCACTGCGCTTAGCCGCTTCTCCATACCCCTGCCGTCTGAGAATGAAGAGGTGTGCAGACTCCTTAGGCCAATCCTAGGGAAGTTCCGTTCACCCTCAGCTCTGAGCTCCTTGCCTCTGATAGAAATCCGGTATATCATTGAGGACAATACGGCAACCGCACCTAAAGCTGGAACCCCCAAATAGCGCTTGACCGGATTTCGGAAGTGCACCTTACGTTAGCTGAGTAGATACCCCATAAGCAACACTTGCCGCGGTTGCGGAAAGGATGTCATGCCGAACAAGGCGGACCAACGGTTTCCTCCTGCTGCTACGAACCACATGTCAAAACTATCGATATTGTCATCGCTGCTTCAATCAAACGACCCATCCAGACCAGTGATTTCGTGCTACTCTCAGTCATAATCTCATAGAAAAACATTTAGGCTGATTCCCGAACTTAACAGAGATATCCCAAATCGTGGCCTATTAAGAAACTCCTCGATACTTGAAGTGCGCGCCGGAAGATGAAGGTCAACTCTCTTTGTTCAAGTCTGGCGTGCTGCGGAGAGACATTCGCTTGCACGTCCTTCTCCTCTATGCGTGACTTCTGACAGAAAAGTGAACGTTGGCCGCGCTAGCCTAGCAAGGACTACATCCGTAGGCTAATTGCAAGGAAGCGTTGAGGCACGGAGGAACTATGCCCCAATGCTTTGGTCTTAAACCACACCAGTCCAATGTCAATGTGACGCTTGTCTCTTTCAGAGCATCGAGAACCAGGCCGGTGGGCCTATGCCACTCGGTCCAACAGACTTCTAGGAAGTTGACATCTGAATCTACTGAGCCTTGGTTCAGCATGTTCAAATGAGAAAGAAATCTTATAAACAGTAGAGTAGTCTTGTTGGTGGGATAGAAGATGAAGGTGACGAACGTAAGAGTCGTGAATATCTGCGTACCACACAGTGCTTTCGGCGAGTTTCAGCCTCTTACAATGTGGTTCATGGTTCGGTACGCGGCTCTAAGGTCAATAGTCTTCATCGACACGGACGAGTGCATCACCGGGATCGGAGAGTGCCATGCGGATGCTACGGAAACAATTGAGCCTCTCAAAAGGCGGATCATAGGCGAGGATCCCTACAACACAAATGCCATCCTTCGCCGAATAGAGAAGTTCGGCGGCATACTCTACGGACATGGACATATCGGATACTTCCCGATCTTGAAGGGTGCGGCGGGCGCGATTGACATGGCCCTTTGGGATATAATTGGCAAGGACTGCGACAAGCCCATTTACAAGATGATAGGTGGGAAGTGCAGACCCAGAGTCGAAACCAGAGCGTTCATATGCGCTCTGCCTCCAAGAGAGCAGGCCGCTATGGCTGTGAAGTGCGTTGAAGCAGGGTGGAAAGCTCTCAAGATCAAAGCGGGGATCAACCCTGAGCATGATCTGGCATGTGCCAAGGCCGTAAGAGAAGCTGTAGGCGACCACATCGAGATAGGATTCGATTACAACGGAAGATACACAACCAATATGGCCCTAAGACTGATAAAGAAAATGGAAAGGTATGACCCATCACATATAGAAGAGCCGGTCGACAGCTTCAACATAGATGCCCTCGCCAGGGTGAGAAGAAAGGTTGACACCCCGATACTTTGCTGCGGTCGTTCATCATGGCACAAGGAAAGCATACTAAGGCTGATTGAGAGAGATGCCTGCGACGCGGTCAACCTATATCTTGGCCAGCATGGTTTTCTGGAGACACAGAGAATAGCTGCCGTAGCCGAGGCTGGAGGATTAGTAGTCTCCGTGCATAGTGGTCCGGGAGAACTCGGAATCTTCACCGCCGCGCAATTGCATTTGATTACAGCAACGCCCAATTTCACATGGGTAAGCGACACGGGATATCTGTACTCGAATCAGCCGCCATCCAGAGATATAATCACTAAACCGTTCAAGTATGAGAATGGCACAATGATGGTTCCCGAAGGCCCAGGCCTAGGTGTGGAGATAGAAGAGGAAAGCTTCGAGGAGGCAAGAAGGCGCTACGAAACCGAGCTTGATAGGTGGCAACACATAAGAGGCCCGGACGCCCGTGTGCCATCTACACAGGACATGTACTTCTACGACTATCCTGAGAAATATGAGTGGCAAGCGAATGAATGGCCCTTCAAGGGCGGATGGCCGTACACCGGTTCGCCGCCAAAAGACAAGAGAGAAAGAACATATCGGGGCTGGTAAGTCCCGTTTTTTGTCTTCCCAAATTCTTCTAAGTTATTTCTCCTCTTCTAATCGGGGACAGGATAAGAAATAGAGAACGCAAGGTTCTGCCTGAAGCATTACGGTTGGCAAACAAGAAATAGAGATGCGAACTATCGAATCTACTATCAGTGACTTGCCAGATCTCTCCCTGTACAGCAGTCTATGAAACTCTTCTTCTCAGCAGGAAAACGATCGCCCTTCATCCTGTTTCGCTCGTCTCTCCGCAACTAAACTTTTGGCAGTTAGTTCCAAAAAGTTTCGTCACCAACCCTCACAGCACTAATTGGTAGCCCGGGGGAGATTCGAACTCCCGTCAGCGGGTCCAAAGCCCGCCATGCTTGTCCGCTGCACCACCGGGCTTTCCGGGCTGTGTTTCTGGACTTATCATAACTTTAAGCTTAGTAATAACCTTAACCTAGCGTTTTTGCACGATACTCCGCATACACAACCTTTTCATCCCTTCTGCGTGAGCGACCTTTGTTGAGTAACAATTGTTAGGAGGACCGAGTGATAAAAGTGCCATCCAGCACCTTAGCTTCCTTTAGGCTTCCAGACCCTCTATAGGGACAGGAACAGGTTGTTGTTGAAGGGAGGTATTGTTCCAGGTCCACGGTCCAGTTCCTCAGCCCTGAACCTGTAACTCCTCCGGTACTCTTCAATCGCCTCCAGGTCCGGGTCTAAGCCAAGACCTGGCACCTTTGGTAGGTCCACCCACCCCTTAACTGGATGAATGCTGTGGGGCATGAACCTGCGCCCGGTCTCCTCCTGAAACTTGCGGATTGTGGTGTTTGGGTAGCGGTTCCCGTCGAAGAACTCCACAAGCATACCGTTCGGTGTTGCAGCGACGCAATGGGCGCTAACGAGGCCTAGGCCGTGGGGGCACATTGAAATGTTAAAGGCCTCAGCCATGGCCGCTACCTTTATGTACTCTGTGATTCCTCCGACCTTACCGATGTCGGCTT
>Ga0315306_10000905_pt1 | contig 14348 bp, 8 predicted proteins | sample TDP1_MG_FD_203803 | JGI IMG/M metagenome (GOLD analysis project Ga0315306, IMG submission 203803) | Freshwater sediment microbial communities from Lake Towuti, South Sulawesi, Indonesia - TDP1 | ecosystem: Environmental > Aquatic > Freshwater > Lake > Sediment | place: Indonesia: South Sulawesi... | reverse complement strand
GAGATCCAACGTTGCCATTCCACCAAGGTTATCGTTAGATGCTTTTACCTGAAGATCTTTGACCACCAAGTCATCTCCGCCTTCATGCGTGATCCTAAGCGTTATATCGTCGCCAGATATTGTCGCCGATACGGTGAGCATTGCAGACGGGGGAGTTCCTCGCCCACCGAGTCCACTGACGAGCGTTGCGACGACCGCTGCCAAGGCCACTGTTATGGCGATCAGCAAGATCGTGCCCACCACTGGAGATACCCCTCTTGTTCCTTTTTCTCCCATATTTTTCACCTCTGTGTAGAAGGGTAATTTGGTAGGTATTTACCGCTTATGAAACTATCCTCCAGATTTATCTTCCACCCCCTTTTTACCCTCCGCGCGCCGCTAGGACCATCGCTGGAGGATCAGTTTCAAGGACTCGCTGCTAGGGAACTTCGATCTATTTTATCTTATCTTCGAAGCTGCCGCAACATTCCTCAGGACCCTCAACCGCCTGACAGCTCTCGCCCTGTGCCTGAAGTAGTAGATCGCAAAAATGGCCGCGCCTATCAAAATCAATATCAATGCCAGTGCGAGCGGGATCAATGGCACCGGCGGCGCTGCGCCGGCGATTGCCCTGCATTGGGCACTCCCGCTGACATCCGGGTCGACCTCAGAGGTCGCCCTCACGGTTATCTCGTCCTCCGCATCGGTCGAGGCATTTTCAGGCACGGTCACGCTGAGCGCGGTGCTCCTCTCCTCGCCCGGGAGCACGTTCTCAAAACTGTTGTCCGAGAGCGTCGGTCGCCAGCCTAGGGTGTCGGCGACGCTCAGGGAATAGCTGTCCTTAACTCCGCCCGTGTTTTTCACGACGACTACATAAGTCAGGGTTTGCTTCGGCGCGCCGCTGGCTGAGCTGGGCGAGATAACAACGCTCACCCCAAGAACGGTCGCCCGCGCGATGCAGCTCGCGTTGTCCTTCACCTCGGCGTTTTCCAACGAGTTGGCGACGACGATGATATTGTCCCTCGCGTCGTGCACGGCGCCCCCGGGTATGGTGATGCTGAGCGTCGTGATCTTATTTTCGCCTGGCTGAACGTTGTCGAGCCTATTGTCCGAGAGCTTCGGCCCCCAGTTCATGTTGTCGCTTACCGTCAGCACATAGCTATCCCTGACGTTGCCGGTATTCTTGACCGTGACCCTGTACGTCAGCGTTTCGCCGGGCATGCCGCCATTCTCGCTCGGCGAGATGGTCACATTTACGCCCCTAGCGACGGTGATGAGAAGCGTCCGCACGGACGACCAAGCGCCGACGTTGCCGGCGTTGTCCCTCGCCTGAACCCGCCAGGAATAGTTCTTGTGAGGCAGCCCAGACGTCGGAGTGTAGGCGTTGTCAATGAGCCCCAAAACATCGATCTCCGGCGACGAGAAGCCCGGGTCGTTGTCCACCTGCAGCCTGTAGGTGACGGGCATGCTGTTGTCGGCTACGGCGACCCACCTGAAGGTTGGGGTGGTGTCGGTCGTCGCCGCCCCATCTGCCGGCTCGAGCAGCTCGGGCGGCGGAGGTGGGGTCACGTCCACCCTGAAGGAGCGCGTGGCCGAGTTTTCGCCGACGTTGCCGGCGTTGTCCCTGGCTTGAACCCGCCAGTACCAAACGCCCTCCTTGAGCTGGGTCGTAAGCTTAAAGTTATCCGCCGCCGTCCAGCCCGAGTCGACGTTATCATACGGAAATGCGGAGTTATCGCTCACTCGGACGCGGTAGAGGACTGTCGGGCTTGCATCCGAAACGGCGCCCCAATCGAGGTTGGGCATGTTGTCGTTTATGTTCTCGCCGTTTGCCGGCCACATCAGCGTGGGTTTAGCGGGCGGCGTGGCGTCGATGGCGAACGTCCAAACCGCGCTCGAGTTCTCGCCCGCCGCATTGATCGCGACCACCTTCCAGAAGTAGTTTCCGTCGGGATAGCCGGCTGCTGGGGTATAGGTGTTCTCCACCGCCCCGAGCAAGCGATTCTCTATCGGCGATGAGAAATTCGAGTCGTTATCCACCAGCAGGCGGTGGTTGTCCGCGTTCTCGCCCGGCGTCCATTTAAAGGTGGGGGTGTTGTCATTAGTCAATGTCCCGTCTGTGGGCGAAATCAGCGAGGGTTTACCGGGTAAGCCCGACGGCAGCTGAATCGTGAGCTTGAAGTTGTCCGCCCATGCTCCCCAGTTGCCAGCTCGATCCTTGGCGCGGACCTGCCAGTAGTAAGTTCCTCCGGACGCGAATTCGTAAGCGTACAGGTTTTCACCCACCGCCGTGTTCTCGCGCACGTAGGGCGAGGTGAAACCCGCCTCGTCGTCGATCTGGATGTGGTAGGTAACGTCGGGCTCGGGCCTCGTCCAGGTGAAGATTATCGACAGCACGCTTCTGACGGAGTTGTTCTCAGGCGATACCAGCGTGGGTTTACCGGGCGGGATGGTGTCAACCCTAAATGAACGGGGTGCCGAGTTATCGCCTATATTACCGGCGTTGTCCTTAGCCATCACCCTCCAGTACCAGACCCCATCTGGGAGGGCAGGTGATACGTCCCACTGATCAGCCATTATCCATCCCGAACTTCGGTTCTCATATGGGAACGCGGAGTTGTCGCTCACAGAGGCGTAGTAAAGCACGGGGAGAGAGTTCTCGGTGACGGTGGACCAATCGAGAGTTGGGGTATTATCGTTAAGGTTCTCCCCATCGGCCGGGGACAACAGTGTCGGGGCGGGTGGAGGGACGGTATCCACGACAAAGGTCCAGACATCTGATTCGTTCTCCCCCGCAGCGTTGATCGCGATCACCTTCCAAGAGTAGTTTTCGTCAGAGTAGCCTGGCGCCAGCTTCGTCCACGTGTTGTCCGTCGCCCCCAGCAGGACGTTGTCCTCGGGCGACGAGAAGTCGGGGTCATTGTCCACAAGAAGACGGTGGTCGGTCGCGTTCTTGCCGCAGGTCCACTTGAAAGTTGGGGCATTTTCGTTCATGTTCTTGCCGTTGAGGGGTGACAAGAGAGTTGGCGCGGTAGGCATGGGCGCCAAGGCAGCGTGGGCAATGCAGCTATCGGAATCGGTTACACCCGTCCCGGCTGCGGTGACGGTTATGTTGTCATTTGTACATGGTATGGCGTTCTCGGGTATGGTGATCCTCAAAATCATCAGCCTGTTCTCCCTGTTCTCGCCGGGCGCGACATTTTCGAATCGATTGTCGTCGAGCGTTGGGCCCCAGTTCTCCTCGTCGCTGACGGTCAAGGCATAGCTGTCTACAACGTTGCCGGTATTGGTGATGGTGACAGTATAACTGAGCGCGCTCCCCTGCGCCTCGCTCTGGTAGCTCGGCGAGATTGAGGCATCGACGCGCCTTACGATTGTCGCATGGGCGATGCATGAGGCGGAGTTGCTTACGCCAGTTCCAGTGGCGGTAACGGTTACATTATCCCTCGTACAGCCGATCGCATTCGAAGGCACCGTCACTCTGAGCGTGGCTGTCCTATCCTCCCACGGCGGCACGGTAAGCGAGCTAGGGGAAACAGTCGGGACCCAGCCCGCATTGTCCGCAGATGCTAAGGAGTAGGTATCCTCAACGTTGCCCATGTTGGAAATGGTGACGATATAGTCCAGCGTCACCCCGTTTAAGCCGCTTTGATAGCTCGGTGAGATCAAGACTTCAACTCCTCGGACGATCGTCGCATGGGCTATGCAGCTGTCGTTGTCCCTCACCGTGTTATCGGCTCGTGATGTGGCGGTGACGGTTATGGTGTCATTCGTGCAGCCCATCGCATTGGTGGAAACTGTGACATTAAGCGCGGCTGTCCTATTTTCCCCAGCTGGTACCGTGAGCGAGGTAAGTGAGACGGTTGGCCCCCAGCCAGCATTATCGCTGACGGTTAAGTCGTAGGTATCTTCAACATTACCCGTGTTCTTGACCGTGACGGTATAAGTGAGGGTAGTTCCAGATACACCGCTGTTCTCGCTCGGCGAAATCGATACATCCACACTCCTGACTACAGCAGCATGCGCCTGACAGTTTTCATTGTCTTTCACATCTGCGTTTTCCATCGCGCTCGCAGCAACCCATATGTTATCGACAGTACAGCCGGCTGCATATATCGGTATAGTGACATTGAGGGTGGCAGTTTTGTTTTCATTGGGCTGGATATTCTCAAGTAGGGTCTGAGAGAGCACAAGGGTCCAGCCGAGGTCATCCCCCTTCTGAAGCCCGTAGCTGCCCATTGCATTGCCTGTATTCTTGACCGTTACGGTATAATTGATCGTCGCCCCTGGCGTGCCGCTTTGGTAGGACGGCCATATCGATACACTGACCCCTCTCACCACCTGAGCGTGAGCTATGCAACTGTTCTCAGCGCTCACATTTTCATTTTCCTGTGAGGTTGCAACTACTCGAATATTGTCGTTAGTGCAGAGCGGAGCGTTCTCCGGTATGGTAACGGTCAACTTCGTCGTTCTATTCTCAAATGGTGGTATTGCAAGTGAGTTGTTCTCAAGCATTAGCGACCAGCCCAAGTTGTCCGTGATCTCGAGCGTATAATTGTCCGCAATATTGCCCTCATTCCCGACCATGACGGTGTAGATGAGGTTTTCACCTGGTAGGTTCTCCTGATAACTGGGCAAGATCGACACATTCACGTTCCGGATAATTTTGGCGTGGGCTATGCATGCGTCATTATCCTTGACTGCATTATCAGCTCGTGATGTGGCGGTGACGGTTATGTTATCTTTGGTGCAGCCAAGTGCATTGGCTGGTACTTTGACACTCAGCGTCGTTTGCCTGTTTTCACCTGCTGGAACCCTAAGCAGGTTCTCTAGGAGAGTTGGGCCCCAGCCAGCGTTATCGCTGACAGTTAAGTCATAATTATCATCGAGTGCCCCAGTATTCTTGACGGTGACAACGTAGTTCAACGTGAACCCGGGTGGGCCGCTTTGATTTTCGGGCGAGATCGACACCGCCATCCCGTGCTCTGGCATAACGTAGACAACCTTGAGGTATGGGCGGGTGGTGGCGACGCTGTGTTCCTTGGACCTGAACCCGTCGCTTCCCCTCGCGTTCTCTTCCTCGGCCCTCAGGCAAAAACTCACGACCTCATCACCGGAGAACTCAGCCCGGACGAACGAGGTGACATCCCAGCAATACCATCTGAAACTAGTGCACTTGGCTATTAGAATGGTGTCCAAGACCTTCCCATGCGGGGGCTGATTGCTCCAAGTTATGGTGCATTCCGCCCAATCATCGTTGTCAACTGTACGAACCTGCACGTTCAGGTCGGACTCCGCCACCCAGCAGTAGAGGTAGAGCTTCGCCTCGGTGATAATTGCGCATGGCGGGAGTGCAGAGAGCTCGAACTTCATGAACGTCCTACGGTTTTTCCCGCATCCGGCGCTTTGAACCCATATGGTGATGCTCGCGCCATAATTGTTGTCCGGCGAGAGCTCACGAACCTCCACATCGTCGGTGGGCGGAAGCGTTATAACATTCGAATTCGCGGACAGCGAGCCGACGCCGATGAGCAGCGCTAACAGTAAGATCATCACGGATATCGAAAACAATGTGCGCCCGATTGCCTGGGCCTTCAATTAATGCCTCCTTGGTGTCTCCCTTTTTTTTTGGTGCAGAGCTTATTTAACCTGCCGATTTATCTCCAAATTCGCGAATTTTGGCAAAATACTAACGCGATTTTGACGGTTGTCGAGCTTTTTTAGCCTTATTAAGAAGCGATGCGGGCCGGCGTCTAACAGGTGGAAGTGGGCGATCACCCGGAGACTGGAAAGGAGGCTTACAAATCGACCCCCGGCCCGCACTAAAAACTCAGCGATTTAAGGTTATGAAGTGAATACGTGTTTTTCTCTCAAACAGTCCCTTGAATTTAAAAACATCTTATGAAACTATCCTTCATATCCCGCCAAGTGCGAAAGAATCGCCTTTTTGTGAGCTGCTTTACTTACCCTATCTTTCAAAATTATTGCAATGGACAAACATCCCAAGATAGTTAGAGGAGCAAAGTCAAGGAGGATACTCAAGGCGTTAGCAAAGACCAAAAAATCGCCGACAATCAACAACTCCGCCAGCATCCTTATCCCAATCCCCGTTGCCCAAATTCCACATAGCCAAAACAATATTGTTTTCACCTTTTTGTGTGGCGAACCCCAGACTCTCTTGCGGTTTCTAAAGCGTCTTGGTCTTGGTGACAGCAGAGCAAGATCCCTTAAAACTCTCGACATTAAATTAAAGCCTCCCCGTGTGATTATGAAGTAAGAGTATTTAAAACTTACAATTAATCGCTGAAAATCAAAAAATGCCGGGTTGAAAATCGGGTCACGAAAAACCGCGGGCGGGCATCAGAATAGGTGGAAGTGGGCGATCCACTAAGACGGAAAGGAGGCTACGGTGAGGACCGCCGGACCGACCCGCGTCCAAAACCTGCGAACTGCCCGTCTAAGCCTCTTATGAAACTATCCTCCAGATTTATCCTCCATCCCCTTTTACCCTCTGCGCGCCAACTGAACGTCACATTATGCGTGAATGGGGTCTATGGCTGAAAATATCAAGGAAATAAAGGACCTATTTGTGATCATGAAATGCTAGGCGGCAATCAGGGCCCCATCAGCCTGGGATATGAAAAACTCGCCCTTATTTTCCCTTTTTTTGACATCGGAGCCTTTTTTTACTGTTTGGGTTCTATTCGGAGGGTGAAAAGGGAGGGTCATGAGCAGCCAGGGTCGAAAATGCCGAAAAATAGAAAAGTAAGGAGAAACAAGTTAAAAAATAGGGACGAGGGAAGGAGAGAGGGAAATGGGAAAAGGAACCATCGTGGTTTTGCTCTTGGTCATCATGGCAATTGTAGCCATCGAGCTCGTCACAATAAGGGTTAATGCAGAGGGGGAGGGAACGGTAAGGTTGGCCCTAAACTTTGCAGCAACCGTGATATTGGTCTGCTTTGTGTTCCTCCTCGCCTTGTACTTGGCGCATCGCCGAACCAGGAGACTTTACATCATCGCCTAAAGGGGGGAGTTAGAAACCACCCTTTGATCGAACTACCTTCGTAGCAAAAATTAGTCGTTAACCTCAGATCGAGGGAAGTATCAGCAAGGCGAACATCGCGTACGCTATGAGCATCATCAGGAGCGAGTACTTCAGGCCCGCCCTTAGGTCCGCACCGCTGGTCTGCCCGGCCACGAGCCCGGCGAATATCCCCTCGATTATCGAGGCGTGCATGAAGATCATCACGACCAGGGGGACATCTATGCCCCCGAAGATGAGAGTTCCCGCCACTTCGCCACCCCCTCCGACGCCCAGGACCAAGATGTTCCCGGTGATCATGTACACCGAGAAAAGAAATATGCCGAACATGATGAGCATGATGATATTGTAGGTTCCCATCGCCCCCCTCCTCTCCCTCTCGAGCTCTCGCTTGGTTGCCACGTCGCGCATCAGGATGTCCAAAACGTCGGCTATATCCTCATCTGCCTCGCTCGCCTTCTTTATCGTCCTCGTCGCGCGCGAGACAAGTTCGGAGCCCCTGACCCTGCGCTCGAACCTGTCGAGCGCCTCCCCTGCTGACGACCCCCATTTAATGTCTGCATTCATCCGCTTTACCTCCCCCGTGAGCGGGCCGAGGTCCGCCGACGACGCAACCTTCAGCGAGGCTGGAAGGGTCAGTCCGGACTTGATCCCACTCGAGATGGACCTCAGAAAGTCCAGCAACAAGTCCTCGTATTTACCCACCTTCCTCTGCTTGACCTCGTAGGCTACTGCGTAGGGCGTGGCCGCCATCACTGTGCCGAAGATCACGCATGCGGTGATATCCAGGCCAAACCGGAGGTAGAGAAGAAACATCACGACTGCCGTGATAGGTGCGCTAAAAACTAGGATGTATGCCGGCTCCCTCGAAATCACCTCAACAGGCCTCTTGAGGAGGCCCTTCAACTTTTGCCGCATCATACTTCCGGAGAGGATCTTGTGCAGCCTCTCCTCGTGCTTCCCCCCGTCGATCGTAGTCACCCCCTTATAAACCTCCAAGGTCCTGACTTCTTGGGCCTTCACGATGAATTTTTCCGGCATAACCATGCTCACCAAGACCATGAAGGCGACCGAGCCTATCGGGATCATGAGGTATGTGATCATGTAAAGCCAAATGTCCGAGTACCCAGACATCGGGCCCATGAGGGCAAACACGAGCAGCATCAGCAGGGGCATCAGCATTATCAGGGTGATGAAGAGCTCACAGTAAAGCTCCAAGGTCGAGATGAACTTCCCTTGGTCCGCCTTTGCGTCGTCCTGGTACTCGGACCACTTGCTCGCGAAGTATGCAGATACATCCCCACCAGTTTCGACGATAGGAGCAAGGACCTCCAATAACTCCTTAAGCCTTCGGGAGGGGGTATTCCGAGATAGGTCACGGAGGGCGGTCAGCGGGTCGTGGCCGAGGTACTGCACATCCCGCATGAACGCGCGGGCCTCATTCCTCAATTCGCCGGCATCCGGGCGGGTGCTGAGTTCCCTGAAGATCTCCACTATGTTGGCCCCGCTTCGACTCATGGCATGTATAAAAGCGATCACATGGGGCAACGCCATGTCTATCTTGTAGGCCCTGTTCTTGGCGGCCACCCCGGGGTAGAACAGGAATAAGCGGTAAGCCCCGAATCCGACGACTGGTCCAATAATGAATATCAACGCAAGCATCAGGGGCTTCATCAAACCCATGATCCACACGAATAAGGTGCCCCCGACGATTATCCCGATCGAGGCCATGAGGGAGCAAAAAATGGCGGTGGAAACGTACATGTCCGCCGTGGTCGCCGTCCCCGCCTTCCTCAGGTCCTTCTGCAACGTCCCATATTTGCGCTTCCGCGTCCACCCGCCGAATATTCGATATGCCAGCTTACTAGTCGCGACCATGGCCCGGGCTCCCAGTTCAATCTATTTTAAACCTACCTGCTTCATCACCTTTTCAGGCTCAAAATGGTACTGCCGAATGATCTTCGAGACCTCCTTAATGCTGCTTATGTCTTTCTCGACGAGGTACTCGAGCACCTTCCGCCTGTTCTCGAGTTCGGTCTTTAACCTCAGGGCGCTCCACCCACGCTCCCGCATGATCTCGGTCAAGACCATGGAATCCCCCAACATCTCAAACTGATCGGTCACGGGATCCCTCTCGAAAAGGCGATTGGTCTTCAGGGCACCGGTCTCTTGGTCAATTCCAGCGATCTCCAATACGGTTTGATTGCGACGGACCCTCGTATCCTTGAAATAGGTGAGGAGCTGGATGCACACGATGTCGAGCGAGGCGAGCATGTGGTGAGGGACGTTGATGGGCTCCCCCTCCAGTCGGTATATCATCTCCTGTATGGAACCCGCGTGCATCGTGGAGTATGACGTGTGCCCGGTGGTCATCGCCTGGAAGAGCGAAAGGGCCTCGGGGCCGCGTACCTCACCGACGACGATGATCTCGGGCCTCTGCCTCAGCGCTTGGGCCAAGAGATCGTACATGGTGATGGCTTTCCCGCCGTAGGCCGGGCGCGTGACTGCAGCTACCCAGTTCTCCTGGTAAAGCGAGAGCTCTCGGGTGTCCTCTATCGAAACTATCTTTGCATCCGGAGGCATGAACAGGGCGATCGCGTTGAGGGTGCAGGTCTTCCCGCTCGCCGTGCCACCTACAATTACTATATTTCTCTTGTTCTCAGCCGCCAGCCATAGGTAGGCCAACATATCGGACGAGAATGTCCTATATTTTATGAGGTCCACCGGGGTAAACGGCCTCTCCCTGTATTTCCTGATCGTAAAGGTGCTTCCCTTTGTCGTCACCTCTTTCCCAATGGTCGCCTGTAATCTATAGCCCTGGGGAAGGGTCGCGTCCACAGTCGGCTTCCCGAGCGATATCTGCTTCCCTGCCCGTTCCACCAGTCTGCCGACGAAAAGGTCCAACTCTATCGGATCGTCGTACACGATGTTTGTCCTGATGTTTTGGTACTCCTGGTGGTAAAGGAAGATCGGAAGACCCAGCCCGTCGCAAGAAATGTCCTCTATTTTTGGGTCCTTTAGAAAGGCATCAATTTTGCCGTACCCGATGTAGCTCCTCTTCAGGTAATAGAGGAGCTTTTTGACGTTCTCTTCGTCGATGGACATCTCGTACTCATCGAGGAGCTCATTAACCTTACCCACGAGGACTGCGTCCCGATCTTTCGTCCCTTCCTCGTAGGTTAGACGGTCGAGCAGGTGTTCATGGAGCATCTCAAGGATGTTCTTTTCCGATGGCGTAAGGCTCGGCTCGACCAGATAGTACAAACGTTCATTTTCCTCCGGGTTAAATAGGATGGCCACCCACGAGTAGGGTTCGGTGATCCAATAGCGCATCTGTTCCTTGTATCCTTCAGGGCACTTGAAGGTCGTGTGTTCCTCAAACCTCCTTAGGGACTCGGCTTCCCCTCTGGCCATCTCCTTCTGAGGTTTGACTAGCTCGGTGTCGACCTCAAGCCCTTCAAGGGCGGGTTTTTTAAACATACCCTTGACTCTAGCGATCCTAGCGGCAATACCTCCGGTCTTGCCAGAGGGTTTGACAGCTTCTCTCTCAACAGCCGCTAAATCCTCCCCCTTTATTGGGACCTCAAGCCCTTCAAGGGCGGGTTTTTCAACCTTCACGATTTTCTCAATGTGTTTTTTTGTCACGACTTTTTCCCGTCGAACCCGCGCCTTTTTCCCTTTAGGAATTTTAACTTTAACCTCCCTCCTCATTCGGGCCTTTGTTTCTATTTCAGCCATCTTTTTCTGAAGTCCCGCTAACTCTGTTTCGACCCAAAGATTCCAAAAGGGCAAAGTTTTCAAAAGGGGGTGTTTTTTTGCGGTTACAATTTTTTTCCGTCGAACCCGCACCTTCTTCCCTTTAGGTATTTTGACCTCAACGCCCTCAATCCCAGCAACAGGTTTTGTGGGTTTTCCCTTAATGGCCACTCGGATCCTCCCTTTTTATTTTTCCCAAGTAAAAAGCATTATCTGGGCTAGTTAAGCTTTATGAAGGATTGTTTCAGATAAGAAACCAAATTTATATTCGATGTCTTTTTAAAGAAAAATGGGGTCATGATCAAGCTCAAGTTGGCATACATCGGGCTCTTCGTCCTTTTGCTGCTGGTGCCCGCAGCTTCAGCGGACAGGGGAATGATCGTACCTCCCGGAACCTCGGTTTACGAGCCTGGCCAAAAGGCGATAGTGGCCTGGAACGGCGAGCGAGAGGTGTTGATCCTTTCAACTGATGTCTACGGGAGCGATAACACCTGGGCGCTTGAGATACTGCCGCTACCCTCGGAGCCAACGGTCGAGGCGGGAAAGTTTGACTCCTTCATCGCGGTCCAAGATTTGCTCTTGAGGTACGTGGGAGATATGTATGCTCAGAGGGGTTACGGGAAGGCTGGGCCTGAAAATGCGCCCCAGTTAGAGGTGATATTTCACGAGCAAATCGGCGCCCACGACGTAACCGTTGCCATGGTCGATAACGCCCAGGAACTTGTCAACTGGGCGGAGAATTTCCTCGGAGCAAGGGCTCAGGGGATCTCATGGGGAAAGCTGGAAGAACTAGCGACGGTCTACATCCAACGTGGAATAAAATACTGGGTCTTTGACCTCATCGACCTGAGCGATTACACGAAAAGTCATGAGCCCATCGTTTACACATTTGAAAGCAACCGTCTCTACTACCCGCTCGAGATATCCTCGCTTGCTTCAGGCACGACGGAAATAACTTTGTACACTTTGACGAGCGATAGGCCCGATGCGCGATCGGTACAGGAGGCTGGCTTTCGCACCCTGTCCCTCGAGGTCGGTGGAGACAACTTCCTGCTAGAGTTTAAGGTAGGTAAAAATGACCTCCAGCAGGTCAGCTCGAAAATTGCGGAACTCTTCGAGGGCGACGCATGGCTAACGGTGTTGAGATACAGCGGGAGTTTAGATGATTTGAGCGGAGATCTGATGCTCGAGGCCGCAGCAGGGCCCGAGTATCCCGAGCCGAATCGCACCCTTGCTTTATTGCTGACGGCTGCGATGATCGCGGCGTTGGTTGTCATTTTCGCCCTCGTCTACAGGATCAGCCGATGGGAACAGCGCTCGTCTCCTTCTCGGTCTTGAGCACGATTAGCGTTCGAGTACTGCTTACGCCTGGTATGGAGTCGAGTTCGTGCAGGATATCGTTCAGGGTGAGCGTGTCATCGGTGATCAGTTTAAGGAATAGGTCGTGCTCCCCCGCGACCTCATGGATTTCAAGAACCTCAGGCCTCTTGATGAGTTGGGATTTGACCTCGGCGCAGGCTCCGGGATCCGTCGAGACACCTATGAAGGCCTTCAATTTCTTGCCTATGACCTGCGGCTCCACCACCGCGACGAATCTGTTTATCACACCCGCATCGATGAGGCGCTTCACTCGCTTGTGGATGCCCGACGTGCTGACGCCCAGCCGCTCGGCGAGTTCCGCATAGGGCATCTTGGCGTCGGCCTGGAGCAGGTTGAGCAGCTTTTTGTCTACAGGATCCAGTTCCATTATTTTCACCCCGTTGCGAGGGCAGTGGCTGATGTGGTGTTATTTTGTGTATATTATTTATATTTTTCGGTATTTTGGAAATAATTTCTACATAACACTCAATTTAGTAAAATTTATATACAAAAACGGCTGATGGTCTCAGGGGTAATTATGACGAAGTCCCTCGAAACGCTCGTGGACGAGGCGAACTATGCGCTGGTCATGGGCATAGGCGGCGGCGGTGATGTTGCAGGGGCGATACCCACCGCGCGCTACCTACGATGGCTCGGCCTGAACACGTTGCTCGGCGGCACGACGTGGGAGAGGTACGTAGTAGACCCTGAGCCCGGGCCGCGCCGGATGGACGAGATCGTCGACATCAAACTGCTCTCGGACACCGTCGGGCTCGCTAACGCCCAAACTAAGACGACTAAGGGAATTCGCTTCACCGAGTCCATCGTGGCGGAGGTATTGGGCGTCGAAACTATGCTCGTGGATCTGAACAGGGGCGTGCAGGGGATCATCTCGGGCTTGAACGAGGCGATGGAGAAGCTCGGCATAGACCTCTTCGTGGGCATAGACGTGGGTGGCGATGTCCTAGCCGAGGGCACTGAGCAGGGGCTGTACAGCATGCTCGCGGACAGCATGATGCTCGCGGCTATGGTGAACCTGAAGGTGCCAGCCGTACTCGGGGTGCTCGGGTACGGGAGCGACGGAGAGCTGGGCTTCCAGACGCTTAACGAAAACATCGCCAGAATCGCCAGCTACGGGGGTTTCCTAGGGGCCAGAGGCCTGACGCCAGATGACCTGAAGGTGCTCGATGAAGTAATAAAAAACTCGAAGACGGAGGCTACGGCACTTGCGGTCGAGGCGGCGAGGGGCAAAGTCGGGGAGATCGAGATCCGAGGCGGCCAGCGAAAAGTTCTGCTAACGCCGGCGTCCGCGATCACGTTTTTCTTCGACCCGCGGGTGATTTTCGAACGCGTGAGCAAGGTCGCTAAGGAACTCGTACAAACCAGGAGCTTGGATGAGGCGCAGCAGGTGCTCGAGCGCATGGGCGTGCCCAGCGAGCTGACGTTCGAAAGAAATTACATGTGGAAAAAATATGTCGCAAACGACAAGCTCTATGGGGGTGGAAGATGAAGCGCATCGACCTGCATACCCACTCGTTGCTCAGCGACGGCGAGCTCCTGCCAAGCGAGCTGGCTCGTAGGGCGGAGCACCTCGGCCATGGGGCGATCGCGATAACCGACCACGTCGACCGCTCGAACATCGATTGGGTCGTGAAGGGCATGACGAAGGCCGCATCCGAGCTGAACCGATACATGGACATCAGGGTCGTCCCAGGTGTAGAGCTGACTCATGTGCCCGTGCCGACGATAGCCAAGCTGGCGAAGCTCGCCCGAAGGCTTGGGGCAGAACTGGTGCTCGTGCATGGGGAGACCACCGTCGAGCCCGTTCACGCCGGCACCAACGATGCAGCGCTGGCATGTCCGGATGTAGATATCCTAGCTCATCCGGGTTTGATGACGCTGGAACAGGCAGATCGAGCTCGTGAGGCAAACATCTACCTCGAGCTCACGTCGAGGCAGGGGCACTGCATGGCGAACGGCTGGGTCGCGCGCGTCGCTAGCGAGGCAAAAGCCAAGCTGCTGGTGAACACGGACGCCCACGGCCCATTTGAGTTGCTCACGCTCGAGGCGGCGCTGACGGTCGCTAGGTGTGCGGGACTCGATGAGGACGCAGCTAAAGAGGCTGTCCTGAAAAACCCGAAGGAGTTGGTGGGGGAGAAATAAGATGTTGTCGAAACGTGTGAGCGAGATGCTGAAATCGCGGATAAAATAT
>Ga0315306_10000904_pt1 | contig 14358 bp, 14 predicted proteins | sample TDP1_MG_FD_203803 | JGI IMG/M metagenome (GOLD analysis project Ga0315306, IMG submission 203803) | Freshwater sediment microbial communities from Lake Towuti, South Sulawesi, Indonesia - TDP1 | ecosystem: Environmental > Aquatic > Freshwater > Lake > Sediment | place: Indonesia: South Sulawesi... | reverse complement strand
TCAAAGCAGGTTTCAGCCTGCAGTAAAAAGAGCAAGAGAAATAATTGCAAATGGCTCCATGGGCTCAATCACGACATTCTACGGGGAATATTGGGCAGATTTGCCTGCAGCCCCATGGTGGTCTCATAGAGCAGAAGGGGGAGGACAGGTTACCGAGCAAGCAACACATATCTTTGATCTCGCACGTTTCCTAATAGGTGATGTAGACTCGGTCTTCTCAACATTCGATTACAGTATACATAAGGATGCGAAAGACTTTGATGTCGAGGACTCGGCGATAACGATACTATCCTTCAAATCTGGAGTTAAGGGATGCATAACAAATACATGTAATTATTGGGGCACGAGAGCATTTGTGGAAGGCAGAGTTGTCGGAAGTGAAGCCAGTATGATCCTTAAACCCTTTGATGTGGAAGTACTTATCTTTAAGAAGTTAAAACTTCCTCAGCCTTGGTGGGCAGTTAGACCACCAGGTCCGGAACATCTTGAGAATAATCTGATCGATGGATACTATAATGAAGATCGCGTATTTATCGATAGCATCATACAAAAGGATAAATCTAGACTCGTCGATGCCTTGGAAGCGTGCAAGACCCTAGCCTTAACAACAGCTGCCTACGAATCGTCTAAAACAAAAAGCGAAGTCAAAGTAGATAGCAAAATCTTATGAATAATAAATTAGACTTACTAATACATGTGAGGCAAGGCATGATGTCTGACGTTATGAAGGCCAAGAAAGCATACCCAATGAAGACGTCCATCAATTTGTGGGCATTTCCATACCCTAACACGATAGATGGATTGAAGAAAAATCTTGAACTAGCTAAAAGGGCCAAATGGGATGGTGTAGAGATAAACTTTGATGAGAAAGGCGCTATATCCATGGAATCGACAGACGACGATCTAAAAAAAATCGCCAAGATGAGAAAGGAAATAGGGATAGATTTCGGTGGGATGTGTACTTTTCTATTTTGGAAATATCCGCCGACAAGCGCTGATACGAAAGTTAGAGAAAAAATTGTACCAATCACTAAAAGAATGATTACAGCGTGTGAAATCCTAGGTGTTGAAAGTCTTTTGGTAGTGCCTGGAGCAGTCTGGATCCCGTGGGCTCCTGAAACACCCGTCGTTGCCTTTCAGGATGCTTGGGACAGAGCTACCAAAGCCATAAAGGAGTACTTACCTCTAGCTGAAGACAAGAAAATAGTTTTAAGTATCGAGAATATCGGTTGCAACGGCTTTCTCATGGGCCCCTTAGAGATGAAAAATTTTGTCGACCAATTCAAGTCAAAATACGTTGGCATCCATTTCGACACCGCAAACGTTGGTCCTTCTCAATTCCCGGAAGATTGGATTAGATATCTTGGAAAGCGAATAACAAACGTGCATATAAAGGAGTTCAATAGAGTTGAAGCGTCTTTCCCAGTCTTAGAAGCGGCCCGTATGCTTGGAGATGGTTCAGTGAATTGGCCAGCAGTGATGGAAGCTCTAGACTCAGTTGGATACAAAGGCTATCTAAACTTTGAGTACTATCATCCGTACAAATACTATTCAGAGGCATTAATCTTCCACGCATCAGATTATATGAATCGAATGTTAGGTAGAGAACCGCTCTACACCTAATTATTTTTTCATCTAAATCGAAAAACCTTGAAGATGCTTTGCGCGGCCCTATTTTCATCTAAAGACTAATATACCCAATTATCCAACTACGACTATGGTGTCTAACACGATCACTGCGATTCATCATGTGGCCATAATTGTTAAGAACCTTGAAAAATCAATCAAGTTCTACCGCGATACACTCGGTCTGAAACCACTTTACACTTCATTTTCTAAAGGGGAGCAGCTTTCACGAGGAGTAGGCTTAAAGGATGCTGATCTGAAAATAGCGATGTTCAAAGCCGGTGATACTCTAGTCGAAGTTACACAATACGTGAACCCTAAAGGAAGACCTAGCGATAGACTACCATGCGACATAGCAGAAATGCATCTAGCATTCAAGGTTAAAAACATACAGAGAGTTTATGAGGAACTAAAAAATAAGGGCATCAAATTCAATGCACCGCCGAACATCGTAGAGGAAGGACCGATGAAAGGATGGATCTGGACTTACTTTAAGGATCCTGATGGTGCTCAACTTGAACTGGTAGAAGAGACGTAGTTATCTTATCTCAACTATTTTGGAGTCCAACCTTACTGCCCATCAATTTTACGAAGTTGTCGACGTCTCGAGCACTTAGGTTGACCCCATAAATTGAGAAGATAAGATTTCTCTTGCGCCAATTATAAATTAAACCGTTTTTCGTCCTCCAAACTATACCTTGACTTTTCATTATCTGACTTGCCCGAATAGTTTCAGACGACAAATGATGCATCTCAAGCCACCGGTCGCATTGCTTGTCAAAATACTTATCTGCGAATTTTCCGTTATCAAACTCATAGACGCAGACAGTTATAGTCTTTGTCTCGTTTCCAGTTGTCGCGCCATAGTTTCCGATTATGCCCCTTCTATATCCGTTGACTTCTTCCAATGGAGGCAAGCCAGAGTTCACCGGCTCCCAACCAAAACCTACCGTTTCTGAATATGCGGGCAGGAGTTCACTAGGCGCCATCGTTAGCTTTCCTGAAAATTTCTCTAAGGAAAGCGATATCTTTCCCAAGCAAAATATCGTTACATTTTCGCTGACTATTTCGGCCCAGCCCTTGTGTTCCAGATCTAAATAACCTGCTAAGGAGACTGGAAGAATATGAAGTCGAAACTTACCTCTAGGATTTGATATGAATTGTATCTCCCTGCTTATTTCGCTTTCTTTTTCGATGTCACCCAACTCATAATAATGCAGTTGCCAATTTCTATCATTAGTTAGTCCTTGATCTCTACAATCCCAATCTAGTGGTGCAAGTGGAAAACTAATATTTAATGGTCGAGCTATTGACAATTTCGTTGAAAAATATTTTTTTCCCTTAGTTCTGATTATGAATCTAAATTTATATTTTCTATTTGGTCGTATAATGTGAGGCCCTTTAATATCAAGAAAAACTCTGCGCGAGTTATTCGCGCCTGTTGGAAACATATATCCGTACCCATATAAGTAGCTGAAACCTCCCATATTTTTTATTTTGGTTATTATTCAATAACAAATCCGCGCTAATTTTCGATCTCAAAGGAACATTACTCTTTGCTTCGAAACCTGCAATTATTTAGGGTTCAAATCAATTTAGAATGGGAACATCTTACTATTTTATAACCATGTTAATGAAGAAATTACACGAGATAGGAGAATGAATAAGATTGAAGGTCGGCATATTTACAGCTATTTTTGAACCGGCTGAGGGATGGACTCTTGAGAAGGTATTGAAGTACTTGAATAAGATAGGGTACGAGGCTGTAGAGATATCTGCTAAACGTCATATAAACGCAGAGGAAGTACTCAGTGGCGGAGCAGGTGAGGTCAGAAGTCTCCTAAACAAATACGGGATCATGGCCTCTTCGTTGAGTTATCATAGCAATCACTTGGATGCTGATCTTAGACAAAGGGAAGAAATAAACTCAAAATTCAAGAAAGTTGTGGAGGCGGCGCAGTTACTCGAGATAGATGTCGTCAACACGTTCTCGGGGCTGAATATCCCATTTGAAACGTTTTACCCTCACCCCATGACTAATGTTCCAAAAGTTCAGAAAGCATGGGAGGAGTTTGCCTCCGTTTTCAGCGAGATCGTAGATTTCGCTGCGGAGCACGACGTAAAGATTGCTGTAGAAGTACATTACGGGTACCTAGTTTACAATCTAAGGAATGCAGAGAGAATGATACGGGAGATAGATTCAAGAAACCTGGGTTTCAACTACGATCCCACTCATTTTGTATGGCAAGGAATTGACCCGACAATACCCATAAAGAAGTTTAAGGATAAGATTTTTCATGTACACGCCAAAGATGTCGAAATGTTAACTGACCAATTGCCCGAGGCTGGTTTACTGGCTTTTCTAAATGACTTCAGGGCGCCTAGCGAAAGTTGGAGATTCAGGATACCGGGTTACGGAAACGTAAACTGGGGCCGATTGATAGACGCATTAAAAGAAGCTGAGTATGATTATGTGCTGTCAGCAGAAATTGAAGAACCTATTCTTCCTAAAGAAGTTGCTGTCGAAAAAGCGTATAGATTCTTGAAAGCATATACTTAAGAGCCCGAGCTTCAGATCACGAATAAGAGAATTTATGAGTCATCTAGTCATCGTATGTGAGAACCAATAGGTTTTGTATTCAAACTATCTGTTTTAGATCGACAAGCGCATATACTACACGGTCTGGTCGTACTTCTAATGACTCTATCCTTATCGGCCTACTAACGAAAAATACTGTTCTAGAACCAGCTCTCCTACCCGCAATCACATCGTAGACGCTGTCACCGACATAGGTACAGTTTGCCGTTGGTACACCTAACCTTTTTGCCGCTTCGGTCACTAGGTCTGGATCAGGCTTCCCTCTTTCCACATCATCACGGCCGACGATAACGTCAACATATTCATCCAAACGAAATCTCTTTAGAATCATCCTTATTCTTTCGTTTGGGTTTGAGGAGGATATTGCAATTCCAAATCCGCTCTCATTCAAGTAGCTTAAGACGTCTGCCGATCCAGGCATCGGCTCTACTAAATCCTTCCAATTCGCATCAAAATACTCGTCCCTATACTTCATGAGATTATTAATATTCCTAGTATCATCCACCAACAAAAGCCTCGCAATATCTTCAGTACACATCCCGAAATACTTCATTATCTCCTGATCTTCGATCTTCTTTCCTAACCTGTGTAAACCGTGCTTCCACGCATTTAATAGAAGTACATCCGAATCGATTATGGTTCCATCCAAGTCAAAGATGTACGCACTTGTCTTCTTACGCCTGTATAAAGTTTGAGCCGGTTCTTCTAAGGAATCTATGAATTGAACCAGAGGAAAGGGTATTTGTTTTAGCCCCCGACCATCAATTAACTATATGTTTCAAAGTTTTCTTAATGAGCTAGTTTTGATAAAATTGATGATATCTTGAATTGTTCCATGCTTTCCTGCGGGATTAGAAATATAGTATGCAGCTACAGCATTAGCAAACATCAATCTTTCATAGTCGTCCAGGTCTATCAATTCGCCGTAGGCGTTGCCTGCTTGCCAACTATCACCCGCTCCGGTCACCCGTAAGACATTCACCTTATACGTGGGGACAATAACGCTCTTGTCTCCGTAGAATGTGGCCGTAAATCGAGAGGTATGTAGATCTACCCTTTTCTTCAATTTTTCAGCTAGGATTGAGGCGCATTTCCTCCCAAAGGTTACTATGTCACCTTTTTTCCTCAAGTATTCAGGATAGAAATATGATGTGAAGTAGACCGCTTCACTTTCATTCACACCAAGAATATCGAAATTAGGTTTTAGCAGAACCCTTTCCACAAGGTCCGGTATATCTTTAGGCCGCACCCCGGGATCGCCCGGGTCAAAGAATTTTACGCACGGTAGCTTCGACGCAAAATTGAGTAGTTTATCTGCAAGATCGGTACCTCTCGAGTTCAAACTCCACTCGGTAAGGAGAAGATAATCCGTTTTTCTTATTGTATCCAGATCTTCCGGCGTCAGATCCTCGAAGTCGAAGTTTCTGACGGATCCAAGATGACTGACCATTGCGTTGAACATTCGACCCTTGTACTTCATCTCGATTGCTGCGGTCATCGCCATCTCTCCGTCCGTTTTCACATGGGAAAGGTCTACTTTTTTCCCTTTCAAGAAATACTTCATTAGGGAGAGGCCTAAGGAGCTCGTCCTACTAATGAAATGGACTTTTGCGCCCAATGAGCTCAACGCCGAGGCGGAGTTGAAGCTTTTGCCGCCCCTCAAGATTTCTTGCTTACTTTCTCCAGTAAGTTGTCCGCCACCCGATCTCGATAAACTTTTGAGGCGCTTCATGAAAGATTCGACGGTACCACCCTCCGCTGTGTAAGTTACAAAATGGTCGAGGAAGAAGTCATGCATTGTAACGACATCTGGATGCTTCTCGACTTGTAATTTTTCTATAAGGCTTTCTTTCGTCATTTGGATGTAACACTTCCTAGAAAATTTTCATTTACGTTTCCCTCACTAAATGGGTGCTTCATGTCCTCGTCAACCTAGCCTGTTAGGGGCGATCTTTTTTGAATCCGATCAATATTTCGGTAGGATTCTAAACGGTCAAGTTTGCGATAGTCCGTGTATTCTTGAAGATTCAATGCTTAGCGGGTTCTAAAGTCTATTTGATTCCCGCGATGATTAGCAGAATCAAGATGAATATGGCGCCGGTAGACCATAAATGGAATAGGATCGGATAATTCCAAGTGATCAGGTGATAAGCTCCGTATACGACGCCGAATACAGCCAAGAATAGGATTATCCCTCTCATAACCTTTCCCGGAGCTTTGAAGTATGCTCGGGTCAAGATCATCAGCCCTATAATTAGCAGTACTACAGTGCCCCACTCTTCATACATCAGCCATCCCTCATCCTACGTCTCATGCCAACACTTTATCCGTTTTCTTGTCTATGATATGAAACTTGTCAGGCTCGAAGTCGATCCACACTTTATCTCCTTCGGAGTAATCACCCCATGGCAATCCTACCGCCGTAATTGTTACGTCCTCGCGGGTTTTTACGTGGATTATTGTTTTAGAACCGATCGGCTCGAAACTTGTGATAATGCCCTCAGCTAGTCTTCTTGATGTCGGCTCCTTTGAAACTATAATGTGCTCAGGTCTCACGCCTAGGATCAATTCTTTTGAGCTGGCGTTTTCATTGATCAATCTAGTATGTTCCGTCGTATCCACTTGGAAAGGTCCCCTTAAGTAGGATTTGTTTCCTTCCTCCTCGTACGCGCATTCTACGAAGTTCATCGGAGGGCTGCCGATAAACAGCGCGACAGTTTTATCGACCGGGTGGTTGTAAAGTTCGCTTGGGATTCCGATTTGATGAATTGCACCTTTATCGATTACCGCGATCCTCTGACCCATGGATGTTGCCTCTGCTTGATCGTGGGTTGAGTACATTATCGTTTGACCGAGCTCACTCGCTAGACGTTTGAGTTCAATTCTCATATTCAGCCTTAAGAGAGCGTCGATGTTACTAAGAGGCTCATCGAGCAGGAAGACTTTGGGCCTTCTGATGATCGTCTTGGCTAGGGCGACCCTCTGCCTCTCGCCGCCGCTGAACGTCCTGGGCTCTCTGTCTAGCAGATGTTCTATCTTGAGGGACATCGCAATTGTTGACACTTTTTCCTTGATCTGGTCTTCCGGCATCTTTCTTATCCTTAGAGGGAAAGCTATGTTCTCAAACCCAGTTTTGTTTGGGAATAATGCTAAAGTTTCGAATAGCATGGAGACGTCTCTATACCTGGGCGGAACCTCATTGACCACTTGATCATCGATGTATATTTTTCCTTCATCAGGTTTTTCAACGCCAGCCAAGAGTCTGAAAAGGGTTGTTTTGCCAGCGCCTGGTGGGCCGAGTATACAGAAGAACTCCTTGTCCTTAACTTCGAAGCTTATGTCGTTAAGTACCTTCTTCCTCCCGAAGCTTTTGCTTATGTTCTCAAACCTTATTGAGGCCATATCCTTGATACCGCTACCTTTTAGACTATGACTTTCTCGGTCTTCCTGTCAATGATATGAATTTTATCTGTGTCAAACTCGACGTACTTCTTTTCTCCTGGGTTTGCTGAGAAGCTTATAGGCGTCGTAATTCTAACCAATGTTCCTCCGATGCTGACGTCGACTACGGCTTCGTCCCCCATGGGCTCGTACACCTCGACGTTAACTTCAATAGAATCTTTCGATTCCTTTTTATGAAACATTTCTATGTCTTCAGGTCTCGCCCCGACCGTTACCTCAGGGCTTGAGCTTTCCTTTTTTATCATATTCGCGTATTTCGAAACGTTTATTCTAGACACACCTATGTCCAGAAACCCACCGTTATCTTCAAGGAAGGTGCCTTCTATGAAGTTCATCGGAGGGGTACCTATGAAGCCTGCCACAAAACGGGTTTTGGGATGATTGTATATTTCATATGGCGTATCGTATTGGTGCAATATTCCGTAGTTCATTACTGCTATTTTGTCTGACATCGACATGGCTTCTATCTGGTCATGTGTGACATAGATAACGGTTTGCGCGATCTCTCTCTGTAATCTCTTTAATTCAGCTCTCATTCTAACTCGAAACGCAGCATCTAGGTTGCTCAGAGGTTCGTCTAAAAGAAGTACGGAAGGGTTGGTTACGAGAGTCCTAGCGACTGCTACACTTTGCAGTTCGCTTTGAGTCATTCTTCCAGGCGTTACTTCGAGAATATCTTTGATGTGCAACAGCTCCGCTATTTCCGTAACTCTCCTACGGATTTCGTTTTTCGGTATCCCCCTCACTTTCAAACCGAATGCAATGTTGTCGAACGCCTTCATAGTTGGGAATATGGCGTAATCCTGAAATACCAACCCAACTTTTCTTTCTTGAGGTTTTAACTCGTTCACGAGGGTGCCGTTAAAGTAAATGCTTCCACTGGTAGGGCGGATTAGACCAGCTATCATCCTCAACGTAGTCGTCTTCCCGCAGCCTGACGGCCCGAGGAATGAAACTAAGCTCTTATCTTCAACCTCGACGGATAGATCGTTGACAGCTACGAGTCTCCCAAACTCCTTTCTCAATTTGTCTAACACTATTTTTGTGATAGTCTCCGCCCCCTACCTTTTGACAGCCCCGAAAGTCAGCCCTCTCACCAAATGCTTCTGTATTATCAAAGAGAAGATTATCAACGGAATTATAGCGACCACGCCGAAAGCAGATTGTGGGCCATAAAGGATTCCTGAATAGACCGTGAAAGATCTTATCTGAACCGGTATAGTGATTATATTGCCATGGGTCAAAGCCAGTGCCAGTAGGAATTCACTCCAATTAAGTATGAATACGAAGAGCGCGGCGGCCACGAGGCCTCCTTTGATCAAAGGCAGAGTGACTTTGAAGTGGCTTTCGATCGTGGATAACCCATCCACTTGAGCTGATTGTTCAAGCTCTATTGGCACTTCATCTATGAAGCTAGCGATCATCCAAGTTGAGTATGGGCTTGTAAAGCAAGCGTAAGCGAGTACGAGTCCTACGTACGTGTCAACTAGTCCTATTATGGAGTATAGGATCAACAACGGTATTACTGCCGCTATCGGAGGCGCCATTCTAGCGGACAAAAGGAACACTGGGAAGAACTCCCCGCCCAATCTATGTCTTGAAACTCCAAAAGCGGCTAAGATCCCGATGGCTATTGAAAAAAGCGTTCCGAAGACGCTGCATATTGCGCTGTCTATTATCGAATCGGTGATCATGGGAACATTCGCGAATGTTGTAAGTAGAGCAGCCCCAGTAAATATATTCACGTAGTTCTCTACCGCGATTTTTTCTGGAATGAAAACGGGGGGGTAGGTAATCCATTGTCCCATAGGTTTTATTGAGGTGGATACTATCCAGAAGACAGGGAACAGCGTTAACATCAGTCCAATTGCGAGTACAATCCAGCCCGAAATCCCTAGCTTCTCTTCCAGAACCTCTTCGCTCATAGCTATCTACGCCTCAGTATAGGTCTTATGGCAGGTGTAATAATCAGCAGGAAAAGGATTAGAAGTATCAGTGCGAGAGATGACCCGTATCCTAGCCTCCCGCTTACTATGGCGACTACGAATGCGTATATCGATAATGTTTCCGTGTGGAAGCCAGGGCCGCCGCCAGTCATGATGAAAGGAAGGTCGAAGAGCTTTACAGCCTCCATGAACCTAATAATCAACGCTATCACAATTATGTTCTTCAACATGGGAAGTTTCACGTATCTGAAGGTCTGCCAGTCAGACGCCCCAAGAACTTTAGCAGCCATTATCGGGTTCTCGGGTAGAGAGAGTACTCCTGCGGTCATTATCAGAAACATAAATGGCGTCCACTGCCAAACATCGCTGAGTATAATCGCGGTCATGGCAGCAGATCTCTCTGATAGCCAGGGTATCTCAACAGCCGTTCCCAGCATTAGACTAAGAATATAGTTTAATGGTCCTCTAGGTTGGAATATCATCCAGAAATTGTACCCCACGACGACCGGCATAAAAAACATCGGTATCAGAAATAGAGTTGCGATCAACTTTTTCCCTCTGAAAGCTTTTGAGAACAGTAGAGCACCTATCAGGCCAAGAAAAAATTCTATAGCTACAGCAGGTCCAACGATGAGAAAGGTTCGGGCTAATGAATAAAGAAATCTGTTGTCTACAAAAACCTTTGGAAAACCTATGCCATAATTGAATTGAGCCAACCACCAAGGAGTCTTGCCAGGTTCCCATCCTGACAAGCTGAGAAATATCATTAGCAGAAACGGAAACAGTAACACTGTAAAGAGGACGACGTGTATAGGTCCTAGCAGAATCAAGAATCTATTCTTCGGGTTATCTATAAAATCTGAGAGCTTTCGACGCCAGTTTCTAGTCGTCTTCAACCTTATTCACGCTATTCTAGTTTACTCGCGTGTAGTAAGGTATTAAAGGTTTTTCGCAACTTGGTCATCATTTCGGAAGGAAACATCCGAATCTAGAGGTTGGAGAAAAAAGGTGGGGGGAGAAGTTGAGGTTAAAGATCTGGGTTCATCAATGGCCCAAGCTTCGGACCGAAGCCTTTGTGCGCGGGTGGACCCCAGGATCGGTTGGCCTCTATCTGCTTTTCTCTTCCTATGCGGTCAGTTATCTCTTCCCATTCGTTGTGGACGGCCTTCATAGCCTCCTCGAGTCCCTCAGTGCCCATCATGGCCGCGTTTACATGCTTTGTTAAGATATCGTCATAGTCTGTTGCCCCATCCAAGTTGTAGTCTGGACTAAACCAATCCAAGACTTCTCCTATCACGTCCGTGTAGTATTTGCCTCCGTACCTTTCTACCACGTAGGAACTTTGAAGGTGACATGTTCGGAATGGCTCGTAGAAACTTCCTGGGTCAGCTATGGTCTTTGTACTAACCTCCGGATCCGCCCAATAGGACAGTATCGCAAAAGCCAGTTCCGGATATTTGCAGTAATTGTTCACGAACATGACGTGCGTCTGGCCGACATGTCCAGAATGTCTGATCCGCCCGTCCTTTGTTGGATACCCAATGGGAAGAGCTGTCTTATGCATCTTCTCGTGCTCCTCTTTAAACACAGCCATGCTTGCCATTTTCAGCGAAGACCAGGACATCTTCATTGCGATCTTTCCTTTCATAAAGAAGTCATACGCCATATCCCAGATCCCTGTCTTGGCTTCCGGAGGAGAGTATTTGTCAACCAGTTCCTTCATGAACTTGATTACTTCCAATCCAGCAGGCGAGTCAATTAGAGGCACCATGTTCTCGTCGAAGTAATCAACTCCTCTTGAGTGCAAAAGCTGTTTATAGCTGTTCTTGTTCCAGAACACCACGGCGTAAACCCATGTTCCCCACATTTTTGGTGGCCTAGTGAAGAATTCGGCTACGTCCTTGAACTCTTTCCATGTTTGAGGCGGCTTCAACTCGTATCCATACTTATCGTAGAAATTCTTCTTTTCTTTCTCGTCCTCGAAATAGTTCGCTCTGTAATTCAAGGTCCATATGTCATGGTCGTACACAGCACCGTAGATTTTCCCCTTGTACATTTCCATGCCGGTCACAAACGCTTCGAAGGGTGGGCAGGGTCCTTCACCTACCCCCCACTCTGGCTGATACCTCTGATAGTAGTTTGCTGGTGCCTCCCAGGGATCCTTTACCAATCCTTTCTCCACGAATGTACCGAGCCAATGCTGCGGAATTAGTACGCACACATCATATGCGCCTGATTTCTCCACAGATTCGGCCATGTACTTTGGAAGGAAGTCGTCCCAAGAGATCGTCAGATGCTTGATTTTCAATCCCGTTGCATCTGTCAATTCCTTAAAGTACTCTGGTTTGTAGCTACCTTCAGATCCAGGAGATGCCGTCAAAATGAATTCATGGTCTTTAGCTTCAGGATAGACTTCCAAGAACATTTTAGCGCCGTTGATCCCTCTTTCCTTCGGAGTCTTTCCTGGGGGTGTCGGGAACGTCGTGACATAGTCGTATTTTGTTGGCGTAGGCGTTGGTGTAGGTGTAGGCGTAGGTGTGGGCGTAGGCGTTGGAGTGGTTGGCACGGGCTTAGTAGCTTCGTAGATACCGTAGCCGGCAGCGGCTACAACAGCAACGACAACTACACCGCCGATATACTTGACATAACCTCTTCTAGAAACTTTCTCTGTTGCCATTTTATTTTCCCTGAAAGTTCGTTTATCCAGACTACTCTTCTTAAGTCTTTCGATAGCAATATCTACATTTGAGTACGACCATCTATGAACTGCTTTGACGATGATTTTGAGCATGCTGAAAATGTTTCGTACGTTGACTCCCGTTTTGAAAGAAGAGGAAGCAATGGCGATTGGTTCATACTGCTCAAATGAGCGAAATCGTTTTTATATGTCAAGCTCAAATTAATCGAAGAACATAGAGCCCGACCCAGATCTGGGCAAAAGAATGAGAAAATGAGATACAAGATAGGCGCCTCTGTCTTATCGGCAAAGTTTTCGCATCTTGCAGACGAAATTGAGAGGGCTGAAAAAAGCGGAGTAGACTTCATTCATTTCGACATCATTGACACATCGTTTGCGAATTTCATTTCCTTCGGATCTCTAGTTATTCATTCTTTAAGAGATTTGACCGACCTTCCTTTTGATGTACATTGCTATGTTGTTGATCCCTTGAAATGTATTGATAGGATCATAGAAGCTGGGGCCGACTCGATCACCATCCACGTTGAAATGGCTCGTAATCCCTCAGACGTTATAGATCACATAGAGCAAAGCAAGGTCAAAGCCGGGATTGCGCTCATGCCCAACACCTCTTCGAAATCTTTGGAATACATCATAGAAAAGTTAGACATCGTGACCGTAGTAGGAATAGATCTATTCGCGCTTGGCAAATGGCGGTTTATACCAAGCCAACTAGGAAAAATAAGGGAAATTCGTCGATTAATATCGAAGCTTCGTCTGCAAATAGACTTGCAAGTTGATGGAGGAGTGAATCTTAACAATGCTGAAGAGATAACTAGAGCAGGCGCTAACGTTCTTGTGGTTGGATCAGCCCTATTCAAGAGCAGCGATATGGCTCAAACAGTCGCGTCTCTCAGGGAAATAATGAAGAAAAGCGGTTAGTTATCTGATTCTCACCTTCGTAGAAATATTTTTCATACATTTCTTTGACCCAATAAAGCTGCGTTCCCGCTGCCTCAAGGGTTGCTGCGAAGAACACTCAGGCGCATATACGTTATTGTTTCAGACAAGAAAAGATATTTCCGCATCCTGACATCTCATCAAGGACTTTAAGATTTCATTCTCAAGGTTCAGACCGGTATCGGGAATCCGCGATAGATCACTGAAGATCTTAGAAATCCAAAAAATGAAAATGAAGGTTTTTGTTAGACTTTTTCCCTCAAGGTCGCTACATCAAGAGGAGGGCCGTGGCAAAGCTGCCTATTTGCGTTCATGTAAATGCCTTCATCGATGATTAAGCCGTAGTTGGCTCCATCTCTCACCGCATGACGTAGATTCTTTGGCTCCACCGAGTCCCCCATGTTAGCGACTATCATTCCTTCTTCCAGCAGCTTCTTGTATAAGTCGTTCACCGGTCTTTCATAAGCCAATATGATAGAATCTATCTCTAACGTTTGTCTCTCGAATTCCGTGTTCTCAATAGTTACTTCACCATCGGATATCCTATAGACTGTTGAGTTCGTGAGTATTCTTACTGGTATAGGGATTGTCTTCCCTGTCAATCCTTCGCCGTTCCCTCCCGCTAGCCGTTTCATTAGGACATCTCTGTGGACAGGTTCAAGACTGGGTACGAAATCTTTGTTGTGGGTGACGATCGTGACCTCTTTTCCCGTGAAGGCTAATGCTTCTGCTGTGTCCGCTCCTGCATAATGCTCACCCCATACCAAAACCCTATGGCCTGTCTGGACCGGGCCAGGTCTGTCTCCGGGGTGCCATGGGCAGTCGAATCTGTCGCAGACCATAACGTCTTCAAAACCGATCGCCTTGTCGATGCCAGATATGTCGGGCCTGAAGCTGTGAGCCCCTGTTCCAACCAGCACGACGTCGTAGCTTCTCAATTCATCAAGCTTCGGCTCTGTCTTCATGTGGGTCTTCACATTCAGCTTCTTCACCTGCTCACGGATCCAGTCTAGGTACCATCTCATCTTCGCCTTGCCTGGAACCATACAGCAGTACTTCATCGCTCCTCCAAGCTCGCTCTCCTTTGA
>Ga0315306_10000903_pt1 | contig 14364 bp, 16 predicted proteins | sample TDP1_MG_FD_203803 | JGI IMG/M metagenome (GOLD analysis project Ga0315306, IMG submission 203803) | Freshwater sediment microbial communities from Lake Towuti, South Sulawesi, Indonesia - TDP1 | ecosystem: Environmental > Aquatic > Freshwater > Lake > Sediment | place: Indonesia: South Sulawesi... | reverse complement strand
GTAGTTTCGGCCACCACTCCTAGTTCCTGTATGCCAAAAATCGTTTTCACTCATGCCATAAGTTAATGCTCTAATGGCATGAATTATCTTCCTTCCAGTTGCTCTCTCATCTCCTATGGCAGTCTTAACCCTATCTTCAATTTCTTTGGGCCTGATAGTGTATACATCATTAGGATAGTTTTCTTGTAAGAACCTTGCCATATCACTGAGAAGATATATTCCTATTTTGTGATCTAGTGATGTCCTCTTTTTGAGTGACTTCAAAGAATAATAAATGGGTGGTTTGATAGGTGATCTTGTTGGGGGCATTCCCATTTTTCCAATTCCTAATATTCAATTGTAATCGGCTCTTTTTAATTCTATGTTTTAGAACACGCGTAAACGTCGATGAAGATTCAAACCAGCCTGCAAAATAAGAAAGGAGGAGGTGTTGCCGTGGATGCCCCCATCCTCTTTGTTTTAAGTCTTATCGTCTTCGTCTTGGTTCTTCAACGAATGCGAGTAGAAGAAACAAGGAGAACAGCCCCATGGCGCCGCTGACGAAGAATGGAATGCCGACTCCCCTTATAACTAGGTTGCTAAGCCATGGGATTTCAAAAGTCGAAGACATATAAACGTCGTAGAGCCATGTGGACAAGATTGGTCCTACGATCGCGCCGAGATTGAAAAAAGCAGCCAGTCTTCCAAGGATTTTTCCCCTAACCCTCTCGGGTATCAGATCAGCGTACAAAGCATGGGACGCTGGCATAGCCACATTCTGACCGAAGGATCGAAAAACTGTTATTCCGGCGGCAGAGACAAGGTTTGGGGAAAAGGGAAGAGCGATGGTGGCTAACCGGGAAGGAACGTTGCCTAAAGCTATAATGGGCTTCCTACCAACCCTGTCAGAGATTTTCCCAGCGTAGAGGTTGCAAGTTAAACCAACGAAACCCGATATGGATAGTATTATACCAATTTGTAGCGAGGTCGCCCTAAAAATGTCTCCGAAGTATAGTACAATTATGGGAATAATGAAACCGACGGCGAATCCCGTTGTCATGGAATAGATGTAAAGAATCCTAACAGAAGACCTGATCTTCTCGCTTAGCTCCACATCTTCTTGTTGTCTTACCACTCCTTTGCATGAACTTATTCCTCTTGTCTCCTTGACTCCCCACCATACCAAGAAAAAGGCTATGAAGGCGAGAAGAGAGTCGACGAAGAATGGAATTCTGTAGCTCCACTCAAGCCCAGTCCCAAATATGTCATTGCACAGAAACTGGATAGCGCCTCCGAAAACTGGTCCCATATTAAATCCGACCATGCTAAGGGTTAAGTAGAATCCTAAGGCTTCTCCTCTTCTATCCTCGGGAACCTGGTCCACCAGACAAGCTTCGGCTGGAGCGGCCACAGCCGCTGTAGCCACTCCGTTCAAGAGTCTTATCACTAGCAAGGGTGCCCAGTTCCAGATGATACCAGTCAAAGTACCCAAAAACACGTCAGCAAGTAAGCCAGCTTGGATGAATCTTTTTCTGCCTAATCTATCTGATAAGCCTCCGAACTTTTGGGAAAGAGTTGCATTGGCCGCGGTGAAAGCAGCGGTGAAGAAACCGATGTAGGCAATGGAGGCCCCCAGAAGCTGAACATAATTTGGAAAATATGACATTGGTAGGGCATAGGCTAGGTTTTCCACCAATGAAGCCAAGGAGAGAACTACCACACTGGACGTGTAGAGTTTTGAAGTTTGCATTCTATCCTTTTCTGAGCAAAGCTTCAGATAAACTCTGCGTGCGCATAGTAAGAGAGGAGGAACTGCATGCCTACTTAATAGTCCCTGAGTAACTTTCGATAGATTTTCTCATGGCATCTACTGCTAGGCGGGCGCAGTGGAGTTTGGGTCCAGGAAGATCTCCTAGGTGTTCTATCACATCTTGTTCCGTTAACTTCCCAGCTTCTTTCATGGTCTTCCCCCTGACCATTTCTGTGAGAGCCGAACCCGACGCAAAGGCTCCGGCGCACCCTATGGCTTGGAATTTCGCATCTTTTATTATGCCTCTCTCAACCTTCAAGTATACCTTCATGCTGTCTCCGCAGAGGCCCGTGTATGAATCTGCTGCCTCGGCGCCTTCTATGATGCCGACGTTTAGCTTCCTTGTGTAGTAATCTATGGCCTTTTCTGAATATCCCGCCTTTCTCAGGAGTTCCACCATTCCTTTTTCATGAGACATTGATTGAGGTTCCTCCAAGCTCAGTTTTTGCACGCGTATTTTAAATAGGTAACTGTGGTGAATTACGCTTGTTGGGTTTTAGGAGGTTTTGGAATTGACCGTGAAAACGAAGCAGCTTTCATTTCGCACTCATGGAGAAGGCGACATTTTGGATGTTACGAGGGACGTTGCTGACGCTGTGGTTGAGACTGAATTGAAGAACGGGATTGTAACTGTTTTCGTGCCCGGTTCCACGGGCGCGTTAACAACAATTGAGTATGAGCCGGGGCTGTTGAAGGATCTTCCAGACATGCTTGAGCGTGTGGCGCCGAAGAATCTGGCGTATGAGCATGAGAAGAGGTGGCATGATGGTAACGGCCACTCGCATGTAAGGGCTTCTTTGATGGGGCCTAGTCTAACCGTGCCCTTTGTCAACGGAAGATTGACTTTGGGAACTTGGCAGCAGATTGTTTTCTTGGAGTTGGATGTTCACAGTCGAAATAGAAACTTGGTCTTGCAGATCATAGGAGAATAAACTTCGAATCGAGCCTTTCACCACAACACCTTTAACCATCCGTAAGACCACAAAACAACAAAAGAAGAGGACCCAAACAATGGAATGGCTAGACATCCTCAAAGAATGCGCCCAAAACATAACAAGACAAGTTCTCCCTCTCTTCGGAACAAACGAAGCCAACATAGAACTCGGAAAAGGAGCAGGAGGAGACGCCATAAAGAAAATAGACCAAGTAGCCGAAAACGCTCTAATCCAAACCCTCCAAGACCGCAAAATCTCATGCACCCTCATCAGTGAAGAAGCAGGAATCAAAGAAATAGGCCCAAAACCCAAAAGCTTCTACCTCACAGCAGACCCCCTAGACGGAACAACCAACGCAACCCACGGACTCCCCTTCATAGCCACCTCCATCGCGGTGTCAAAAACCCCAAACCTCAAAGACATACAAACAGCCCTCGTGCACGATATCATATACAATGTCACCTACACAGCAGAACGCCACAAGGAAACCCTCAGAAACGAAGAAAAAATAAAACCCTCCAAAACAACCTCCCTAGAAGACGCAGTTATTGGTATAGATTTCAACACCCTTAGAATACAAGAACTCATCACCCATCTAACACCACTACTCCAAAAAACAAAACACCTCCGCCACTTCGGAGCCAACGCCCTCGAACTCTGCTACGTCGCAGACGGCACCACCGACGCCTTCATCGACATACGAGGCAAGCTAAGAGTCACAGACATAGCCGCCGCCTACCTCATTCTGCGTGAAGCTGGAGGAATAGTGGTCACACCCGAAGGAACAGAAATAGATGTTCCACTGGACCCAGCCCAACGAGTATCCTTCATTGCAGCCGCAAACACACCGCTCTATGAAAACATCAAGGCACAGTTAGCCCTGACCAAGCATTAACGAAACCACAACTTGATGAACCGCCAGCGCGTTGGTTTTAAACTGAGAAGCCATCATTGTATTTGTGGTTAGGAGTGTTCCTCGTGGCTTGTTGCCGGTAAGGCCGTTTCCAGCCATGCTCCTGCAAAAGCAATCCAAACGGGTCTTGGTAGTTGCGGACCTCCACATTGGGTGGGAGGTAACGCTTGCGGAGCGGGGAGTCCACGTTCCTTCTCAAACGCCAAAAATCTTGGACAAGATGACCCAGCTAATCGAATCCTGCAAGCCAACGAGTTTAATTTTTCTAGGTGACGTGAAACACACGGTCACTGGGGTTGAGTTGGAAGAGTGGCGCGATATTCCTGATTTCTTTGAAACCCTCGGAAAAATGGTGCCAGAGATTCAAGTTATTCCGGGGAACCATGATGGAAACCTCGAGCCCCTCCTACCCGAATTCGTCAAAATCCTTCCCTCCACTGGCGTTGTCCTTTGGGGCATCGGGCTTTTCCATGGACACGCTTGGCCAGCCCCAGAGCTCTTAGGATGCCGCTGCCTCATTACCGGCCACGTTCACCCAATGGTTGTCTTCCGTGATCCAGTGGGTTTTCGAATAACAAGACCAGTTTGGGTCAAAACCAGATGCGACGGCACGAAGTTGGCAAAGTCCCTTCTTAGGCACGTAGGCGTCAAGGTCGAAGAGGACCCGGCCAATTTGCTACAGAAACGTTTTGACGTAAAGCTGAAGTGCTCACATCTTTTTATAATGCCTTCCTTCAACGACTTTCTCGGAGGCCAGCCGATCAACTGGAAAAGCTTAGGCAAGAACCATAGATCCAGGGCGTTCATTGGACCTGTTCTGCGCTCTGGAAGCATCGACATTGACAATGCGGAAACATACCTCCTAGATGGAACTTTCCTTGGAAAAATCATTCAATTAAGATCCTTCAGCTAGATACGCGTTCACCAAAATTCTTTTAAAATCTGGTTTCATCCCATTAACAGTGGTGGTGAAGAATTATGGGTTGGGAGTACTTTCCAGAATGGTTTAAGAGGAGGATGCGTCGTTCGCCATACTTCAGAAGCTGGTTCTTCGGCGACATGGACGAAATGTTCCAAGACATAGAAGAGATGATGGAGAAAGAGTTCAAAGAGCTCACCGAACGCATTCCAAAAGATTATGTGCGTGAACGCAAGCTTCCAGATGGTTCAACTGCGCGCGAGTGGGGACCCTTCGTGTATGGTTACTCTGTGACGATCGGTCCGGATGGAAAGCCGAAGATCAGAGAATTTGGTAACGTGAAGCCTTCGCTTAAACGTGAGCCCTTCGGGTTGGCAAAGCCCAGCTTAGATGTGAAGGAGGAACGCGAACCATTAGTGGACGTTATAAGCACTGACGGAGATGTCAAAGTTGTTGCTGAGTTACCAGGAGTTGAAAAGAAAGACATCAAGCTGCACGGAACAGAAAACACACTAACCATTTCAGTTGACGCTCCGGAACGCAAGTACTTTAAGGAGGTCCAGATGCCTGCGACAATAAACCCCAAAGCAGCAAAGACGGTGTATAAAAACGGAGTTCTAGAGGTCACCGTTCCAAAAACTAAAGAGAAAAAGAAGCCTGTAGGAGAACCGATAAAGATCGAATGAGCCTAATAGCGCGAGGCAGACAGTAACTCTCCTTTTTCCTCCTCAACCTGAGCGCCCCATGAACCTCGAGTGTTCCTCTCTTTGGAGGAATGTCCTAGGTAATTAATTAGCCTACGGAAAGGATGGCTAAAACTACTAAAAATAAATATTCTTCTTTAGAGGCTCTTATAGAAGAGTCAGGGGTAGAAGGAAGGGGTTTTGGAGGAAGGAAACAAACGTCTCTTATTGGTGTTGCTTGGAGGCGCTCACTCCTTAAACCATTGCCTCTTCTTGGTTCTCCCCTTATTCTTACTAACCATTGTAGAGGAGTTCCATACTTCTATTGAAATGATTGGATTTGTTTCGGGTGCAAGCTACTTCATTTATGGGGCAGGAGGCATAGTGGGTGGTCAATTGTCCGACAGATTCGGAGAGGTTAAAACAATTACTGCTGGTTTAGCGTTGTCAGGTGTCTCCACTTTCATATTTCTAGTTGCCCACAACTTAACTGTGTTCGCCATTGGACTAATTTTAATGGCTACCTTTGCGAGTGTGTACCATGCGATAGCGAACAGTTTCATATCAAAGGTTTTTCAGACAAGCATGGCAGAAGCTATGGGGATTCATGGGACTGGGGGAAACATCGGGTATATGTTCGCCCCAACAATTGCGGTTGCGTTGGGAACCGTTTGGGGGTGGCGAGTTTCCTTTCTTTTCTTCGGAATTCTTTCTATCCTAGTTTCAATTCTTGTCTTGAAGAGGTCTCCACCAACTGTGAAGGAGATGCGCGCTGAAGCGAAAATCTGGGATATTGTTAGAATTCCTGAACTGTGGACTCTGATTATTTTTAACACTGCAATTGGTCTTTTTTACAAGGGGGTGGACTTCATTTTACCAACATTCTTAAAAAACAGGGATTTGCCATCCTTGATCATGGGTTCAGCAGTTTCCGCCATCGTAGCGGTCGGGATTTTGGGGCAGTGGCTGAGCGGCAAGGCATCAGATCGTTGGGGTTCTAAAAAAGTGTTGGTTGCCACGTCTGCTGGTACGGCGCTTGGCTTACTCTGTCTTCTCGCTATACCTCTGCCTGTGGTTGGTATCCTAATCTTTATCTTGATTTACGGTTTCTCTTTTTATGGGCATCAGCCAGCCTTCAACTCCCTCGCAGGATTGATCACGCCAAACGACCTGAGAGCAACAGCCTTTGGAGTCCTGTTTTTCTTTTCCTTTGGACTAGGTTCTGTCTCCACTGCCATAGCAGGTGTTTTCGCCGATAGATACAGCTTGGAATCAGCTCTTTACGTGATGACATTATTTTCCCTCGCAGCGTTCTTCTTGTCTTTTCTGGTTCCAACACACACCAAACGTTCACACAAAAAATAAGAAAGTGGGGGATACCACATTGGAAATCTTCGCAACGTTTTCCATGGTGGCTAAATGCCCAAAAACCTCCTCGTTAGGCGTGTGCGTCTCCACCGCAGTTCCAGCTGTCAGAAACCGTGTTCCTCACATTGAGGTGGAGGTTGGTGCCATAGCCACTCAAGCTAACACTAACGTTCTGTACGGAATAAATGGGTTAAAGCTGTTAAAGAAGGGTTTCTCCCCACAAACAGCCCTAGAAACCATGCTGAAGGAAGACCCGGACAGAGAAACCAGACAAGTGGTCATCATAGACAAGCAAGGCAGAACAGCCGCCTTCACCGGCAAAAACACAATCGACTGGAAAGGACATTTCATCGGAAAGGACTACGTGGTTGCGGGCAACATGCTCGTGGGAAACAAGGTTATAGAAGCCATGGCCCAAGCGTTCGAAAGCTCAGGGGGCGAGTTAGCTGAGAGGCTGATGAAAGCTCTAGAGGCTGGTCAAGAGGCTGGAGGAGACAAAAGAGGGAAAAAATCCGCCGCACTGCTAGTGGCGAGCAAAGGGCAGAGGGAAACCCCACCCATCATCGATTTAAGTGTCGACAAACACCCAGACCCAGTCAATGAACTTAGAAGAATATTCGAGAACTTCAAAAAGGAAAACGTGTGGCAGCAATAAACCGCCTTTCCCCCATAGAGCGTCATATTTGGATCCAAATAGCAGCAGAATGTTGAAATCAGTATTTTCTGGAGAAAAATAGCTTACGCTAAAGAGAGAGGAAATAATACACAACTAAATGTACTGTCGGGAACCAGCAAGTTTACAAACCTTTCTTAAAGAAGAAGAATTATAAAGTCCTCATCCATGTTAATGGATATCCGTCAGACCAAGAGCAAAATGAAAAACTGGAGAAAGAACGATGAAAAAACTAGTTGGAACACTTCTTCTGCTCATCCTACTCGTCACACTTGCTACGCCAGTTCACGCCTCAGTAACGATACAAGCCACGATTAACCAAAACATCCACGTTGTCTTCATTCTTGAAAACATCAACTCAACAATCTACAACGAAACTAAACAAACATTCAACGTCACAACCATCCCAAACGCCATCATAAAGAATCTTAAGCAACAAAACCTAACCCGCGTAAGATGGGGCTACGTACAAGACGTCACATTCGACGACACGGCACGTTCAATACGCTCAGAGTTCTACCTAGCCGGCTCAGACATCATAAACTTCAAATTCAACAAAACAACGACAGCCAGAATATACCACGTTCAAACCAAGTGGAGAAAGTTTTCCGTCAACCTCACAGACAATTTCTCACTAGACTTCGCTGAATACTTTGATACTCCTTTAACCTGGTGGAACTACAGTGATTCTGAGAAAGCCTACTACTATGAACCTACAGAACCTGACTTGATTGATTCATCGTGTAAATTTGTGCTACCCCCAACAGCGACCAACGTTCAGCGTACAGAAGACACGATAATCTTCGAGGTACCGCCGCTCCTCGGAGACGTCCTACTAAATAGTCCATTCTTAATTTTGGGTGCACTCATAGCTGTGATCATGTTTGCTTTTATCTATCGAAGGTTAAGAAAATAAAGTCCAGATACTTTTCGTCTGCTCTTCTGTGCCTCTAGCTTTCAGCTCCCAGAAGAAGATCCACTAGGACGTTTTGATCCACCTCGGCACGAGTCCTCCAGTCCAGATACAACTGTTTATTCTCGTCCTCCGCCAAATATCCAGATCGAATGTAACGGTTCATGTTTATGTCCACCCTCCACCCAGGAAGCTTATCCCGCAGGAGGTCCTCCACCTCCTCGCGAGGAGCTTTTCCCTTCTTAGAGATTATGTAAGAGATGGATATGGCTAAACCCGCGATGTCGTCGATGCGCCAACCGCAAAGCTTGGTTTCCTTGGGTGTAAGCCCGCCCCTGAGAGTTATGTAGAACCGAGCCTTGTTCAACTCATCCAAAGTAGGCTTCTCAGCAGGTTTTTCCCCTTCAAAAACAGTCTTTATGGTAAGATCCAGTTTTTCCAAGTAATCGTCCAAGATATTGACCACCTTAGGATAGTCTGATCCAAGCCTCTTTTTCAGCTCCCACCCCTTCACCCCAGGTTTCTTGTGACGTCTATAAAACAAAAGGTGGGCTGCCCTCTTAATTTTTCTCGCGTAGTAAGACTTCCTCTTCAATCCCGCTTACCCTCCTTCCAGCTCCTCCATTCTTCAAAACTTACAGAAATCGGGACAGAGACCAACTGTTCCTTCCCAACCATGGACTTCGGCTTCTCAAAGGGCTTGAGAAACATCTCCTCCTCCAACCTATGCACCTCCAAGGTTGCGTACCCGTAGGTCACGAGAAAGCTCACCATGTACGCCCGCCTCAACGTTTCAGGATACGTCTCTGCGCCCACAAAATCCCAGTAATGAATCTCGCCCTCTTCACCAACCCTCTGCTTCAATTCTTCCCAAAACAATTCCAACTCCTCAGAAAAGACCGTTTCTGCAAGTATCCTCTGACGAATCAGCTCTTCACGCCCTGCAGTTCCAGCTTCCATTTTCAATGAGCCAGTCTTAAGCCACCTTTCGCTTAAGGGAAGAAGAGCTTGCCAGTACTTGATAGCCTCAGCGAGACTGTGAGGAGATATCTGCTCCAACTCTACTATTGGTCGCCAAGCCTTAAGGAAAATGTTAGCGAATTCCTCCCTACCAGCCCTCCGTATCTTCTCCTCCAAGAGGAAGGGATCAGTATAAAGCGAAGTTGATCGATGCCTCACCCAGTCGCTCTGAAGCTTAATAACCGAAGCGAGCTGATGAATAGCCTCAGCATCCAAACAAAACTCTTCCGGCAACTCCCACTCAGGAAAATACTCTCGCACAACCGCGATGACATCGTCAACATCCACGATGAAGGGATCGAGATTTCTCTCCTCAACAGATTTACACAAGTCTATGATGTGCTGAAGACGCTCCCCTCCAAGCTTTTTCCTCTTCTTCCCCGAAGACAATTCATTTCACCCCTTTAAACATGGGTGTCAAAACCCAAAAATAAAAAGGTAGTGTTCTCGTGCATCACTCTATCGGAAGCTAATATGTACAATGAACAATGCTGCATTCTAAGCTTCTGTTCTTAAGGCAAATCTTATATTTCTAGACGGGAAACATAGAAGTCCGTTCTGGGGTCCCCGCGCTTTGGTGATAACAAAATGAAGGTTAGGATGGCTATTAGGAAGGTGTGGACACTAATGACTGGCCGAACTCGAATACCGCTTACAAGGGGTGAACTGGCTAAGATAAGGGCTAAAGCCATTCGGCGAGGCATCTGGTTTAGTGTGTTAAGTGGGGCAGAGCGAGCATACATGGGCTTGGCCATAAGGGTCGTTGAAAGAGTCCGCAGCCTTCTTCTAGCCAAAGTGTTGACTTCCATCCTAAGAAAGCTGCTTTATGTCATGGAGAGCAGAATTGTGCGCATAATGAGGGAAGTCGGTCGCCCTCTCGCCCAGAAATTGAGTCGAATCGCCCAGAAATGGGGGAACAAACCCGCCATTGAATGGGCAGATGACGACGACTTCATACAATATTTAGCCGTGACCCACACTAACACGCCAGCGGGGTTCAAAGGGTAACGTATACTCTATCTGTGGAACCTGATGTAAGGGAGTTTGCGTCGTCAGCATGAATCTAATATATATGATATTAACTTGCATCCTCTCCTTTCTTTACGTATTCACCCTATACAACATACCTGTCATAGTGGCTGGTGTCAGACATCTACGCAGGTCAAGTCAAAGCAGGAGGAGAATGCTACAACTAAATGAGGAAGAATTACCAGCTATCTCGGTTGTTGTTCCGGTGAAAAACGAGGAAAGAGTTGTAGGTAGACTCCTAGAGGCGTTGCTAAGATTAGACTATCCTCAGCAGAAGAAAGAAATACTCATTGTCGAAGACGGATCGCTGGACAAAACTGTGGAGATATGCAACAAATACATCAAACAGCACCATAATCACATAAAACTTCTTCAAAAGTCAAAATCCAACGGAAAGGCAGCTGCCCTAAACTATGCTATTAAGCACGCGAAAGGAGATGTCATCGCTATGTTCGATGCCGATAATGTTCCAGAACAAGACATTCTGCTAAAAGTGGCTGAGTATTTTGAGGACCAGTCGGTGGCTGCAGTGCAGGGCACCACATGCTCCATAAACGCTGACGAGAACATGTTAACCAAATTCGTCTCATATGAGGAAGCCGTACGGTTTGAAGTCTTGTTAAGGGGGAAAGACGTTCTCAACCTCTTCGTTCCCCTAACTGGTAGTTGTCAATTCATCAGACGAAACGCCATTGAAGAGGTTGGCAAGTGGGATGAAACATCCCTGTCTGAAGACACGGACATGTCTGTTAGACTGATGGAAAAAGGTTACAACATAAGATACGCCCCGGACGTGCAATCGTGGCAGGAAAACCCATCGAATCTGACTCAGCTAGTGAAGCAGCGAACAAGATGGTTCAGAGGATGCATGGAAGTCGCGGTGAGATACGGAAGTCTCATCACAAGACTGGATAGAAGAAGCATTGATGCTGAATTCACATTGGCGGGACCTTACATGTTAGCTTTATGTCTCATAGGCTATTTCATGGCCATACTCACCTTCTTCGTCCCAATTCGACCTGACCCTATTTTTACGATCATGGCACAGTTCCTATCACTACTCACTGCCATCACTTTATTAATTACGGGAATAGGCCTAATCTATCTGGCAAAACCACGAAAAATGGCGAATCTGCTATGTCTACCCTTCATTTACATATACTGGAGCACACAAACTTTCATGGCATCATATGCACTAATACAGATTATTTTAAAGAGACCTAGAAAATGGACGAAGACGGTGAGAACAGGAGCCACGGACGCTCTAAAAATTATAGATAGACAAAAAACTTCAAAGTAAGATTTTTAGTTTTCATACAGAGCATCTAGAAACTTTTTGTCTCATGAACATGAAGCATGCTATTATCGGTATAAACAGCAAATGCGCGGAAAGGATTCGGAGCTACATGCGAGTTTCAAATATACACCAAATATTTAACGTCTCTCTGAAGCACCCGCACATAGATTTTAGGAGAGGTCTTTTCCTTTCTCTCGGTTTGGGTTTCATTGTTAGGTTGATACCCGAGATCTTGTCATATCCATATCCAATAGGTTTTGACACAATCTATTATGCGGCGAGGATCAATACTGATGTGGTATGGTATCACTGGACGTCGGTGTTTTCAACTTGGTTGCTGTACGCGATCTTGATACCAGTGCATCAAGTTGTGCGGATTGATCCATTTCTTTTGCTGAAGCTGGCGGCTCCTACGCTGTATGCGTTGAATTCTTGCGGTGTTTATTACTTTTCCAGGAAGGCGTTGGGTTGGGATGTTCGATGGTCCTTGTTTGGCACGTTTTTCTTTGTGTTTCAGCTAGCCTTGTTAAATCTGTCGTGGCATTCTTACAAGAACATGCTTGGACTCGCGATTCTTCTCTTTACTTTGCCACTGTTGAAGAATGCTAGAACGAAGAGAGGATATGCGTGGCTCGCTTCGCTTTCCATCCTTGTTGTCTTCAGTCATGAATGGGCTTCAGTCGTTATGTTAGGCGTGATTTTGTGGGCTATGGTAAGTGATTTTCTGAATGGTGAGAAGATGAGGATGCTTAAGGTCTTGGCCGCTATAACTCCCGCATTGGTCATATTTCTGACGAGTGTTTATCTCGTTTTGTTTCCTGTACCAGTACCTGTTGAGACAAACGTTATTGACGCTCACGACATAATTCTTCCGAGTCCTGGCAAGGTGTTTTTCTTGGTTGACTATTTGGGTATTCTGTCGCCGATTGAGTATTATCCTACATACTTTGATCTCGTTTCGCGCGTTATGACTCTTTTTTGCCTTCTTTACTTGCTCTGTCTACCCCTCGTTCTTGTTGGCTTCTTTAGAGACAAGATTCTAAATGGTTGGACCGTGTGGCTTCTTGTTGGTTCCTTCAATTCCGTGATAACCCCATTCTGTGCATTGCATTTATGGTTCAGATGGATGTTCATGCTGGTCTATCCATTCACGTTTTACGCAGTAAATGGCATTCAGAAAATTTGGAAGTCGCAAGGTAACGGTGTTGCACCAAGTTTCAAGTGGATGAGTTGGATGAAAGTTTCGAGGAGAGGGGTGCTTGGAGTTTTGCTATCAACGGTCTTGCTGGGAACGCTTTTTATGACTTCGCCCCTATTTTTCGGTAGGTACGGAATTTTTTCCATCCCCAACATGAATACATACTTTCCTTCGACAATGTTGCATAACACGGTTCCTCTGCAAGATGTGAAAAGCACCATTCAAACGATGGAATGGTTAAATGAGCACATGGTGGACGGCTCCTGCGTACTTTTGCGCGACGCTTTCCAGCGGTGGTCAGACCTATATTTAGATAAGGAACACACTGTTGTCTTGTTTATGGTGGATGTGGAAAAGGCTTTAAACGTAGCATTAGAGCATGAGTTCGATCCTATATATCTGATATGGTGGAACGACAATATCGGGTGGTACGGTGGTCTCACTGTTCCAAGCTATTTCAAATTCATCTTTAGCAGTGATAGAATCTCAGTTTTTAAATATTGCAACTCATCATACATTTGAGTTCTCCTCAAGAATCGTCAAGTAGAGGTAGTGAATGTGAATAGAGATAGACCCCTTGTTGTTGCGGGCATTCCGGCCTATGATGAGGAGAGGACTATTGCGAGGGTGGTTTTGCAGGCGCAGAAGTATGTTGATAGAGTTGTGGTTTGTGATGACGGTTCTAGCGATTTGACAGCTGAAATAGCTGAAAGGCTTGGCGCTGAGGTGATAAGACATGAGAGAAACTTGGGTTATGGAGCGGCGATTCAAAGTATGTTCAGAAGAGGCAAGGAGCTTAACGCTGATGTTATGATTACATTGGACGCTGATGGACAACATGATCCTCGTGCGATTCCGACGCTGTTGACGCCTATCTTGAAGGATGATGCGGATATTGCTGTTGGGTCGCGATTTTTGGATAAGGAACGGCGAACTAGGGATATGCCGTTGTATAGGCGTTTGGGCGTGAAAGCTATCACTAAGTTAACGAGTATTGCTATGAATAGTAAGATGAGTGATGCCCAGCATGGGTTTCGGGCTTATGGTAGGAAAGCGTTGGAAGAGTTGAGGCTTTTTGAGAACGGGATGGGGGTGAGTGTGGAGATTTTATTAAAGGCTAGAGAGAGAGGCTTAAGCGTGGTTGAGGTTCCTATGCGTTGTAGTTATAGGGGTTTGGAGACTTCGACTCGTGGTCCGTTGGGGCATGGGGTGAGCGTGGTTATGTCGATTGTGAGGTTGGTGGTGGAGGAGAGGCCCCTGTTGTTTTTGGGTGTGCCTGGCGTTGTTTCCCTGCTGGTTGGGTTGTTGTTTGGGGTTTGGATGCTGCATATTTATGCCCTAGAACATCGTATAGTGACTAATATCGCATTGGCTTCGATAGCGTTTACAATGCTTGGCTTTTTTGCCATTTCCACTGCTATAACCCTTTATGCAATTATTCGAGCAATACAAAAAACAAATAAACAATGAAAAAGCAAAAGAGGAGGCATGCTGGAGATCGAAGTTTGCGAGATAACGGGAGAATGTCCTGTTTATAAGGTAGGAAACAGAATGGTTATCGACGGTCCGAAGATTGTGTTGAAAGAAACGGATGCTGTTTGTGTTCATGCTCTTTCGTCTTTATTGC
>Ga0315306_10000902_pt1 | contig 14373 bp, 14 predicted proteins | sample TDP1_MG_FD_203803 | JGI IMG/M metagenome (GOLD analysis project Ga0315306, IMG submission 203803) | Freshwater sediment microbial communities from Lake Towuti, South Sulawesi, Indonesia - TDP1 | ecosystem: Environmental > Aquatic > Freshwater > Lake > Sediment | place: Indonesia: South Sulawesi... | reverse complement strand
AAGGTCGACTGCGTCCGCGTGTTCAGTCCTCACAGGGGCCCCGGTGAAGATTATAAGGAATGAACCTGGAAGACAGGTTCAAGCAGCCAAAGAGCTGCTGCAGACAATAGTCGGGAAGCTTGGAGGCCAACCTTGAACATACTTGATGAGATAGTCAAGTGGTTCATGACTGCGCTGATGCCCTACGAAATGATACCTAACTCCACCTTTCTCATACTTGCTGTTGCAGGTGCCCTAGCTATCACGTCAAATCTGGCCAACCGCTTTCTTGTCAACGTACGTGCGATGAAGGAGATGTCAGCTGAAGTCAAGACATGGCAGGCGGAGTTCAATAAGGCAAGAAAATCTGGAGACAAGCAATTGCTGGCAAAGGCCACGAAGAAACAGGCCGCGATCATGCGACTTCAGAGCAAGATGATGTTTGATCGGATGAAAGTCACACTGATTTTCTTCGTCCCGTTTATTCTGGTTTGGAACCTGCTGAGCAGGTTCTACGGAACTTTGATTGAGAGGATGTTCACCGCTTACTCCCCCTTCGTTATGCGATGGCTTTTGGAAGGGCCTCCGCTCAGTGAAGGAGCTGCGCTTCCGATAAAGGTCTCATACTTCACGTGGTACCTAATCTGTTCCTTTGCAATAAGCCTCCCGACATCAAGGCTCCTGGGCACATACCCAGAGCAGGAATGATAGATATTGGTCAGGCGAGCTCGTCGTACGAGAAAGCGCAAGAGGATCACGATTCGATCTCCCGGCGGCCGAGTCAGTCTCCAGTTCAGGCGGAAGAGGCCGGGAGCGCCAAAATGCTCGATATGTGGGTCACCAGTGAGAGGCACACCGCGATCTCGCATCTGGAAGTACCCTGCATCAGGAAGGAGGCCTTCACGGGCATACGGCGGCACAGTCTGCCACGAATGCCTCAGGGAAGCCTTCAGACGCGAAGCCCGAGGTCAAGTCTGAGTGGATCTTGTAATAGCGATCAGCGGTCTGCACGGCTCTGGAAAGACGACCTACGCCCGGGCTATTGCTGAGCTCTACGGTCTGAGGCTCGTCTCTGCAGGGCAGTTCTTCCGAAGGATCGCGAAGGAGAAAGGGCTGACACTGGAGCAGCAGACAGATGAAGCAAACAGGGATTCGCACATAGACATTATGATCGACGACATGACAAAGCGCGAAGCGGAGAAAGGTAATGTCGTGCTAGATGGGCAGCTTTCAGCATGGATGGCCAGAGAAACAGCCGATGTTAAGATATTCTTCACGGCTCCTGATGACGTGAGGTTCGAGAGGATTGCACTGCGCGATGGAATCCCTTTCGACGAAGCCAAGAAACAGACTCTGATGAGGGAGGCAGCTCAGAGGGATCGGTTCACACGCTTCTACAAGATCGACCCTTCTGACCTATCCATATACGACGTGATCTTCGACACGAGCCTCCACCCTCTGCAGGAGAACATGAAAATTCTTAAGAACATCATGACCGACTATCTTGCGGAAAAGGCCAAGAAGTGACTCCCAAAATGGCTGCGATCGAAGTTGGAAGAATCTGCATCAAGACGGCAGGGCGTGAACTCGGCGGCAAATGCGTGATTGTTGACGTTATTGACAACAACTACGTCCTCGTGACAGGGCCGGAATCGCTGTCAGGTGTCAGGCGCCGCAGAACAAACGTGAGACACATCGAGCCGACGCGGGACAAAGTTGATCTGAAGAAGGACGCGACAGACGATGAGGTTCTAAAGGCACTTGAGAAGGCCAAGAAGACAGCAACAGTGAAGACTAGAGCAAAACCCAAGGTACTGTAGGCAACGCTTCGCACCGCTTGCGCAATCAGTTTAATTGCAACTGGCCACAGTTGATTTGGGATTAGCATGAAGCTTCTTCCTCCATGGGAGATGGAAAGGGAAACCGTATCCAAGGCGAAGGCTGAGACGGACGCGACCATCGGATACGATCCCTACCGGAGGCCGATCGATTTTCACATTCGTTTCGGCGTAGTCAATTTGGATAAACCGCCGGGTCCATCAAGCCACGAGGTCGTGGCCTGGGTCAAACGGATGCTGGAGCTGCAGCACGCCGGACACGGCGGAACCCTTGACGCCTAAACTGGTGGGGGAAATCCAAAGGTCACCGGAGTGCTTCCAGTCGCCTTCGAAGACGCGACGAAGGCGATTCAAGCATTTCTTCTTTCCGGAAAGACTTACGTATGTGTAGTGCAGCTCCACGATGATGTCGCTGAGCAGACGATAAGAGACACGTTTGCCGAATTCAGCGGAGAGATATTCCAGAGGCCGCCCCTCAGAGCCTCCGTCAAACGAATCGTCAGAAGACGCACGATCTACGCGCTGGAGATCCTTGAGATCGAAGGAAGAAGCGTCCTCTTCAGAGCTGACTGCCAAGCTGGAACATACATGCGAAAAATCTGCAGCGACATAGGAGAGGCAATTGGACGCGGAGCCCACATGAGTGAGCTGAGAAGGACAAGAGCCGGGCCCTTCGATGAGGACAGGAACTTGTGTTCAATGTACGACCTCCTCGAAGCCTACGACGACTGGAAAAGCGGAAGAGACGAGGAAGGACTCAGAAAGATTGTCCGGCCCGTTGAGGAGGCGTTCAAATTCATACCGAAGATCTACATCCGCGATTCGGCTGTGGACGCGATCTGCCATGGTGCGGATCTGGCGATACCGGGCGTAGTCAAATTGGACGAAGGAATAATGAACAAGACTCCATTGGTGCTGATGTCCCTGAAAGGTGAAGCGGTGGCTCTGGCCAAGGCCTTGATGCCTACTGAGCAGATTGTTGAACAGAACCATGGGATTGCAGCCAAGACAGTCAGAGTGATCATGCCCGAGGGAACCTATCCTCGCCTCTGGAAAGAGGCGCATGATCGACGCGATGCCATGTCATCTGTCTGAGCAAAAGGCCACGGGCACTTGCTGAACATTCTTCCTAACAACAAGAGCAATATACACGCAGACGCATTCAACTGCGTGTGCGTGGGAAGCAAAGCCACCTGTACATACGCCGGGGTTCCCGAGCCAGGTACGGGGCAGATTAACTTACAAGCCAAAGCCTGGAGACAAGCAAACATGCTCGGAAGCCTGTGGCCCTCACGGGCCGCGAGGGTTCAAATCCCTCCCCCGGCGCCATCTTCCTAGGAAGCCGAAGTCGTAAGCCACGGGGGACTACGGCAGCACGGCGCAAAGGTAAGGCATCGATCAGTCAATAATAGCTAAACGGTCGCAGAGTTCTCGAAGCCACATTTGCAAGGTCCGTGAAGGGCAATGGAGCTAGATGAACTCTCAGCCTTGGAAGCGTCGAGACTAATTGCTAGAGGAGAGATCACATCTGAGGCCTTGGTCGAAGCTTGTCTTGGAAGAATAGCGGAACGAGAAGAGACCGTTAGGGCCTGGGAATGTCTTGATCGGGAGAGGGCGCTTGGGCAGGCCAGAGCTTTGGATCGTGCGCCTCGCCGTGGGCTTCTGCACGGCATTCCGGTCGGCGTGAAGGACATAATTGATACAGTCGACATGCCGACAGCATACGGCTCACATATCTACAGTGGCCATCAACCGGCCTGGGACGCATCCTGTGTCGCTCTTATTCGTGCCGCTGGAGGAATCATCCTCGGAAAGACCGTGACGACAGAGTTCGCAGTATTCTACCCAGGCAAGACCACCAATCCCCATAACCCTGCCCACACGCCAGGCGGATCTTCGAGCGGCTCAGCCGCGGCTGTGGCGGACTTCATGGTGCCACTGGCGCTGGGAACTCAAACGGGAGGATCAACAATCCGTCCTGCTGCCTTCTGCGGCATCGTGGGCTACAAGCCGACCTTCGGCTGGATCAGTCGAGCCGGTGTCAAACCTTGCGCAGAATCCCTCGACACGATTGGAATCTTTGGCAGAAACGTCGAGGACGCAGCCTTCCTTGCATCTGTTCTGGCAGGAAGGCCATCACTAGCCCTGACCGAGAAACCGTCACTTCCTCCACGTGTCGGCCTCTGCCGCACCTACGAATGGCCCCATGCCGCGCCAGAGACCGTCAAAGCATTCGAGGAGGCAGGAAGGCAATTGTCAAGACTGGACGCAAAAACAAGTGAAGTGGACCTACCAGAACCTTTCTCTCGCCTCGCCGAAGCCCAAGTCACAATCATGAACTCCGAGATGGCACGATCCTTGACCTACGAATACTCAAACCATCGAGACAAGCTGAGCAACATACTCCAAGAGTTGATAATGGCAGGTCAAGAATGCTCACCACAGACATATGACGAGGCAGCGGCCCTTGCCATACAATGCCGCGGCCTGCTTCAATCCATCTTTTCCAACCTGGATGTCTTGGTTGTGCCGAGCGCAGTCGGAGAGGCCCCTGAAGGACTTGCCTCCACAGGGGACCCAATCTTCAATAGAATCTGGACTCTCCTTCATGTTCCCTGCATCAACATACCTGTCTCCAAGGGCCCGAAAAGGCTGCCAGTTGGCCTTCAGGCCGTCGGCCGCATGGACGACGACGCTCGCATGCTCTCTGCTTCGAACTGGATATTCAATAATCTCAGCAAACTCTGATCTCAGACAATTCTCTTCTCTTGAGGCACCAGGCCCTAGTATCAAAGCCGTGACAGATATGACACTCAGGGTAAATGGCCAACGTAGTGACTGAAGAGCACCCTTCTACTAGATATGAGAGGGCTCCAATATCATAACACTAAAAAGGCTTGTCCAGGCATGGACGATAACCGTCAAGGTGGGATTTTGACCAAGCGATGCGTCTCTTGTGGAAATCCGGCAGGGGATGATGCGAGGTTCTGCAATATCTGTGGAGCGAGCCTGCCAGAAAGCCATGTCGCTGAGCAACGAACAGCTTCGGGAGGCATATCGCCTGAAGACGCTAATGAGATAATCGAAGAAGTCCGACGAGCATATTCGTCTATACCCTTTATCGCACGCCCCATGGTCCCACCAATGCCTGAAGTATTGCGAAGAATACCGGCATGCGCTCGGAAGTACACGCTCCAGCAACTCATTGACCTGCTTGATAACGCATATTCTCAGGGGCTCTTGAGCTGAGCTCTCTCGCCGCTAGGATTGGCCGCGAAAGCAATCGAAATCGAATTCTCATAGATTTGCCTCGGCAGAATACTCTGCCCAGATCACTAGATTCTTCGCACCCTAAACCAGCTGTCCTGCAAAGTCTAACCTTAATAGTGCAGGGTCTTCGACTTCATTACTAAGTGAGCTGAACGATGAGTGCCAGAGATGTTCTTGATCGGTACTCGAAATACATAATGAAGACAGTTTCCGATCCGTTGGTGTTGGCTGGTGGAGAAGGCGTCTATCTAATCGACTGCGAAGGAAGGAGATATCTTGATTTCTCGACTGGCTTCTCCGTGATGGCGCTGGGCTATGGCAATCAGAGAATCAATGACAGCATGCTGTCGCAGATACGAAAGTTGGTTCACTGTTGCCATTACCAATACTACTCCGTTCAGGCTTCGCTACTTGCGGAGAAACTGTCTGAGATCCTCGGTTCTGACCTAACGAAGACCTTCTTCTGCAACAGCGGAACCGAGGCTGTGGAAGGCGCGATGCGTCTGGCAAGAAAACACACTGGGAGATACGAAGTGGTCGCGCTCTTCAGGAGTCATCACGGCAGAAGCATGGGCGCCGCAACGCTGACAGGCAATTGGAAAGAGAAGAAAGGAATGGGACCGTATGTTCCGGGAGTAGTTCACGCACCCGCACCTTATTGCTACCGTTGCAGCCTCAGACAAACATATCCGCAGTGCGGCATTGCCTGCGCTGAATTCATCAACGACCTCATAGAGCACGCGACAAGCAACGATGTAGGCTCCCTCTTCATAGAACCTGTGATGACAGACGTCGTCATCGTACCGCCAGATCAGTATTTTGAAAAGATCAAGAGAATCTGCGCAGAACGAGATCTGCTGCTCGTGGTCGACGAGGTGCAGACTGGCTTCGGAAGAACCGGAAAGATGTTCTCGTTTCAACATTGGAACTTGAAGCCACACATAGTGACCTTAGGCAAGGCCATGGGCGGTGGTCTTCCACTGGGAGCTTACGTCTCAACGGACGAAGTTACGGAGTCATTTGAATTTCTCGACTTCGCGTCATCAGTCGGAGGCAATCCTGTCGCATGTGCTGGCGGACTGGAAATGATAAGAACAATAGAGAGAGAGGGACTGGTCGAAAATGCAAGAACGGTGGGAGACTACCTCCTGAAGAGACTTGTCGAACTCGGCGAAAGTCACGCTTGTGTCGGTGAGGTCCGCGGAAAAGGGTTCATCATTGGATTGGAGCTTGTGAGGGACAAGAAGACGAGGCAGCCAGCCTACAAGGAAGCTCTTGACGCCAAGAACTACCTGCGAGAGAATGGCCTCCTGGTCGTCTTGAATGAATCTACGTTCAGAATCCTGCCACCTTTGATAGCAGAAAATTCGCATATCGATAGCGCCGTGGAGTTGATTGAGAAGGCACTAGTGCGAGCCGACAGATCATTGTGTTAGGCACCCTTATGAAGTCGGCCTATCCCTAACTTGATTCATGCGACGATTCCTTCATTCATCTTGTAGACATCTTCTAGGAGGAGGCCCCATTCTGCCTCTTATTGGGTGGCCGTATCGACTAGCCGAATGGCTCCCTTCAGCTACGCATGATAGATTCAGGAGTGCGCAAAATATCTTAAGCGGGAATCAATCAACATCCCACGAAATGATATTGGCTGTGAGAACAGGTCCTGACTTTGAAGATCGCTATTGGTGAGTTTATTCACGAGACAAATACCTTTAGTCCGAAAAGAACGAGACTGACAATTGGCCACGCCGGAAAAGAACTGCTTAGACACTTCGGCGGGAGCCGAACGCCCCTCGGAGGTTTCATTGACGCCGCACAAAGCAGAGGTCTTGAATTGACGCCGCTGGAATCCGTAGATGAGGAACCATCTGGGCTAATATGCAGAGACGACTACATGCAGTTGAAGAATCGCTGGCTGGAGAAGCTCAGTCAGTCTACGGGGGTAGACGGCGTTCTCCTCTCTTTGCACGGAGCCGCTGTCGTTGACGGATATCCGGATGCCACAGGTGATCTTCTTTGCTCGATAAGGCAGCATGTCGGAGCAACAATTCCAATAGTCGCTACGCTTGACCTCCACGCAAACGTGACTAGGCTTATGGTTGATAACGCGTCAGCACTATTCGCCTACAAGACTAATCCGCACATTGATGGCTACGAAACGGGCGTCGAAGCCGCTGAGAATACCATTTCGATCATGAAGAGCAAGATCAACCCGACAATGGCGCTGAACAAGCCTGGAATTCTTTCTCCAGGTATTCTTCGTGACTACAGCAGCCCTATGATCATCTTCTGCGAGCTGGCGCGACTCATGAAGAGAAAAAGAGGCATGATTGATGTTTCCGTATTTCTTGGCTTCCACCGCTCTGACGTAGAAGAGGCCGGATTCGGCATACTCTCCATAGCGGATGGAGAACTCGCCTTGGCCGAGGATACTTCCACAATGCTGGGGACTCTCGCATCAAGCATAAGGCGTGAGTTTACGGTAACGCTTGCAGCGACAAGCGAAGCGGTCAAGCGAGCCGTTGAAGCGAGAGAAGGGCCTGTTGTCTTGGCAGACATTGGCGATGCTCCCGGCGGAGGGGGATCTGGCGATGGCACGGTCATTCTGAAAGTTTTGATCGATATGGCAGCAAGAGGCGCAGTCCTAGCCACAATATGTGATTCAGAGGCCGTATCTGAAGCTCTCAGAATGGGGATCGGTGAGCAGGCAAGGTTGACAATTGGGGGCAAGACTGACAAGGTTAGTGGCGAGCCAATTGAGGTCATCGGGAAGGTGAAAAAGATCACCGACGGCTTCTATCATTGTGGGCGGATCAACCTAGAGATGACCATGGGCAAGACCGTCGTCCTAGATGTCAATGGCATCGAGGTAATACTCACTGAGGAGAAAGTCGATGCCAATGACATAGGTCTCATAAGAAGCGTTGGAATCGAACCGACTGAAAGGAAAATAGTCGCAGTGAAATCAAACGTCCACTATCGAGCATCGTATGAACCTATCGCCAAGGAGATAATCGAGGTCGACTCTCCCGGTCTCGCTTGTCAAGACGCGCGCAGGCTTGAGAGGATGTTTGGATACAAGAACGTTCGTCGTCCGATATATCCTCTGGAAGATTCATAAGCAGACAAATGCAGAGATCTGATCCCGTGAACTACGACATCTGCAGTGGCTCTGCCAGAAGTTGGCCGAATCCTGCGATCTTGTCGTCTACAGAAATCGTGCGTAGTGCTCTCCACATGGTTGCCTGATTTGATGTAACAACAGGTTTGCCTGTATCATTCTCCAACTTGCTAATGATTTCTATGGTTCGGAAGTTAGTGCAGCTTATGAAGATCCCCTCTGCGTCTTTGCCGTCAACTTTCCTAGCAAGTCTGTATGCTACCTCTGGCCTGTGTGCGCTTATCGGACCAGGAACGCCCAATCCCTCTATTCGCGTGACTTGTATTCCGTTTCCTTCCAAGAAGTCCTTCTCCTTCCTGTTCAGATCTTCTGGATAAGGTGTGGCAACGGCAACTCTAGAGACTCGCAGACTTCGCAGTGCGTCGAGCACGGCTGTAGAGGTCGACAAGGCCCCGATTCCACCCCTTTTCTGTATTCTTAGTGTTATCTCTTCGTCGTAGCCAACTCCCATCAATAGACTTCCCGTTGTGCACCCATAGACGATTAAGTCAACTTCAGCAGCTCTCAGTTCGTCGGCGCACCCATCGATATGCTTATTCTGGTCTAGGAGGCCCTCCGCAGTGAGCATTCCCGGCGCATCCAAGGAGATCATTCTTGCAAAATGCACACTTGTGCCTTCTGGCGCAAGACGGTTGAATTCAGGTTCCATGGTAGTGTTTGCAGCCGGGACCATGATTCCAATTTTTCCTCTCCATCCATACACTCTGACTCAGCCCTGGTAATTTCGCAACACAGGCAAGTCTTATATATGTCTAAACCGCAGCATGACTTTTCTGGTGAGTCATGAAATCTTTTCAATCGTTGGTGGCAGTAGCAGTTGTTTGCCTCCTACTCGGCACCGCCCTAGGTTACGGAGTTTCAGTGGCTACCTACAAACCCCCGCCAGCGCCTCCGCCGAAAATACCGGAACCTGAGCCCATCAAGATCGGCATAGAGTTACCCCTAACGGGCCCGTCTGCCGCAATAGGGGCCAAAATAAAGGAAGTGTACGACTGGTTGGCAGAGGAAGCTAACAAGGAAGGAGGAGTATGGGGACACAAGATAGTGCTGGTGTACGCCGATGACGAATCAAAGCCTGAGAAGGGCACGCAAGTCGTTGAGAGGATGATCACCGTTGACAAAGTCCACATACTTGCAGGTGGCTTCCACAGTTCCGTGGTGTTAGTTGCAAGTGAAGTCTCAAACCGATACGGAATTCCCTGGGTTATTGGGACCGCCATTGCAGACACGATAACAGAAAGAAAGTATCCTTGGGTATGGCGCACCTGCGAAAACAGCTCGGCCTACTCTATGAATCTTGGACAATGGGCAGCTCAAGTTCTAGGGGTCTCCAGATTCGCGACAATAGGTGAAGAGACTGACTTCGGCAGACTCATGTCAGAGGGCATTCCGAAGACTATTCTCAGGCTGAAGCCCGATGCCAAGCACGTGGCGAAGGTATTTGTACCTGTCGGAGAGACAGATTTCTACCCCGTATTCACGAAGATTGCACCGTTCAAACCTCAGATAATCTTCTGCATGGTAACCGGCGTCTCGCACCTAGTTGCGATAAAACAGTTTCATGAGCTCGGTCTAGATAAATCGGCGCTGTTGTGCGGAGAGATAGAACATGTTGAAGACATTTTCAAGACCGCTGGTGTTAAGGCAGCACAACGCTACACCTTTGGTGTTTCCTTTGCATACAATGTCTCCTTTACTCCGATAACCCTCAAGTATGTCGACGGCTTCATGAAGAAGTACAACAGGATCCCAATGGTACAGGAAGTCCGCTGCATCGATAACATGATAGTGATTCTGGACGCTCTCAGGAGAGCTGGTTCAACAGACCCCAACAAGCTGAAGCGAGCCTTGGACGAAACGAGTGTCGTGGGTATCAGGGGTATAGTACGGTTCGATCCGGTATATCGCCAAGTTACAGCGCCGGTCTTTGTGTTCCAGATCCAAGGAGAGACGCCGTTGTGCGTGTCTCCACCAGAGCAGGCTACTGCCAAGATGATATATCCGCCGGAGTGGTCTGCCTAGTCCTCTCTTGTCTTCCGCAGAAAGCAGGAGGGCTGAGCCCAGACTTCGGGATGGCCCTAGTAGCGGAGCCAGTCTTTCACGACTTCTCCAAGTCTTGTTTGCAGATCCTTAGCGAAGCCTTCAGCGACCATTCGACCCTCCTTAAGGACGTAGACATAGTCCGCTATCTCCATGAGCTGACGTACGTTCTGCTCGACCAGGATGATTATCATCTGTCTTTCTTTGAGTCGAGCAATTTCATGATATAGTGACGCAGCTATCTTCGGCGCAAGTCCTGCGGAAAATTCATCGATCAAGAATCCTCTAGGATCTGTTATCAAGGCCCTACCTAGTTCCAGCATTCTCTGCATACCTCCGCTCAGCCTTCTTGCTTGGTCGTTCCTCCTTTCCTTCAGGCTAGGAAACATGTTGTACACTTCTTCGATCAGCTTTTCTTGCTTAGCGGGTTCACTTCTGTAGATCCAAGTGCCCATCATCAGATTGTCCTGTACCGACAGGTACGGAAACACACTCCTTCTTTGCAGAAGAAAAGAGAGACCTTTCCTTAGCATCTCATGAGGTTTCAACCCCGTTAAGTCTTCTCCGTTATACTCGATCTTGCCTTCCCACGGCCTCAAAATGCCATATATTGACTTGAGAAGTGTAGACTTTCCAGACCCATTGGGCCCTATTATCCCAACAATACTTCCTGCATCAGCTCTTATTGAAACACCATGTAGAATCTCGATCTTACCATACCCAGAGATCAGATCACGCACGACTAGGCTCATCATTCAGACACCTAGGTATGCCTCTAACACTCTCTCATTTTGCTGAACTTCCTTTGGACTTCCATCTGCAATCAATTCGCCCTCGCTCAGCACAAGCACTCTTCTACAGAAAGTCATGGCGACTGCCATGTTGTGTTCCACCATCAGCACAGTCAGCGCATCGCGATTTAGCATTTCAATCATGCCTAGCAGCTTGCCTATCATCTCCGGATTCACGCCTGACGTTACTTCATCGAACAGAATCAGTTTCGGGTCTATCATTAGCGTTCGAGTGAACTCCAAGAGTCTTTGCTGACCTCCAGATAGGTTTCTAGCATATTCGTCTCTGAGCTCTTCGAGCCCTACAAACCGCAAAAGTTTCTCGGCCTTCCTCTCTACTTCAGATCCACTTGATGACTTATGGGTAGCGGCCATTACGTTCTCGAATACGGTCATATTTGCAAAAAGCCTGACAACCTGGAACGTTCTGCCGATTCCTGCCCTAGCTATCTGGTAGGGCTTTAGGCCGACGATCTCCGCGCCTTCGAAATGTATCTTTCCGTTATCCGGTCGATAGTATCCAGAGATGACATTCAACAACGTAGTCTTGCCAGATGCGTTCGGACCGATGATAGCTGTGATCTCCCCTCTATTCAGATTGAAAGAAACATCCTTCAGAGCGGCAATTGTACCAAATCTCTTGCTGACCTCTCTGACCGTCAGCATTTCTTTTTCAGCTCAGTGGCCTAGGTCAGAGTACCGCAGAGGTCTCCGCTTATAAGCGTTCTGCGTCATTTCCGTGTCTCGCGCGATTCGACATTGTCAAGTCATCGAATTTGTGTGACCGCCTCTGGCCCGATTGTGGATACGTCGTTCGAGGAACACGGTTGTCTGACACGCTGCTTACCGAGAAAGCCTTAAATCCGATGCAACTGAGAACACGCAAGTTGAATTGCCCTTGGAGTTTACAATTCAAATGGCAATCAACTGGCTCTCTCTAGGAAGCATATACTGTTTGCTGGCCGTCGGTCTTTCTCTGTTGTTTGGGGTCATGGAGATACCGAATTTTGCTCATGGAGGAGTCTTTACCCTAGCAGCCTACATAGTTCTTTCAGCCTTGGCGTTCTCTGGTAGCTACTCTGCTTCAATCGTGAGTGGGATCGTTCTGATAGGAGCAATTGGTGTCCTCCTGCTCAAGACGGTCTTCTCTCGACTGGAACTTGTTCCGATGACTGATATTATGATGCTGACCTTTGGATTAGGAATGGCAATCCAAGGCTTGGAATTCATGCTGTGGAAGGCAGACTATCAGACCCTCCCAAGCCTGGTTGAAGGAAGCATTGACTTCTACGGGAGCATCTGTTCGAACCAACGCATGATTGCTATCGCGGCGCCCATCGCTGCGATGACGTCGCTTGATTTGTTCCTAAAGAGAACAAATCTAGGAAAAGCTGTACAAGCCACTCAGCAAGATAGGGAAGCAGCCAAAGTCCTTGGAATCAACACTGAACTCATATATGTGATCACCATGGCAGTAAGCTTTGGTCTTGTGGGCCTTGCAGCTGTGCTTCTGTGTCCGATAATCCTCCTCTACCCGCCTCAAGCGGATTTTATTACGTTGAAAACGTTTGCAATCATAATATTCGGAGGCATGGGATCCATAAAGGGAGCTCTGATCTCTAGCTATCTTGTGGCCTTCATTGAAACAATCGTTGCAGGATACATATCGTTCCAGTACAAAGAGATGATAGCATTCGTTCTCCTCTTTGCAGTTGTCGCCATCAGACCTCAAGGACTACTGGGACGAGATTAGATATGAGAATTGGGATTGTTGAGAGGACATTCGCGCTGTATCTTGTCCTACTCGCGCTGGCCCCGCTCGTCATCAAGGGCTACTGGCTGCACGTGATGATCTTGGGGAACATTTATGCGATCTTGGCAATGACTCTCGACCTTCTCGTTGGATATACAGGTTTGATGTCCTTTGCACATGGGGGATTTTTTGGATTGGCAGCCTACTCTTCAGCGATACTATCCAAAACCTTCGAGATGAACCCTTGGGTGTCTTTGGTTGCTGCTACTATGATTACGATTTGCATCGGAGGCGCATTCGGGCTCTCGTTTTCTGGCGTTAGAGGACACTACTTCGCCATTTGCTCGATAGGGCTGAACCAAATAATCTGGCTCATCATGCTAAACTGGTACGAACTGACCCGGGGAATGCTGGGGTTTTACGGTGTTCCTCCGTACCCGGGACTTCCTTATACAAAGGAAGCCTACTTCTACTTGTCGTTCGCCGTGTTTGTGCTTGCCTTTCTCGTCCTGCGCAAGCTCACGAACTCGCCTCTTGGCCTCAAGCTAAGAGCAGTCAGAGACGACGAAGGCGCAGCCCAGTCGGTTGGTATCAATTCGGTGAGATGCAAGACTACTGCCTTCGTCATCGGCTGTGCGTTCACAGGAGTAGCCGGAAGCATATACGCCCATTTTCATCTGCTTGTGGCTCCTGAAACCTGTCACATCAGTGTTTCCAGCGTTGTGTTGGCCATGGTGCTGATAGGAGGAAAAGGTACACTTATTGGCCCCGCACTCATGGCATATTTCCTCGAGTTCATCACGGAATATTTCCGGATATTCTCTGCATATCTCCGACTGTTTGCAACTGGGATTCTCATCATCTTCATCATCAAGTTTATGCCCGAAGGCGTTTTGGGATTCATAAGAGAAAGATACTTGAGACCGAGAAAGATGTTCGGAACAGCGGAAAGCCGTGGAGTGCCCGTGAGAAAGGGCTGAGGTCGAACTTGAGAAGATGACCTGGCCAGATGTCGCCGAGAGGGTGAAGGAGGATCCTCTTACACAGGTTGTGGTTCCATTCTCGTCGACTGAGCAGGTTTGGCACTGATGGCGGCTTGAGTAAGAACCCTTCGAAACCACTTATGTGCCTGCCTGGTAATATGTCCAGACCTAGTCTTCCCGGCCGGCCTGTATGCCGACGGCGCTAAGCCAGCCCAACAAGCACGCTGCTTCTTGCCGCAAAACCGTTTCGGGTCAGCAACCTAAGCCATGATGACTGATGCGGTGAAAGGGCTCACTCCTGGAATATTGTCCAACCGTTCCACGTCGTTTCGATCGATGACGGATGTCGTACGCCCGTCAAGTATCAAGATCTTCTCAGCCAGCGACTTGATCTCATCCAAGCGCGCCAAATCCTTTTATTGCCACCCGAGCAAGGTCAGTGTCGGGCGACTTATGAATGAAAAACGAAACAATTTGCGTTGGAGAAATCGAGGCAGAGCCGGGGACGAAGACGTTCGACTATTTGCCTATTCGT
>Ga0315306_10000899_pt1 | contig 14407 bp, 12 predicted proteins | sample TDP1_MG_FD_203803 | JGI IMG/M metagenome (GOLD analysis project Ga0315306, IMG submission 203803) | Freshwater sediment microbial communities from Lake Towuti, South Sulawesi, Indonesia - TDP1 | ecosystem: Environmental > Aquatic > Freshwater > Lake > Sediment | place: Indonesia: South Sulawesi... | reverse complement strand
GCACTTAGCCTTACATCCTCGAGGAAGACCTCTTTGATTACCTTGTGGGAAATACCTAGGCTTGTCTTCTTTGTTCGGCCGTAACGTCCTAGGCTGATAACGCGCGAATTAAGGAGCCCGATGATATCCAACTCATTTATCAAACCGCTAACCCTTCTCTGAGTGAGAGCTGTTATGCCTAATTGATGGCAAAGTTCACAGTAAAGATTGTATATATCGCCAGTGATGGACCTGTTGACATCCGACTTACTGAAGAGATAAACGCTTAGTAGGACAAGTTTAGAGTGTGTAGGCAAACTCTTGAGAGTCTCAACTATCCGGTCGTATTCAATCCTTTTTTGGGCCATACGCACGTGATTCTCAGAGACGCATATGTCTACCGCCCTTTCTGCCACCTCACCTGCAACGCGAAGAAGATCCAAAGCCCGACGAGCGTCCCCATGTTCGGCGGCAGCCAAGGCCGCACATAACTTAATCGCTCCGTCAGTAAGGACGCCGTCTTCAAAGGCTAAGTGTTCACGACCTTGAAGTATGTCTTGAAGTTCGTCTGCATTATAAGGTTTGAAAACCATCTCCTCATCACTCAGACTACTCAGGACTCTTGGGTCAAGTAACTCTTTAAATCGCAAATCGTTTGATATCCCTAAGATAGTAACTTTACTGGTTTGTAAGGACTCGTTTATCCTGGTAAGTTCATAGAGGAGGATGTCGCCGCGGTTTTTAATTATAGCATCGATCTCATCTAGTGCTATAATAATAAGGACCCCCTTCTTGTCCAAGGCTTTCTTGAACCTATCGAACACTTCTCCGAGAGCAAGGCCTGTGAACGGGACTTTGACATCAAGAGTTGAGCATAAACTTGAAAAAACACGATATTCAGTTCCAGCGAGTCGACAATTCACGAAACATACTTTGACGGGGGAGCCAAGCTCCTGAGCCTTCTGCGCAAGTTTGCTCAGAACGAACTTCATAACGGCGGTCTTCCCAGTACCTGTCTTACCGTAAATTAGGATATTCGAGCAACGTGAGCCTTTTAGAGAAGGAGCCAATACCTCACCTAAGCAGCGTATATGCTCCTCTCGATGCGGAAGATTGCCGGGCACATAGTCGTGTCTGAGCGCCTCTCTATCTTTAAAGATCGTAGAGGCTCTCAGGAAATTACCGAAAACTGATTCCAAGATATCCCTCTGTCCATTCATTGAGAACCCTCTTGAAACGCGAACGCTTGCTCTTGATCTCGTTTTTCAGATAAGCACTGTCGTACAAAAAAATCGATCAATACTCAAATTTTAGGGGAAAGACTACAAGCACACCCCTTCATTTCCAATGGAATAATGCAAATACGTAATAATTTTTATATAAAATAAAGGAATGTTCATACATAATTTCGCTAGTAGCAAGTTTATTTCGAATCCGTTAACTTAAACCAGTTAGGTCTAAATGTCATACATGCATACTAGATTTCCATTGGAAAGAATGGGGTCTGCTTCTATCTCTGTTCAATAATATCTTCTCCTTTGTGAAGTATGAGTGAAATTGTAGTAACACTGTCTCATTTGTGGACTCCTTCCTAAAAGATTGCTTTTTTCTTGTGCTACTTAATGTGAAACGCTTACCCCTACCTTTCCTTTGGAGATGGAAACCAACTAGTTCTTCTTCTTGAATGCCCTAAGCTCTGATGATGTGAACTCTGTTAAAACAAAGAGATGGAAAACGGCGATCTTCGTTAGATCTGGGCTACTTTTGGCTCTCTCTATCCTTCACTCTTCACCAAATTATTTATAACTAGTGAACCCCAAAAATAAGGGACAATATTCGATGCCGGTGGCTACATCAGTGCCTGTCAGGAAGATGAAGGTTGAAGTCTTTGACGAGTCTGGAAACCGTTACACTATAAGTCTCGAAGGCAGCGTGACAAGAAAGAACGCACTGCGTGTTCTTGACATGGTTGAACTATTAGGGGGTATGCCTGGAGTAAGCCCTGAGACACAGTACATCCAAGAATTTTCAAAATTTGACAAAGTACAGTTTGTTGTCGAGAAGCACTTACCACTCGCATGGTTTTCGGCGAAGGAAGCCCAGTCTCTCTACGAGAAGGAGACAAACGGTCCAGTTAGCCTTAGTACGATATCGACCTACCTGTCGAGACTCGCAGAAAGGGGTACACTCGTCAAATCGAGGAACTCGAACAAGGTCGTTTACAGGCTGGTGTCAAGAGACGTGAAAGAACTATTGAACAACCGCCAGGTCTAGCCACTAATATTTCGTTCCCCGAGAAGGTCCTCCATCTCCCTCTTGAGGCGATAGAGGTAAGGCATCCCATCGGTTGATCTTTCCACGTAACCCTCTGCAAACAGCTTCTTCATTAAACGCGCAGTATGTTCCCTTGTCAACCCAATTTTTTCCTTGATTTGGGGGGCCGTCTTCTCACCTTCAGAAGCTAATAGCTCAAGTATTCTAAGCTCGGTCTGGGTCAAGGGAGCCAAGGCCTTCTCTCTTTTTAGTGGTATGACAGGCTCCGTTGTGATCCGTGACATCCCAACTCCCCCTCTCGATGACTCAAGCATACTTATCCTTTCAAGAATCTCGCTTCGTTGGGAGGATAAGTCGTCAACGTTTTTTCTCAGAGCCTCATAACTGGTTCGGAGCGTATCATTGACCCCTGAAAGTTCGTCTAATTGATCCTTAATGCCCTCGATCTCCGAGCCCATTCGCTCCACAACTTCAAGGCTTTTCTGTGCCGTCGCATCACTTCTATTCGCAATCTCTCTTGCATCCTGGGTTCGGGCCTCAATGTCTCTGTCAAAGCTTAGAACCATTTCGTTCAGGGCAGTCTTTGCCTTCACATATTCCTTAGAGCCTTGTCTAATCCTCTTGTAATATACAAACATCACCCAACTGGTGAAGATGGACAGCAACACATAGATTACCAAAACTGCCTCATTCATAAGCGATGTTTCCCCCGATCGTGATATCACACCTCACGCATCACGGATCACTATATCAATATCACAGACCCGTAATAAATCTTTCCGTCTAAGAAACACTTTCAAACTGAAATTTACTCATGAAATTTTGTCCTTCTGCCCCGGAGTAGTTAGATTCCTGGTCCACTTAATCGTTCTCGTGAGAATTGAAGATATAAAACGGCATTGGATTTCGAAAATATGATATGTGACATCACGTCCTCCGAGAAAGTGATTTCACTCCAGAGAGTTCCTTTAAAGATCTTTCGATCTCTCTTTGTAGCATACTTATGACCCTGATGTGCTCGCTGTCGACTCTCTTGCTCTTCCACGCGTCCTTGTAAGCCTCAGTAAAGGTCCGTATTTTGTTCGCGATCTCTACATATGGGTCGAGGCATGGGTTCTCGAAGACTCCCAAATATCCTAAGAGTATAAGAGTATATATTGACTTTATTATGTTTCTCCGGGCTTGCGCAAGTGTCCGGTTGAAAGCTCCTCGACTTACACCTGACTTCAAGAGCCTCAACTTGGCCTTTCTTTCATATATCATTGTCCTTCCACCTATTTTTTCGGCTAGAATGTCAATTAGGAATGTTTCTGATTGTGTTCTTGTCAAATGGCTGTTCTTCATCAACGCTAATGTAATTGGGTCATCGAATAGGCTCGTCAACCATGATTGCATGTCGACTCTAAGGGGGCCGTCTTTCAAATTGATCGACTCCTTCGATGGATACAGTTCTATATACATATGTTCTAACCGTCCTATGTAAACCTTCCCTTTTCATCCTATTAGGCACGAGTATCAATACAGTGAGCAGCGAAATCGAATAGCCAGATACATATGTCTTTCTCAGAAAATCCTAAGATGAAAGAAGAAGAGACGGAATAGTTAAGCCTTATTTGATTACGGGCTGAAGGATTAAGCACCGGGTTGCATTCTGCTATTAATAGGCACATGGATGTTGTGATGTTACATGTGACATTTTTTAGTGATCCTTCTCGTGATATCGAAGTGATCTTGAAATCACAAACGACAGGTATAGAGTCTAGGATCGGTTCCCAAACCTTTAAGAATAGTGATCATTCATTAATAGCGGATGAGCTAAGAATGGGTAGGAGAAGGAGAAAGGTAGTACGTATCCCAAAGAGGAAGTTGCCGAAGATTTTCCTCTGTCCCAAGTGTGGTAAGGAAGCCCTACGCGTCGAAATGAACATGGAAAAGGGAAAAGCCATATTGAAGTGTGGTAGCTGCGGCTTAGTTGAAGAGGCTTCTGCGAGGCAGTCCTTCCAGGAGGTTGATGTCTACTGTGATTTCATCGATAGATTCTACAGTTAAGCCCCGCGTGGAGAAGAGAGGAATCTGATGGTTGGGAAGGTTGAGGAGTATCTGTTCAGAAGAATAGCGGAAGACAGAGCGATCCATGTGACGCTCATTGATCCTGAGGATCAGACTCCAAAATCTGCGTCCTTTCTAGCCGGTGAGAGCGAGGTTGGCCACTCTTCGGCGATCATGATCGGAGGCTCTACAATCGTGTCGTCTGCACATCTTGACTCTATTGTCAAGGCGGTTAAGAAGTCAGTCAGCATCCCTGTCGTTCTGTTTCCGAACAATATAACGGGGGTTAGTAGATATGCTGACGCCATCTGGTTTATGTCTCTTCTTAATTCATCGGATGCTTACTTTATTGCAGGGGCTCAAGTGTTGGCTGCCCCCCTTATTAAAAAGTACGGCCTTGAAACGATTCCCCTAGGATATCTTATCATAGGAGAAGGCGGCGCAGCTGGGGTGATTGGAAGGGCGAGTCCCATCCCCTACAACAAACCCGAATTAGCCGTAGCTCACGCTCTAGCAGCTCAATACTTCGGTATGCGGTTCGTCTATCTGGAGGCTGGATCAGGCGCCAGCAAACCGATACCTGCTCAGATGGTTCAGATAGTTAAAGGGACTGTCGATGTGCCGTTGTTGGTCGGCGGCGGGATAAGAACGGGTGCTCAAGCTAAGGTGATTGCAAATGCGGGAGCGGATATTGTTGTCACGAGCACCGTAATACAGAAAAGTGCGAAGCCGTCGGTGAGGCTCAAGATTGAAGAGATAGTGGAAGGTATAAAAGAAGGGGTAGGCAATAGATATAGACGCTAAATGGGGGACTAACTGTGACTGCGTTTGAGCATTACCTCACGTCTTTGAAGAGGGTCCTTGGAAGAGACGAGCTTTACGACATATGGCCTGACTTTGAACCTGAATACGACGAACGGGAATATGCTTGGACGGATCTAAGGGGCTTGGGAGAAGCATTACTTCTAAACTGTGGCAAATGCGACGGGCCGTCTGACATGAGGCATGGACGATGCAAAACCTGTGTTGACGGCAGAAAAGAGATAGCGAAAAACACTTATAAGAAGTCTGTCGGGCGTCCCATTGATAAATGGCGGACCGTAATTTTGTGTAGGATCCATACAGAGTAGTTTTTGCCTCTAAGGGAAAAGGTCTTGACCCTACAAGTGAGCAAACAATATCAGGAATATTTCTACGTTTTAGAAGAGGCATTGAAGGAAATATACAGGATCTCAAAAGAGGCGAGAAAGAAGGGTCTGGACCCAAAGCCTTTTCCGGAAATTGAATTAGCCGACGATTTAGCCGGATTGGTCGAAGGTTTCCTTGGCCTGCCGGGACTAGCTGAAAGAATACGAGAACTCTCCCAAAGAATGTCCCGAGAAAATGCTGCTTTCAAGATAGCTGAGGACATAGTTTATGGGAGGTTTGGTCGGCTCAGCCAAGAAGACGCTGCCGGCCTTGCCATCAGGACTGCCCTCGCGATACTTACTGAGGGAGTTACCGCCGCAGTCTATTCTGAAGGCATAGCCAAAGTATCAATCAAGCCTAACCTGGATGGCTCCAAGTATCTCGCAATATATTTCGCTGGCCCGATACGGTCCGCAGGTGGCACCGAGACAGCTTTGACCCCTGTGATCGCTGATTTTGTCCGTAGGCTCCTCGGCTTGGATCGCTATAAGCCAACTGAAGAAGAGGTCGCAAGGTTCATCGAGGAGCTGAGACTTTATGAGCGAGAGGTAGGGCGGTTTCAGTACCGGATCTCCGATGAGGAGCTGAGAAGGGCCCTTCAGTATCTGCCCGTTGAGATCACGGGAACTCCGTCTGACCGGATAGAGGTTTCATCCTTCCGTAACCTGCCTAGGATTGAGACGAATTGCTTGCGCGGTGGCGCGCTTCGTGTTGTAAATGATGGCGTGGTGGGACGTGCAGCCAAAGTCCTGGCGGTTGTGGACGATCTGGGAATAGAGGGGTGGGAGTGGCTAAGGGACATTCGCGAGATAGTGAGGAAGAAAAAATCTGGTTTCATGGAGGATGTCCCTGCCGGTCGCCCCATTCTATGTTTCCCTTCTAGAAGAGGAGGATTCAGGCTTCGCTACGGAAGATCAAGGAACACTGGTCTCTCAGCGGTCGCCGTTCATCCCTTGACAATGATGACTCTACAGAATTTCTTAGCCGGCGGTACACAGCTTAAGATAGAGACGCCAAGCAAATCTGGGGTTGTTCTGCCCGTGGATGCGATAGAGACGCCTATTGTGCGGTTGAAAGACGGTTCGGTAGTCCAGGTCTCATACGAAAACTTTGACCGCATAAAAGACCAGATTGAAAAAATCCTCTTTCTTGGCGATCTTCTCGTGTGTTTTGGCGATTTCCTTTACAATAGTAAAAATCTGTTACCATCAGGTTATACGGAGGAGTGGTGGCGCGAGGAGGTCTGGTCAGCCATCGCGTCTAGATTTAATGAAAATATGGGAGAAGCCGCTGCAAAGGCTGAGGTTCCAATAGATTCTTTGGAGGGCTACCTGCAGGACCCCTTCAAGAGCAAACCCTGTGCTACGGAAGCAATCCGTCTAAGCCAGGCTCTGGATGTTCCTCTCCACCCACACTATACATATTTCTGGTCCGCCATCTCACCCAAGGAGCTCTTGGAGATCCGTTCGTGGCTTCTCTCATCAGAAGTGAAGGTTGAGAAGGATAGGGTCATTGAGGTGAGAGGGGCCGTAAGGGACCCTGTAAAAGTTTTATTGGAAAAGATTTTGGTTCCTCACAAGGTCTCGGAGGGACAGATCCTGATGGAGGGGGATGAAGCTCATTCATTTGCTTTCACCGTTGGGTTCCACAGCCTTAATAAACAGGTTTTCGATGAGAGATCTACTCTTGAGAACCTGGCCCGTCTCAGCGGTATTGCGATTAGAGATAAGGCTCCAGTCTTCATTGGAGCACGTGTTGGACGTCCAGAAAAAGCAAGTAGGAGAGAGATGAAGCCAGTTGTGCAAGTGCTCTTTCCGATTGGGTTGAACGGCGGACCGCAAAGAGACTTGATGAAAGCATATGAAAAGGGCGTGATCCACGTTGACATTGTCAAAAGGTCATGTCCAACCTGCAAAGTGACGACGTTCGGCACCATCTGTTCAATCTGCGGATCACAGACCATCCTAGGACTTATCTGTCCCAAGTGCGGAAGAGAATTAGAGAAAAGCACATGCCCGAACTGTAAGGTTGACGCCAAAAATTTCAAGATGCAGCCGATTCCTTTGAAGGACTTGATCGATAGGGCACGCGACGGAATGGGCTTCACCCCTAGACAGATTAAGGGTGTGAAAGGCCTAACAAATAGGACTAAGACGCCTGAACTTGTTGAGAAGGGAGTTCTAAGAGCTAAATACAACCTCTCGATCTACAAGGATGGAACTGTCCGATTCGACGCGACCAACGCACCATTGACTCACTTCATGCCTTCAGAGATCAATGTCTCCTTACAGAGACTGAAAGATCTGGGATACCTTCACGATTGCTTGGGAAGGCCGCTTGTTGATCCAGAACAGATGTGTGAACTTAAGATTCAAGACATCGTGATACCTTCGAAGAGCGTGGCCTACCTGGTTCGTGCAGCGAATTTCGTCGACGAGCTCCTTGAGAAGGTATACGGGCTCCCACGGTTCTATAATGTTAGCCGCCCAGAAGACCTTGTTGGCCACCTAGTCATAGGCCTTGCTCCTCACACATGTGCGGGTATACTTGGGAGAATAGTAGGTTTCACCAGGCTACGAGCCTGGTTAGCTCATCCTATATGGCACTCGGCGAAGCGTAGGGATTGCGACGGAGACGAGGACAGCATAATGTTGGCCTTGGATGCCCTCCTGAACTTCTCGAGAGAGTATCTGCCAGATCAGATAGGCGGGATCATGGACTCACCGTTATTCATCATCCACACTATTAACCCGGAGGAGGTTCAGAGGCAGGCTCACGAGCTGGATGTTGCAGATAGGTATCCTTTGGCCTTCTATGAAAGCACATTGAGGAAAGCCGATCCGAGGGAGGTCATAGGTCTGATAGATATGGTCAAACATCGGCTTGGGTCTGAAGCACAGCTTCAAGGTTTCGGTTTCACGATACCAACATCAAACATCAATACTGGCAACAATGAAAGCGTGTACAAGACTCTGAGGCGGATGACTGACAAACTTAAAGCTCAGCTTAGACTGGCGGAGCAGATTCAAGCAGTGGACGCTCGACGCGTTGCCGAGATAGTATTGACAACTCATTTTCTCAGAGACATCTCCGGAAATCTTCGGGCGTTCACAACTCAGAGTTTCAGATGTAAAAAATGTAATAGACGGTTCAGGAGGGTTCCACTAGTTGGTAGGTGCACTGAATGCGGCGGTGAATTAACCTTAACTGTCTATCGAGGTGGAATCGAAAAATACTTGGAAGAAGCCCGCCATCTCGTAGAGAAGTATGGAATATCTGACTATTACGCTCAACGTTTGTCCCTTATTCAGGAGGAGATCGCCTCGCTCTTTGAAAGCGGCGAGGGCAAAAAACAGACAGATCTCTCTAAGTTCATGGCTTCTTGAGGAAATACGAAAAGCCTTTTAGTTGTTTTGGCATAGTCTTGAGTGGGAATGTTCAAAGTCTCTTACCATCCTAAAGCTTTCTTGACCCGCAGAAAGAATGTATCACGGGGGCTCGCTACTAGGACAAAGATAGTATCTCAGCTCGAGAAAGACTCGTTAACCGCTAAGATGTTGAACGAAAAGACCAAGATCAGCTATTCTTCTCTTCTACATCATCTCCATCTAATGGAAGACGAGCACGTAGTCACTAGGCAAGGCCGAAGGCCATATCTATGGAAGTTGACGGGTATGGGCCAGAAGAGGTTGATTGAGACCTAGATTGCCTTGTTAGCTGCCGAGTTAGCTAACCATAGAAAAGATGAGTGAACAATCCCCTAATCATTCCAAGCTTGAAAATCAGTTTAGAAGGGCCACCTCCCACCGAAGTGTTACCTAGCCTTACAGCTTGGAGAATGTCTCTCAGGTCTCGGCTCTCTGAGTACACGATGGTGTAGGCGTCGCCAACAGTCTCAACAGAATGAGAGTCACTTCCGGCAGTTATACCCACCCTCAATCGTCGGGCCAGTTCAAGATTCTTTCTTAGAAAGTATCCTGATAGAGGCGTTATGGCGGAGAAGACTTCCAATCCATCAATCAGATGATTCTGAGGGTTTTTTCTGAGTTTACTGAAAAAGGGCACAGTTGGGTGGGGTACTACTGCTAGACCTCCTTGCATGTGGATTCTCCTTATGGCGTCTGTTATCGGTAGGCGTTCGGGTATCCTTTTTCTAATCCCTAGAGCCAATATCTCCCCTTGAGTAGTCGTTATTTCTTCTCCAAGTATGACGATAAGTTTGCCTCTTTTCCTTAGGGCTTCATGTGCACCTGCTAGTGTTTTATGATCTGTCACCGCTAAGCCATCGAGTCCTTTCAGTCGCGCTACCTCTAACACTTCGTCAACCGAACCATCAGAGTCCGAGTACCATGTGTGCACGTGCATGTCAATCTTCAGCATCAATCTTGAACTGAACCTTCAACTTCGACGATTGTAATGGGGTAATGAGGATGAGAAGATTAAAAACTTTGTGTGTTCGTCTCATAGAGAGAATAGAAACAGAATGGAAGTGTGTTGTCTAGAATCTACAGTTTCTTTCTGGCATCCTCATCTGCGTAAATCGCTAGGATCTCGCCAAAATACAGCGTGTGGTAATCTCCGTGCGGATAACAGGTTGAGATGATGTCTTGTGGAAGTTTTCTCGGTACAACATACGTTTTGTAGGCAACTTTACACTCATAGTGTAGAACACACTCAGAGATCACTGGAGACTTAACCCTTTTGCCGGGCAACAGGCTCAACCCTTTCTCCTTGAACTTGTCGCAATCCCTACCAGAGACATTGCCGCAATAATCGACGATATCTTCCATGCCCTTTGGTGGGACATTAACCGTGAAATCGCCGGCGTTTTCTATAAATCTGTACGTGTATCTCGAGGGTCTGACCGCCACCATGAAGAAAGGTTTCCCCCACAAACGTCCGGGCAAACCCCACCCAATAGTCATGACATTGGCCTTTTTCGCATCTCCAGAGACCAAAAGAAGACCGCATCGATCAAGTGTGCTGATAGTCTTTGCAAGATAACGAGTCAATGGCACTTCGACTTTCTTAACCACGTTTCTTACACTCTATTGTCTCAAAACTAGCTTGTTACAGAAGAGTTAGACCGGCCTTTCCTCTCTAAGAGCTCTGGCAAGTATAGGTGCAACAGAGACCTTAGCGAGCTCGTTAACTACGCTATCGGTTCCAACGATCTCTTCTACACCCGCATCCTTTAGGATCTTATAAGCATCTCCAAGGAGCAATGCGTGTGAAACCCCGATGAACACCCTCTGGGCTCCTTGTTCTTTGAGCATCCTCGCCGCGTTTGCCGAGGTCTTACCCGTGCTTATAATGTCATCGATTATGATGGCATCTCTCCCATGGGCGTCCAACTTCTTCGAATAAGTGGTGATTTCGCCAGTGTAAGGGTCTCTGCTCTTTATTAGGAAGTCATAATCAGTGTTGATCGTTTCAGCTGCATGCCTAGCCCGGTTTATAGCAATCTCTTCATCGTCAGGAGACACAACGAACGGGTCCCTAAGACCCTTAGCCGCAATGTATCCAGCAAGGTCACCTGACGCCGCAAGATTGTAAGCCGGAATCTTGTACATATTCATCACTTTTTCATTATGTATATCAACAGTGTAGAGGGCAACCACATCCAGCTGTTGCAGTATCTCAGCAATCATACTGGAGCTTAGACATTCGCCATCCAAATATCGTTCGTCTTGGCGGCTATAGGCAAGGTAGGGAATGAACACTTTGATTGATCTAGCTTTAAGATTCCGTGCCGTGTGAAGTATTAGTAAGAGTTCCATTACACGAGAATCCTGTGGCGGATAAAGACTTTGCACGATAAGTAAGTCTTCTCCAGAGACTCTTTCCTCAAACTTGAAGTAGAATTCGCCGTCTGGAAAACGCTTCGTCCTAACCGCAACCAATGGAATGTTCAAAACCTCGCTTACTTTACACGCCAATTCTGGCGAACTAGGGCCCCCAACAATCCTCATAACCAGTGTCCTCCATGGTGAAATCAGAATTGAGGAAAGCTAGAGATAAAACCTTCGCTTCAACTATTGTTCTCAAAGAAGACTGACTGTTTACATAGTGTTCCCCGACCTCTCGGAGGGATAGACCTTAAGGCGTAAGGTTTACGCTTTGGGATATGGCCGTCACAGAGACCTAGAAGGCTTTGCGGGTCTCCTGAAATGTCTTAAAGTCGACGTACTCGTAGACGTGAGACGTTTCCCTCGAAGTAGAAATCCTCAGTTCACAATGGAGAATCTCAAAATGGAACTGCCGAAACGCAGTATAAGATATGAATTCTTAGGCAGGTCTCTAGGCGGGTTTCGCAGAGGAGGCTACAAAAAATACATGGAGACCGCTGAGTATAAAGACGGCATTAAGAAGCTTCTTGAAATATGTGAAGAGAACAGTGTTGCCATCATGTGCCTAGAGCCGAAATCAAAGTACTGTCATAGAAGGTTCATCATACAAACCCTTTTCAAGACGGGAGTTGAGGTAATACTCGTGGAATAGCCCATACCAAGGCTGCGAAGGCTTGTCAGTCCTTGACTGCTATTTCGTACCATAGCGTCTTGTATTCTGCCCCTATGTTGAATGTTCTATAATCTCCTTGGACGGACACGGTTACTTGCTGTGCTCTTCTTCCCATATTGTCTAGTGCCCAGACTTCAAAATCCGCAGAAGTCTTCACCTTCACGGTCACAGGTATTCCCTCAACGAGTGTTGGAGCTGCACCCCAGCGGGATCCGCAGGTTATGGCGTCGTTGTACTTCTCGATCTTTGTCACTGTTGTTGAGCCGACAGTTATGATCCTTCCGTTCTCATAAGTGCTCACGGTCATACCTGTGTTGGTTGTGTAGCCAGTTGCTATGAGCAGCAATCTACCCCACTCTGCGAAGTTTTCGCCCTCTACTACTGTTAGTGTTATCACGCTCCACCCATCCAACATAGTATCGCCAGGTTCAACCACTACGCTTTGAAAATCGAAGCTCATCCCCCCTCCAAAACCTGCAGCCATCATGGTCTTAGAAGTGTTTACGAGCAGTAAGCCCCACTCTCGATCGGTAATGTTCCATATTACCTCATCAGTATCTGATTGGTAGACTGACCCAAACAAGTCTACATCATGTGGACTTAGGCTTTGACCCGGTTCTGAGACACCCTCAACCGTTAAGGCGATCCTATGAATTAATGACGATGCTGGATCCATTCCTAGGTATCCACCGTCAGGCAGACTCCAAGCCCTTACCCTACCCTTTCCTATGAGGTCTATCTCTTCACGCGTGTCCAGCTTCGCGATCACTAGGTTATTGGCGGGTCTGACATCTTCTCTTATGAACATCATGTAGGCGGGGATCAGAGTCGCCATCTTAACCGGGTGTTGGTCTACGTCAAAATATCCCCTTATGCGCCTAGTATCCCAGTCGTCTCGGCTTCCATAATCAAATAGAAAGATTGCATCCCAGTCTTGGAGTGCACCATAAGCAGCAAGTGTGACAGCAGTCTCAGCGTCATACATGTTAGGCGCGGGGTGATTATATTCGCTCACTATGTGGGGTTTCCCGTAAACTCTCTTCAAAGCCAGCCAAGCTATGGTTCCGTCATCAAGATGGTTAACCATAGGCTCATTCGTAACGTACCAGTTCTCCGAGTCCCAAGGTGTGCCTGGGAAGGCGGGATGCTGCCAGTAAGCATGCGTATCTACGACATCCAGTTTAGACATCGTGTTAGGTGTGCTGCAGCCAACTATCGTCCCTATCACAAGGGACTTCACACCAAGTTCCTCCCTGAGATAACGCCGCATACCCGTGAAGTATCCCTCTTCCAATCCTAAGAGGAACTCAACCCAATCCATCCTAGCAGCGACTGTTCTAGCTCCAAACTCGCTTAAGGTGAGAATCCTAACTGTAGAGTCTTCAATGTTCTCTCCTTCCTTCAACCCGTAACCCTTGAAGGGCTTCATGGAAAAGGCTGAAAACTGATAGGTGGCTGTTGCGGCGCCCAAGTTTGAGACATCAAGCCTAGCATCATCCTCAGAAGCTGAGGCTACTAAGGCCACTTCGTATTCTTTCCACTCGGTTGAAAGGGCAATTGTCAACGTGTTCGATAGATCTTGCCACGGCTCGTGCGCCTGCCTCAGACCAACACTTACAGTGACCTCTTTGTCAGCCCTTGCCTTGAAAGTGACAAGAAAGTCTTCTTCAGCCTTTATATCGAGACCGGGATAGTTGAACTGCACATGCCAACCTGCGGAGCCCATTTGAGAAACTCTGACCTCCAGTGCTTTCAGTCCGTCAGGCCCATCGACTATTTGATAGGATGCTTGTGCCCCGTTATGGGTCTCTGTAGCCCAGCCTTGGGTTCCTGCCTCGAAAAAGCCGTTCTGTAAAAGTTCAGCCTGCGGCTCGCGTGCTTCACCTCCCCAGGCTTCTGTTAGATTTGCAGTCGAGCCATACTTTAGCCTCAGGTTCTCATTCCATTTTTCCCTCAGCCTTTCCTTAAAGACTTCTGGTAGTCCGTCTATGACACCGCCGAGCCAAGCCTGAATAAGGCCTTGCTCGTTGACTATCTCTACGAAGGCTACGGCCGGGTCTCCTGCATATGTTAGTCCTGTGTAGGGATTCCGATGGGTTAAAAGTTGCCGAGCGTACTCTTTCTGAAGCTCTGCAACCTCATCCATGTAGAACCCTAAAGCCTGCTGGTCCTTCCAGTCTACCATGTTTACTTCGGATGGGAGGCCATCGGCGTCTGTGAACCTTCGGGAGACGAGAAGGTTTAGGTCTACGTATACGCCGTTTTCCTTCAATTTGGCAATAAAGTAGTCGAGCCTGTCAAGCGCCTCCTGGTTCAGATGCCTAGTATTGCCAAATGTCTTATCGAATATGTTGAAAGGTTCCCAGGAAGCGTCCATGTGGTGGAACCGCACTAT
>Ga0315306_10000897_pt1 | contig 14412 bp, 12 predicted proteins | sample TDP1_MG_FD_203803 | JGI IMG/M metagenome (GOLD analysis project Ga0315306, IMG submission 203803) | Freshwater sediment microbial communities from Lake Towuti, South Sulawesi, Indonesia - TDP1 | ecosystem: Environmental > Aquatic > Freshwater > Lake > Sediment | place: Indonesia: South Sulawesi... | reverse complement strand
ACCTTGGCTCTGTCGGAACACTTGGCCATCATGCTCAAAAAGATTTCCAGAAGACGTTCGGCAACACTCTTAGACTGCGCGTGTGGCAAGGGATACGTCGCCTTCATGTTGAACTACCTCACAATCCTTAGAGAAGCACGTTCAACCCACTTTATTGGCGTTGACAAGAATCCGCAACTGATACAGAAATGCAAAGAGACCCAGCGAATGTTGTCCCTCGATAATATGTCCTTTCACACGTCTAACATCATCGAATTCGCTCCTAATATTAAGCCAGACATAGTGTACTGTCTTCATGCATGTGACACAGCAACGGATGAAGCCATCGCAAAAGGAATACTGCTGAATTCAAGGTTCATTGCAGCTGTGCCATGCTGCCAGCGAGAGGTCAGCCGAAAAATCAAAGCTCATCCATTGACGCCGATTTCGCAGTTTCCAACATTGAAGGAAAGATTAGGCAGTCTTGTCACAGACACGTTGAGGACTCTTGTGTTGGCTGCAGCAGGATACAAAGTGGAAGTTTTTGAATTCATCTCGTCAAAGGTGACTCCTAAAAACCTGATGTTAAGGGCAGAGAAAATCTCGGGTGAAAATCCTGATGCGCTGAAGCAGTACCGGCAACTGAGAAACATGTTCAACGTTGGACCAAGGATAGAGGAATATCTGCCGTGGCTTCATTCTGAACAATAGGTCAAGATGGTCTCCTTGTTACTTGAGGATGGGCAATCAACGTGCATGCGATTTATGCTGCATCTGGCATGCTTTAGAGTGTGAATCGCTTCTTGACTACGCCTGATTCTTTCCTTTCTTTAACGGTGGCTCCAAACAGTTTCCCGAGTAATTCTACGTCTTCTTTAGTTTGTTTCACGCTTCTTCTTGCAAGAACTCGCTTCTGAGTTTCGATGGCTGACTGCAGATATAATTCCACGGGTTTTGACCCCAAGCTTTCTGCCCACAGGGTGAATGAGGGCACGTCTTTAGTGACGAAACCATGAACTTGAGATGCGATTCCGATTTTTTTGCCGGTGTAGATTTGTGTGCCGATTGATGTTTTTGCGTGGTCTCCTATGAAACATCCTACCTTGGTTGTGCCCGTGTCTACGTTTTTTCCTCTTGTGGCTACCTGCACGTTTCCATACGTGTTTTTGAGGTCTGAGTTTGTGGTGGCGGCTCCCAAGTTTACCCATTCGCCAATGTAAGCGTGTCCAATGAAGCCTGTGTGATACTTGTTGCTGTAGCCTTGAATTATAGTCTCTTCCAGTTCGCCGCCTATTCGGCTGACAGGTCCGATGCTACAGCCTTCTCGGATAAGTCCAGACGGTATTATCACTTTGTCACTTATGTACGTGGGACCAGTGATTCTGGAGCCTGAATGCACGTTGGTTCCATTGCCGATGAATATTGGACCGTCGCGTGCGTCAAGCGTAACGTGCGCTTCGACAAACGAGTCTTTTCCCACGTACACATCTGTTTTTTTACCGTAGATGGTAGCTTTGTCGTCAATTGTTCCTTCGCTCTCCTTTTTTCCCACAGCTGTGTAGTCTTCTTTGATCAGTTCTGCGTTGTGATTCACTAGTTCCCAAGGATAGTTTAACAGGGGCAGATTTGATGCATCAACTTGCTTGCATTTTTTCAGAAATCGCTTAAGGCTTAGGCTTATCAGTGGCTTGCGCAGTTCGCTTACATATTCTCGAGCGGTATCGTGGCCTAGATGGGCAGAAGCTATTCTTCCTTCTTGAGTCATCAGAGCGTTTGGGGCGAGTTTTTTCATGATGAGCTGCTTTGTCTTGTCGTTCATGAGTAGGGTTCCATTTATCAGGAGAACATTGTCGTCAACGGCTTTGAGGTCGTTAACGGGATGTGTGACTCGCTTCTTGAAGGTTGGTGCCAAATAACTACGCGTGAAGCAGATGAGTTTTGATTCTCGAAACAGCTTTTGAATTCGTTCGAGAAGGCTGAGCATTCCTGTTCTGCATTCATAGACTGGTCTGGTGTGAGTCAGTGGGAGAAAGTTTTCGTAGGATTCATCTTCGAAAACGGCGATAATCATTTATGATCCTTCCCGTATCCACATTTGGTCTAGATGCTCGTAGTATTTGGGGTATCGATAAAATAAAGTTGATGAAGCTGGGATATGAGAAGACGGGTGTGAGAGAGGAACCGCAAATATGGTTGGCGTATTTGGCTGCGTTCTCAGGAAGGGAAAGGCTGGTCCTGTGATTCATGACGCGCTGAAAAGGCTTGAGCACAGAGGCTACGACTCAGTCGGCGAGGCAACAGTCCATGAAGGTCGCCTATATGTTAAGAAGGATCATGGAAAAATCGATGAGGTTCACGCTCGGTACGACCTAGATGATCTGCCAGGCAGGATGGGGCTGGGGCATATTAGGTGGGCAACTCATGGCGCTCCATTGCAAGTGAATGCTCACCCGCAGGTTGACTGTGATGCTAGGATTGCAGTTGTCCAGAACGGAATTATTGAAAACTATGCTGAAATCAAGAAGGAACTTGAAGAGGCTGGGCATGTTTTCAATTCCAAGACCGATACAGAAGTTGTTCCTCACTTGATTGAAGAGAAGCTTAAGAAAGGTCTGCGTTTCAGTGATGCACTGCGCGAGACATTGAATCGGCTGGAAGGGTCGTACAGTGTGGCAGTTATAAGCGTCGATGATCCCGGTAGAATTCTGTGCGCGCAGAAAGAGAATACCTTAACAATCGGCGTTGCCAAAGATGCAATGTACTGTTCCTCTGATATTTCGACTTTTCTTCCAATGACCAATGAGATTGTGGCAGTTGAAAGTGGAGAAGTTGCCGTTCTCAGCGAAAGTGGATATGAGATTCGCAAGTTTGCTGATTGGAGTGAGGTGTCGAGGGAGCCTAAGGCAATTGATTGGGTTCCTGAAGTAGCTGAGAAAGAGGGTTATCCGCATTTCATGTTGAAGGAGATCCATGCGCAACCGTACACTTTGAGAAGCACGATTAGGCTGCAGGAAGAGTATTTGGATCTGATGACCACATTTCTCGACCGTGCAAAGGAGCTCTTCTTGGTTGCATGCGGCACTTCTTATCATGCTTGTCTTGCAGCGTCGTACATGTTTTCGAAGATGGCTTCGTTGAATACTCATCCAGTTTACGCGTCGGAGTTCATCGAGCAGGTTGGAAAATCTGTCAACATCGACAGCACTATTCTGGCTTTGAGTCAATCTGGCGAAACGGCTGACACGTTGGCTGCTGTGGATTATGCGCGGAATAGGGCTGCCACGATACTTGGGTTGACGAACGTTGTCGGTTCGACTTTGACGCGTGTGTCTCGGGCTTACATTGTGCAGCAGGCTGGTCCAGAGATAGGAGTCGCGGCTACGAAGACGTTTACCGCGCAGTTGTCTGTGTTGGCTCAGTTGGCGTTGAAGCTTGCTGAGAAGAGGGGTAAGCTTTCGCATGTTGAGATGGAGCATTCTAGGGAAAAACTGAAGCGGATTCCGGAAATTGCTGAGAAAGTCATCAAAACTGAGGAGTCAATTGTCAGGTCGATTGCCAAGAAGTACAAGGATAAACCTTACTTCATTTTCTTGGGGCGGGGCATCAGCTCGGCTGTGGCTTATGAGGGCAGGTTGAAGCTAATGGAGACCAATTATATTCCTTCGATGGCTAATCCCGCGGCTGAGATGGAGCCGGGCGTCATTAATCTTATGAAGCCGGGTTCGCCTGTGTTTTTCATCTGTCCAAAGGATGAGACTCATACGAATATCATCGAGAATATCAAGCAAGCAAAGGCGGAGGGCGCTTCAATTATATCTGTCGTCGAAGAAGGGGATGAGGAGATTAAGGCTTTGTCAGACGATTATATTCAGGTGGTTAAGGATGTGCCGGAGTTTCTGTGTCCTATTCAATTCGTTATTCCATTGCAGCTCTTTGCATATTACACGGCTGTTGAAAGAGGGCTAGACCCAGACAAGCCGAGGCACTTGACTAAAGCTGTGACAGTGAAGTAGCTTCTGTTTTGGTTTGCCTGTGTTCGGTAGTTTAATAAAACCAGTTAGTTTAATGAAATGATGGAAGCGGCGCGACTGTGACAATGTGAAGTGAGTGTTTGAGCAATCTTGTTGACGTAATCGTCCTGAGCACTTTGGCTGGCTTGTGCACAGGGTTAGGAGGAGTGACTGTGTTTTTCCGCCGACCTGGGAAGAGGTTGCTGGGGTTTTTGATGGGTTTGGCTGCTGGGATAATGATTATGCTTTCTTTCTTAGAGTTGATGGCAGAAGCTCTTCACATAGCTGATTTGCCGTTTGTGGCGTCTGGCTTTATGGTTGGAGCCTTGGTTCTTTTCTCTTTTGATTTCGTGTTGCCTCATATGCACTTTGCAGTGAGCGAGAAAGGCTTGGTGGATGCGAAGCTGTTCAGATCTGGTTTGTTGATTGCAATTGGCATATCTCTTCATAATCTTCCTGAAGGCGTGGCGGTTGCTTCAGGATATTCCTTTGCGCCGAATGTTGGGTTGCTCATTGCGGTTGCGATGGCGGTTCACAATGTTCCTGAAGGCATAGCCATATGCTTACCTATCTGCTCTAGTGGAGGTTCTAGGTGGAAGGCGTTTCGGCTGGCTTTGGTTTCTGGTCTCATGGAGCCGTTGGGCGCCTTGATTGCCGCGGCGTTTCTGAGCAATTTTCCAATTTTTGTGCCGTTCGGTCTTGCTTTTGCGGCAGGCGTTATGGTTTTTATCACGCTGGATGAGTTGATTCCTGTTGCGCATGAGCAGGGTCATGAACATTTCACGTCTTTTGGGTTCATTATTGGATGTTTCGTCACTTTCTTGTTGCTGCATCTTATTGCATAGCCTCAGCTGCCTGAAAGAGATCTGCGGAGCAAACAGAAGGAGCCCCGGGCGGGATTTGAACCCGCGACCTACGGTTTACGAAACCGTTGCTCTAACCGCTGAGCTATCGGGGCAGAATCCTCTCCTTTCGAGAAAAGAGAACCTTCACCAAAAGAAAAGCCTTTGCTCTACAAGAGACCTTAGTACAATTCGACTGGGGTCATGAGGTAAAAAAGGGGAAGATGATTTCTGCTACGTTTTCACAGGTTATTTTGAGGCTGAGTAGAATATGGCGTTTGCCACTAGCCTAAACGTGAACTCTGTGTGGCCTCTGAAAGTGGGTTCTACTCCTGAAAGGATGACGTTTCCTTGTCCATAGTTACCTCTTATGACTGCGCCGAAGCCTTCTGCCAATTCGTTGTGTGGCCACCACCCTGCAAGGAGCATTTCATGTGAAGCATATGATGCCCCAGTTGACACGCCGTTTCCGATTTCGCCGAACCATACGGGAAAGAACGCATAAGCATAGCTTTCAGAAGGATAGCCAGCTGTTATTCGATCCGGTTCATAATCCAGCCTTACGATGCCGTTGTTGTATCCTCCATACCATTTTGTACGATAAGCTCGGGCGTTAAGGAACTTCGCGTAATTGAGCATGTATGCTCCTCCCTCTCCGACTCCAAAGTATGTGCCACCATTCTTTATGAATTCCAGAAGCTTCTTCTGTCCTTTGTTGGCGAGTTTTGTCCATATGACGGCTGCTGAACCGTCTGGAACAACTACAATGTCGTAATTTTCGAGTTTGGCTTTTCTTACATCAACATAGTCGAGAACGTCGAAATCAAACTCCAAGCTACTCAAGACAAACTGAGTTTCGCCGTAAGCTGAAGCCTCTACTCCACTACTATACAGAATAGCCACTTTGGGAAGCTCTAGATGCTTCTTATATTGTGGTTCGTGACTAAGGCCAAACAGTGTTAGGTGGAGTTCCTTCGCGGTCTCGACGATGAAGCCGTCTCCTTTCTGATGCGGGATTATCAAAGTTCCGACATCATACTGCTTTCCACCGTCTTCAAACGATGCCGTCGCCGAGTAAACAGTTATGCCCTCCTCTAAGAGTCGATTGACCATCCTAACAGCGTTATTCGTGTCGTCTTTCAAGGCGTAACCATAACCAACGGTGCCTTGAACGCCTCCTTCTGGATACACAGCTTCTTCCACTTCGGCAAGTTCAGCGCTGAGTTCCATGTCTGCTTGGACGCGGGTGAAACCCCAGAGTTCAGGAAAGTTCCAGGCATAGGTGTCATAAGGCGGATAATCTGTTTTTTCAGATGTGTCTTCGCCCTTCCACAGCATGTTCATCGCTAAGCCGGCTCTTGACTGGTTCATTAGCACCACGTAGGTTCCGACTGGATATTTCGTGGCTCCAAATGTGAAAGGTTCTGTTGCCATGTGCACTCTCAAGCCGTGAAAGATGGCGTTGTCAACCATCCGAGCGGTCTCTATTGGATCCATCTGCAGGTCTGGTCTCATTGGCAGGATGAACGCGAACGGGAAGCTGTCGTATGCCTCGTTCAGCCAGTGGTTAGCGTTGTCTACTCCTCTTTGGAAGATTTCTGCTTGTCCTTCAAACATCTCTTTCTTGTGTTCAACTACGTACTCGTAGGCTCCAAGGGTGCCAATGAATTGAGCGTTGATGGATATTTCTGGGCTTCCTTTTTTGTCATAAGGATCTGTTGACTCAAATGTGAGACCGAAGCATCCGTGATAGAACCCATACATCGGCGTGAATATGGGTGGATAGTCATCCCACGTAGCTGTCCAATCCCTATACGGGATGATTGTGTCGATTCCAATCTGTTTCAGTGAGGCTTCCATTTGTTCTGCCATCGGAAACAAGTGTTCGAGTAGAATGTCCTCTTCCGCGTTTGGATTGTGCAGGGGCGTGCAAGGTTCAATCAACACGTAGTCTTCGCCCATGTACCCGTGGAGATCGATGTTGACCAAAGGTGCCCATTCTTTGTATACGTATTCAATTCCTAAACGAACCTCTGGCTGCGACGCGGTAAGCCAGTCTCTGTTTAGGTCGAAGTAATTACCGTTGTACCTCATGTTTGCTACTCGTCCATCAGGATTCACGCACACGTAAATGAGGCTGATCGTGTTGTCCAAGATGGCTTCTACTTCCTCGGTGTTCCGGTAAGCCAATAACTGCATTAGATCCAAGCATGCGTCTGTTCCCATCATTTCATCTCCGTGTATACTGCCCGTTATGAAAATCGTTGCCTTGTAATCCACGGTGCCTTCGTCAACCAGCTTTCGCGCCGCTTCTGGATTTTCAACTGTTAATGCTGCAAACTCCCTGTAGAAGTCCAGTTCTTCCAGCACCTCGGGGTTGGCAACAAAGGCTAGGTAAAGGTTGTATCCGTTAACAGACTGCCCTATGACTTTGACCAGAACTCTGTCGCTCTCATTCAGATTCTGCAGTATTGATGGGATTTGAGAATAGGGAGTGAAACCCGGAACAATAACCTCGCTGGGTTCCGGAGCTTCAGCTATACCTACCAATAAGGGCATCGCAGTTGACAATGACAAGGAAACCGTCAGAACCAGAGTGATGATTAATGATGGCTTTTTCAAGTTCATACTGTCTTTCTCTCCATAGAAACAGCAATCAGAAACGTGGCTATGCTTCATTTTAAGGATTATGGAACAAAATTCTACTGCAAAACTTAAGCCATTTTTCACCTCATAATGAACACAAGAGAGGCAAACAGCTTGAATAAAGTGGAAACTTTAGGCGAACGCAAGATAATCGAGGTTATAAGGAACCAGTTGGAACTGATGCCTCACATGCCTGTACCTTTCGGCGACGACGTCTCCGCTTTCAGCATTGGAGACGAAAAACTGGCTATATTGAAGACCGACATGCTTGTGGGCAAAACTGACGTGCCACCCCAGATGAATTTGTATCAAGCAGCCCGCAAGGCTGTGATAATGAACGTCAGCGACTTTGCCGCAAAAGGCGTAAAGCCCATTGCCATACTGGTTTCACTGGGTCTTCCGAGAGGGATGACAGAGAAGGATGTTGAAGCGATAGCTAACGGCTTGAACGCTGGCACTCGGGAATATGGCGCCTATGTGCTCGGCGGAGACACAAGTGAAGCCTCAGACTTGGTTGTCAGTTGTGCAGTCTTTGGCGTGGCTGAGAAGAACGCGTTGATGTTGCGCAGCGGAGCTCAACCAGGCGATGTTGTTGCCGTTACTGGAGCGTTTGGGAAAACGCCTGCAGGGCTGAAGATTCTAATGAGCCATACTTCGCTTCCTACTCCACTTAAGAAGAGACTGGTTGACAGCGTTCTGATGCCTAAGGCGCGGTTAATCGAGGGCTTGGCTCTGGCTGAAAGTGGCGCTGTGACCGCTTCGATAGATTCAAGCGACGGATTGGCCTGGAGTGTTCATGAACTGTCCAGAGCTAGCCAAGTCGGGTTCGTAATAGACAATGTCCCGATGGCTGAGGAGAGCGTAGAGTTTGCCAGATTAAACAAGCTTGACCCAATTGAGCTTTGCATGTACGGCGGTGAAGAGTACGAGCTTGTAGTCACAATCAAACCAGCCCTGTTCGAGAAAGCAAGGAAGAAAGTGCGCTTGATACGCATTGGCCACGTAACAGCGAAAAGGACTTTGATGCTAAAATTGCGTGAGAAGAGAACCCCCATACAGGCTCGTGGATGGGAACACTTTAAAACAATGTCACCAAAATCATGAACAACGTGTAATGGTGGACTGTTTTCATAAAATGCTTGAATCCTGCGATGTAGGTAGCCTGCCATTCAAGGGCGACATCAACAGGTTCTTAGCAGGCGCTCGAGATTATGGGCAAGTGAACAACGAGTCAACGTTGCTCTTTGAAAGCAAAGTAGTTTCAGGTTTCATTGACAAGGCTCAAGCTGGCATCAACGTGCCCAACTATCCCCAGTTCAGAGACATGACCCAAATGTTCATCGACATGATCGAAGGGCTAGCCAAAGTGAACGGAGGCTACGTCGAAGCCGGCACGCTAACTGTGAAATCCGGAAAAGGCTCGATATCTGAAACCCTAGCCATAAAAAACCACTCGCAGGACATCTACGAAAAACTCGGACAGCCCTTAAAGCTTCGAATGTGCATCACCGGTCCTTACACAATCAGCTCCTTCTTTGCTTACAAGGACAAGAACACCTTCACTGGCCTAGGCGACGTGCTTGCGCAGATAGCAGACGCCAACATCTTCAACAACAAACACGGCAGCATAAAACTGGTCTCAGTAGACGAACCAGTATTCGGCTTCGTCGACGACCCACTGCTAGACCGAGGATCAGAAGGCAGAGAAAACCTGCTCAAAGCATGGGAAACCATAATGCAGAAAATCCGAGCCAAAGGCGCACAAACCTGCCTGCACTTACACAACACATCCGACGAGTTGTTCTGGCAAGTTAAATCCCTGAACATGATCGAATCCCATGTCAACGATCCGTTCTACCAAGCCAAACGCACTAAAGAACAGCTGGAAGCCACAGACAAATTCCTCAAAGCGAGCATCGCAATAACTGACTTCGACCAACTGATCCGAAACCAAATAGTCAGCACCTCAACACAGAAAATGACTGACGCCGCCATCAACGAAAAGATCGCAGAAGTATGGAAAAACCTGAATGCAAGAAAAACCGACCCGATAACATACCTGGAGAACATTGAAACAATGAAGCGTAGGCTAAGGGACTCCATCCAAAGGTTCGGCGAAAGCAGAATAGCCTACGCAGGACCGGAGTGCGGAACGCGAAGCTTCCCAACATACGAATCAGCCATAGAATGCCTAAGAAAAATCTCCGAGGTAACCCGCTCTCAGACCACATGGTAGTTGCTATTCAACATGGTTCACGCGTCGATTGCCGCAGAATAGTCACTGCAATTTCTTCTTTTGTCGCGAGCATAAGTAACAAGTTGTGATTACCTTGGGTACGTTCCACATATGCGTCGCCTTAAATAGATTCGCACAGCCCGTCTTTGACTAACGAAGTTGTGAGGCAATGTTGATTGACAGGCAACGCAATTAGCGTGGCTAGCCTAGGAAAAAAGTACGGCGACACTTGGGGGCTCAAAAGCTCAACCTTCAGCATAAGAAACGGCGAGCTAGCTGTTCTAGTCGGACCAAACGGAGCAGGCAAGACAACCACCGTCAAAATACTTGCTACATTCCTCAAACCTTCGCAAGGGAAAGCCGAAGTCCTAGGAATGGACGTGGTCAAAGACTACAAGAAAATCAGACAGAGAATAGCATACTTGCCCCAAGGATTCGGCATCAACAACAACCTCACTCCACTTGAATCAGTGAAATGGACCCTAGTTGCGAGAGGCAGCAGCCTATCAGAAGCCAAACTCAGAGCCAAGAAATGGATGGAGTTGATGGATCTCAAAGAATGCATGAACAGAACAGGCTGGACCCTCAGCGGCGGCGAGAAAAGAAAGGTAGCCGTAGGGATGACTCTAGCAGCAGATGCAGATATTGTCTTCTTAGATGAACCGACAACAGGACTGGATGTTGAAGCTCGGCACATAATCTGGAAACTTGTCAGAGACATAGTAACCAACGGAACAACAATCCTACTGACAACACACGACATGAAAGAAGGCGAGACAATCGCCGACACGGCTGTGCTAATAAACCACGGCGAAACCGTGAATCAAAACACGCCTCACAACCTAATCAAAACTCTCCCCTACCAGTACAGAGTAACAGTGAAGAAAGAAGGCTTAAACGGTGCTGCTCTTCCCGACATCATCGATCTAGGCGACAGGTTGATCATCTATGCCAAGAGCGATAGGAAACTGAGAGACCTCATGGCATGTTTCTCCGACTTGTCCAGTATCATCTCAGTGGACAAAGTTGGACTGGAAGACGCTTACCTTCACCTAGTCAACGGAGGAAACGTGCCAAAATGAAGCTGCTAAGACAGATCCTTGGAATAGCGGTCATAAACGGCAAATGGATTCTAAGACAGCCCCTATGGATAGTCCAAAGCTTCATCGGCGTAATAGGAATGACCATAACGCTCTTTGCCTGGGGCAACAACCCTGCCCTAAGCAATCTGGTAATCGCGTATCTAATCGTAGGATCTTGGAGCCTAGGCTTGAACATAGTTGCTCAAACCATTGGCTGGCAACGCGTAGACCATGTTTATGAGGCATACGTAGCATCGCCCATAAGCTTGCCAATATACTTCACAGGCACGATCATAGGTTCAATGCCATTCTTTTCGGCACATCTCACAACAGCAATAGCAGTATCACTTCTGTGCAAAATGGACATCAGCTTCGTGCCCATAGTGCTTCTCATATCACTTGTATCACTCATTCTCGGAGCATTCCTATCCCTATCAATCATACTCCGACTAAAAAACCCGACAAACATATCCGCCATCACAAACCCGCTGCAAACCCTCACTACTACCTTGCCTCCAATCTATTACCCACTAACATTCGTTCAACCAACACTGCGAGAACTAGCCCTAATCATGCCCACCGTGCCACTAATGGAAATCGGACGCTGGATAGCCAGCATGCCCACAGGGCTCAACCTAGCATTTTCGCTCGTATCCCTCGTCGCATGGATAGCCATCGTGACACTTCTAGTGGCAAAGAAGCTGAAATGGGGACTGGAATAACCAGTTAACAACATGCACACAGCAACCGCTACCTTCAACATGGAAGTAGTAGTCCAACAAACACGCGGCACAGACTACTACTTCTAAACCTAAACCAGCTCGGTATTATTGCTGATTCTAAGCGAAAGTTAACGACACATGAAATTCAGACCACCTCAAACAGTCTGCATGTTCAACTACAACCGTCCAAACCGCAGCCAACATTCTGGATAATATCGTCATCAGGAACAGTATTTACGACGACGCTCGCACAGCTTCTGCCGCAATACACATTTCAACATGGTAGAAGAAGGCTAAAGGGAAATGGCGCCTTCTTCTTTCGAAATTTCTTTTTCCGCAGCCACCATACACGCACGCGAATGCTGCCCTAAAACATGCATTGCAACACTTGAGCACGCGATCCACATTGGGCGATCGACTTATTTCCTCGACTTCTTCTCTGAGTTTGTCAACCTCTTGAGGTCTTCTGCGCCTTCAGCATATCCGGAGACAATCAAATGGTCTCCTGCTTCTATCACTGTATCTGGTTTGGGACGTATCCACCTGTCTCCCCTTTTGATGCACAACACCCACATGCCGGTTTCTTCATGAACCTGAGCTTCCCGCAGCCTCTTTCCAGCCAGCGGCGACTTCTTGGACACTTGCGCATGAACAACAGTTTCTTCAGCCTCCTTAATAGCCAGCTTTAGCACAGGATGCGGCTCCAGTCCTCTAAGCACAACCCCAGCGATCTGCATGGCAGCATCAGCTATTTTCTCCGTCACAACGCCAAGTCTAATCAGCCCCAAGAAATCCTTCGATTCCTCTGCGCTGATACATCGAGTCAACACCAGCAATTCGAACTTAGTGTGCAAGTCGTCCATATATTCCTCGAGTGTTGCAACCTCCTGAGCCAACTCCTTACTATAAAGAAATATGGACGAATAAGCAAGATCCATCATCAACTCTGAAGTGTCCTTCAGTTCAGCGAGCATGTCAACGATCTCTTTGAATGATGCATCGAGAGTCATCATTTAACTCCCCGCACTCATTAGAGTCTTGCCAGCAAGTCTTTCAAACTCCTCTATACCCATGGGCGCGCCTCGAGCTATGACTACGTCTCCTTCAAGCACAAGCTCGTCGTGTTCCGGATTGATTATAAACTCCTTGTTGCGGCGTATCGCAATGATATCGACGCCCATCTTCGGAGCCAACTCAAGATCTCGAAGCGTTCTATTTGCCCAGACCGAACCCTTTTGAATCTCAGTTCGTGTCAATTGTTCCTCAACTTTTTCGAACGCTTCCCGCACTATGGGGTGAATACCTATCTCTCTCAAGACTATAGTAGCTATATCGCCTGCTGCGTCTGAAATCTTATCCGTGGCTCCAGCCACAACCGCCACAGCCACAAGAGATTCTGCGTCTTTTGCGTCTCTGGCGGCGAGCATGGCGCTCATGTCAAGCAGATAAGCGAGATTGTCAACCTGTTTCTCCATTTCGATGACTTCTTCAGCCAAAGGACGACTGTTGAAAAGAGCCGCTGAATACGCCAGATCGATCATCAGTTCAGAGAGATCTTTCATCTCAACGAGTAGGTCTCTAACCGATATGGGTTTGTATTTAATTTTCTCTAATCTTGCCATTTATGACGAAAACTCCCACTGGAACAGTTTGACTCCTGTGGTATCAGTAGAATAGACTTTCAATCATAGATAATCTTTGTCCTACTCGCCTTCGAACCGCGCATTTGAACACATGGAAACACCTTTATAAACGAAATGCGGAATGATGCAGTCAATGTTTGGGTGAAAGAGGTGCAGAGGATGCTGGAGGCAGAGCAAAATGAGCTGTGCTTACAAGAGATATCGCAAGCTAAACCTCTTCAAGGCACTCTCCAGCACAGACACTCGAACAGAACTCTCCTCGCATAGATTAAGCACAAATAGTCAGATCAAAAAGCAGGAAGAACCAACGACCCAAAAATCTCTTACGGCTACTTTATTGACAATACCACGCCAGTTTTTCAGAAGGTTATCAAAAGCTATGGCTTCGGAATCAAAACACAAATTCGTTAAGACTTTAAGGGAATCACTAACAGCCTTTGCTTTCAACCTTGTCGGAATCGTAGCTGGAACAATCATCGCCTCGTATGTAGGTTTGTTCAAGCTTGCTCCATGGGCTATCCTAGTTTATCCGTCCGTCGTAAGCGCGAGAGGAGTCATAGGAGGCTTGTTCTGTGGTCGGCTGAGCACAGCATTGCACTTAGGTACGGTGAAGCCTCGGTTTTTGGGCAATACAAGGAGCTTCTATCTGTTGTTTCGAGCCGTTGTGATGATGACGCTGGAAGCCAGCATTGGAATGAGTCTAGTTGCGATGCTGTTTGGAAACGTCTTCTTAGCTATACCCGCATCTGACTTTTTAAGCATCCTATTTGTGACAATAGCAACAATGGCTCTGGCATTGCTAATTGTCTCACCGTTGACTATGACTGTCTCTTTTGTTTCATTCAAGCATGGACTGGACCCTGACATAGTTTTGTATCCTGTAGAGTCTACCGTATCCGACCTTTTTATCACGATGATTTACATCGTAGTGGTGAATGTTTTTGTTCTATCAGGCCTAGGTGGGCAACTGCTTGTTGTTCTTGTAGGTCTTACTTTGGCGTCTGTTTCAGCATACATGCTGGCCAAGAATATACGGGAACCTGAATTCGTAAAGACAGTAAAAGAGTCGCTTCTGACATTGTTTTTTGTTGTTTTCATAGTCAACATAACTGGATCGACTCTCGGCAAGATTGCAGAGGCAGTTGGGGAGAGACGTGAAGTTTACACTGTTTACCCAGCTATGATCGACACTATGGGTGACGTTGGAGCTGTTGTGGGTTCAACTGCCACTACGAAACTTGCCCTCGGTACG
>Ga0315306_10000896_pt1 | contig 14412 bp, 13 predicted proteins | sample TDP1_MG_FD_203803 | JGI IMG/M metagenome (GOLD analysis project Ga0315306, IMG submission 203803) | Freshwater sediment microbial communities from Lake Towuti, South Sulawesi, Indonesia - TDP1 | ecosystem: Environmental > Aquatic > Freshwater > Lake > Sediment | place: Indonesia: South Sulawesi... | reverse complement strand
TATTGCTGGGAACGGTACTGTTGGAAAGTGGAGATATCGGAAGAAAATTGAGAGAAATGAGAAGCCTTCTGGAGGGGTGAAAAACTTCAAAAATAGTTTGTTCATCGCTCAGGAATTTCCTGACGGCAAAAAAACTTCGGACTTTGTAGGGCGCAAAAATAAACTCGCCCCGACAGGTCGGGGCTCAAACAAATTTTTGCTGGGAAGGAAATATGCGGTCCTCGTTTTTTTGCCTGAAATTCCAAGTGCTTTTCACAAACTATTTTTTGAATGTTGGGGAAGCGTGAGTTTCCCCTATTGACGACAGATTTATTCAAAGAGGAGGTGGGCATGGAACAAACAAAGATTGTCCTATCAGAGAAGGAGATCCCGCAAGCCTGGTATAACATCCAGCCAGACTTGCCGGAGCCTCTGGCTCCGCCATTACATCCCAAGACTTTTAAGCCGGTGGGACCTCAGGACCTGGCGCCTATCTTTCCCATGGAGCTAATCAAACAGGAGGTAAGCCAGGAACGCTGGATCGATATTCCCGATGAGGTTCTCGATGTTTACAAATTGTGGAGGCCGACACCTTTGCATCGAGCTTACAGGTTAGAGAAAGCCTTGAAGACTCCTGCGAGAATCTATTATAAGAATGAGAGCGTAAGCCCTCCCGGAAGTCATAAGCCGAATACAGCAGTGGCGCAAGCTTACTACAATAAGAAAGAAGGTGTAAAAAGACTTACCACCGAGACAGGAGCGGGACAGTGGGGGAGTGCTCTTTCTTTTGCCTGTAACATCTTTGGATTGAAATGTACAGTCTATATGGTAAAAGTAAGTTACCATCAGAAGCCTTACCGGAAAGTCTTAATGGAGACCTGGGGCGCAGAAGTCCATCCCTCGCCAAGTAGACTAACTAACTCTGGAAGAAGTATCTTGGAGAAAGACCCCGATTGTCCGGGTAGCCTGGGTATTGCGATATCAGAAGCAGTAGAGGATGCGGCAACACACGACGATACCAAGTATTCTCTCGGTAGCGTTCTAAATCATGTTCTGTTACATCAAACCGTTGTTGGTTTGGAGCTCCAAAAGCAATTGAAAATCGCTGGAGAGAAGCCGGATATTCTAACGGGATGTGTGGGTGGAGGGAGCAATTTTGCTGGATTCTCCTTCCCCTTTGTGAAAGATAAGATAAAAGGCAAAGACATACAGATAATTGCCTGCGAGCCCGAAGCCTGCCCGACTCTGACCAGAGGTCCTTATCGTTATGACTTCGGCGATACCGCGCGGATAGCTCCGGTTGTGAAAATGTATACTTTAGGCCATTCATTTGTTCCTCCGGCAATCCATGCCGGAGGGCTGAGATATCATGGTGACGCTCCCCTCATTTGTCTTCTGGTCAAGAAAGGAATTATTGAAGCCAGAGCTTACCATCAGAATCCCGTATTCGAAGCAGCTGTCCTGTTTGCCCGCACCGAAGGGATACTTCCTGCTCCCGAAACCGCCCATTGCGTAAGAGCGGCAGTAGACGAAGCCAAAAAATGTAAGGAGACGGGAGAAAAGAAGTGCATCGTGATCGCTTTTAGCGGGCACGGCCATTTCGATTTAGCTGCCTATGATGCCTATTTGGGGAAGAAATTGGAAGATTATGCCTATCCGGAGCAGAAGATAAAGGAAGCGCTTGCAGCAGTTCCCGTAATCGAGTAGTGTTCAATAGATTTCGCCGAGCTTTTTCAGGGGCTACTTTTGTAGTCTTCCGGACAGGTGTGCCAAAGACAAGCAAAGGTCGCGAGCCTGTGTCATAATTTGGAGTAGCGAAGCGAAGCTTCGCAACTATAATTTTAATGGTCGCTGTCCCTATTTAGATGGTAAGGGTAAAAATCTGTGGCATTACTAACGAGAAAGACGCTCTGTGGGCTGTTAACCTGGGAGCGGACTACATCGGGTTCAATTTTTGTAAGAATAGCCCTCGCAAAATCTCTCCCAAACTGGCAACTGAGATCATAGGAAAACTCCCTCCTTTCACGCAACCAGTGGGGGTCTTTGTAAATGAAGAAATAAGAATAGTGAAGAGGATTGCCGAGAAGTGTAGGCTCGCCCTGGTACAGCTTCATGGCGAGGAAAGCGCGGAATACTGTAGAAATTTGGAAATCGCGAGCCCCAGACTAAAAATAATTAAAGCTTTTAGAATAAGAGATAAGGAAAATCTGGAAGGAATGGAAGAGTATACTGTAGATTTTTACCTTCTTGATTCCTATGTTCCAGGGATAGAAGGAGGAACTGGAGAAATTTTTCATTGGGACCTGGCGGTGGAGGTAAGGCAGTTGGGCAAGCCGATATTTCTGGCAGGAGGCCTCACTCCCAATAACGTGATTGAGGCGATAGAAAGGGTGAACCCCTATGCTGTGGATGTGGCAAGCGGTGTGGAAAAAACTCCCCGGCGAAAAGATTACGAATTGATGCGCCACTTCATAAATCGAGTTAGAGGAAAGAGGTGACGAACGTAGTCGGGAATATTGAAATGTACCAGATACCAGACAAATCAGGCTATTTTGGAATTTTTGGCGGCAAATTTGTTCCTGAGACCCTGATGTCCGCCCTGGAGGAACTCGAGCGAGTCTACAATAGAGCAAAAAAGGATAAGAATTTTCAAGACGAGCTCGAATACTACCTCTCGGAGTATGCGGGAAGACCCACGCCGTTATATTTTGCTGGGAACTTAAGTGAAAAGTTGGGTGGTGGGAAAATATATCTTAAGCGGGAAGACCTCTGCCATACAGGTGCCCACAAGATAAATAACACCCTCGGTCAGGCCCTTTTAGCGCGGAGAATGAGAAAGAGAAGGGCCATTGCCGAGACAGGAGCCGGTCAACATGGGGTGGCAACAGCTACTGCTTGTGCTCTCTTAGGACTGGAATGTGAAATCTATATGGGAACTGAAGACATAAAGAGACAATCCCTTAATGTCTTCAGAATGGAGCTTTTAGGAGCGAAAGTAATTCCAGTCTCTTCTGGAAGTAAGACATTGAAGGATGCAATCAATGAGACCATCAGGGACTGGGTGGCCAATGTGAGGACAACTCACTATCTCTTAGGTTCCTGTGTCGGACCCCATCCTTATCCAATGATGGTGCGAGATTTCCAGTCAGTTATTGGTAAGGAAGTAAAGCGTCAAATACTGGAAAAGGAAGGCCGATTGCCAAACTATTTAATAGCTTGCGTGGGTGGAGGAAGCAACTCTCTCGGCCTGTTTCATCCTTTTTATAGCGATCCGGTGAAATTTATTGGAGTGGAAGCAGCCGGTTTAGGGATAAAAAGTGGTAGGCACGCTGCTCCTCTATGTGCGGGAGAGGTGGGAATACTGCATGGCTCGAAAAGTTATGTTCTCCAGGACAGCGACGGACAAATTTTTCCTGCGCATTCTATCGCGCCCGGCTTAGATTATCCGGGAGTTGGCCCGGAACATAGTTTTTATAAGAAGACGGGTCGCGCCGATTACTTTGTCGTTACTGATAAGGAGGCATTGGAAGCTTTCCATTTACTCTCTGAAACCGAGGGCATTATTCCAGCACTGGAGCCAGCCCATGCCTTGGCGCACCTGGTGAAAATGGCGAAGTATATTAATAAGAGTGTGATAGTTGTGCTTTGCCTGTCTGGCCGGGGAGATAAGGACGTGGAGATAGTCAAAGGGAGGATGAAGGGATAGTTTTCGGAGTCGCTCGGTCAGAACCTCGCTCAAAATCGACCAGCGCTGGGGCCGTACCTGGTCGATTTAAAGCTCCTGCAACTATCCCTTCATCCTCAAGGTTATAAGAGGTAGGGATAGTTTTCGGAGTCGCTCGGATAGAGCCTCGCTCAAAATCGACCAGCGCTGGGGCCGTACGTGGTCGATTTAAAGCTCCTGCAACTATCCCTTCATCCTGAGGGATTTTGAAAGGTAGGGATAGTTTTCGGAGTCGCTCGGATAGGTATTCGAAAGATAGTTTGCTCATCACTTGGGAATTTTTTGGCGCCAAAAAACTCCGGACTTCGCAGGGCGCAAATCAAAACTCCTCGCTTTGCTCGTCAAACAGTGATTTGCTTTAAAGAGAATCAGCCGTCCTCGTTTTTTGGCTAAAAATTCCTGAAGTTCTTCGCGAACTATCTTTGAATTTCAGGATTTTGAAAGGTGGGATAGTTTTCGGAGTCGCTCGGTCAGAATCTACATTTTAGGTCTAGCGAGTTATGAACAGGATTGATAGCAAATTTGCAGAGTTGAAAAATAAGAACAGCAAGGCTTTGATTACTTTTATTACTGCGGGTGATCCGGATTTAGATGCTACTTATAAGCTGGTTTTGAAGATGGACAAAGAGGGCGCGGATGTAATGGAACTGGGGGTGCCTTTTTCGGATCCACTGGCTGATGGCACCACCATTCAGAGAGCGTCTCAGAGAGCGTTAAGTAATAAGGTAAGTCTAAGCCATATATTCAAATTGGTTTACAGGTTGAGAAGGAAAACGGAAATACCAATCGTTCTAATGAGTTATCTAAATCCTATTTACAAGTATGGCCTAGAGGAATTCGCCGCAAAGTGCAGAAGGACGGGCGTGGATGGTGTTATCATACCAGACCTTGTACCTGAGGAGGCAGGGGAGTGGTGGGGAGTGGCGCGCCGGAACAAATTGTCTACGATCTTTCTGGCTGCTCCCACAAGCCCGTTGGAGAGAATAAGAAAGATTGCTAAAAGGAGTACAGGCTTTCTGTACTATGTCTCTCTGACCGGCGTGACCGGTGCCCGTGATAGATTGAATAGCGACCTAATTAAGAACTTGAAGGCGATCAAGAAAATAACGAATAGACCTGTTGCCTGCGGTTTTGGGATTTCCAATCCTCAGCAAGCGCGAAAAGTGTCTAGATATAGCGATGGTGTAATTGTGGGTAGCGCTATTATAGACTTGATTGAAAAGAGCACGAGCAGAAACGCTATGTTCAGAAATGTGGGTAACTTTGTTGCTTCTTTACACCAGGAAATGGTAGGTGATTAGTATGCCGGTTGAAGTTCCGGGTGGTAAAAAGAGTGTGCCCCGTGGTCTATGGACTAAGTGTGAAAAGTGTAACGAGTTAATCTACAACAAGGAATTGGAGAAGAATCTCAGGATCTGTCCTAAATGTGGCTATTATTTTCGATTGACAGCGAAACAGCGCATTAAGTTAATTTTTGACCGAGCGAGTTTCCGGGAAGATTATGCCCAACTGAGAGCGGGCGACCCGCTGGAATTTGTCGCTGTTCAATCATACAAAGATAGGATAAAGCAGGACCAGAAAAAAACAGGGTTGACCGAGGCGGTTATTAGCGGGGAAGGCAAAATTGGCAAGCACAAGGTGGCTGCGGCTGTCTTAGATTTCGACTTCATGGGTGGAAGTATGGCTTCGGTGGTAGGAGAAAAGGTGACGCGCATAATTGAAAAGGCGATCAAGAAGAGAATACCTCTCGTTATTATATCTTCTTCTGGCGGCGCCAGGATGCAAGAAGGAGTCCTTTCCCTAATGCAGATGGCAAAGACTAGCGCAGCCCTCGGCCTGTTGGGTCGAGAGAGGATACTCTTTATTTCGATTCTAACTAATCCGACTACAGGTGGCGTAAGCGCAAGTTTCGCCATGTTGGGCGATATAATCATTGCTGAGCCGAAGGCACTTATCGGCTTTGCTGGCCCGCGGGTTATTGAACAGACCATAAAGCAGAAGTTACCCGAAGGATTTCAGACCTCGGAATTCTTGTTGGAGCATGGGTTGATTGATATGATAGTTGAGAGAAAAGACTTAAAGAACGCGGTTATCAAAATATTGAGCCTTTTCTCATCCAGAAGCTCTATTCATGCCAGTAAGTGAATGTGACTACATACCTGTCCCGACGAAAATAGCATTGCGTGCTTAGCGGTGCAAAGAAATTGCTTAATCACTAAGACATCTCTTAAGAAATTAAGACATGAAGTACGCGCAGGTTTTGGATTATCTCTCCCGCTTGGAGCATTTAGGGATAAAGTTCGGACTCTCCAATATCAGAAAGCTCCTCAACGGCATTGGTATCTCGGATAAGGCGTTCCGGATAATCCATATTACCGGTACTAATGGAAAAGGGTCAGTAGCGGCTTTTCTCTCCAGCATTCTTAAGGAAGCAGGATTCAGAGTCGGATTATATACCTCGCCCCATCTGGTTGATTTTCGTGAGCGTATTCAAGTAGATGGGAAGTATATTCCGAAGAGAACAGTCGCTGAACTCTTCCCCCGATTACTATTTTTTACTGAGACTCCCGGCCCAGAACCCTTTCTCAAACCGACCTATTTTGAAATACTGACGGCATTGGCGCTTCTTTACTTTTCCCAGGCTGATGTGCAAATAGCCATCTTAGAAGTTGGCATGGGCGGCCGTTTGGATGCCACGAATGTATTCAAGCATTCTTTGGTTTCAGTAGTCACCAATGTAGATTATGAGCATATGGAGTATTTGGGTAAAAAGATTTCCGATATCTCTCGAGAAAAAGCAGGAATCATAAAAAGGAATGGAATTGTAATTACTGGGGTAAAGCAAAGAAGAGCGCTGGAGGTAATAGAAGAAATATGTCGAAAGAAAAAAGCGAGATTATTCCACTTAGGAAAAGATATCAAAGTTCAGTATCGAAATCGAAGAATAACCAGTAGTGATTTCTGCAATTTCCAGACTTTCAACTACCATGGGATTTTCTCTAGCATTAGAAATTTGAGGATTAAACTTTTGGGAAGACACCAGATTGAGAATGCTGCTTTGGCGTTGGGAGCAATAGACGGATTAAGGCTGAGAGGAATCCAAGTTGCGGAGAACCGGTTGAGAAATGGCCTGGAGAAAGCGACTTGGCCAGGGAGATTGGAAGTTTTGGATTGCCTTAACCAGAGAGGCGAGAACTGCAGGGTAGTTCTGGATGGGGCGCATAATCCTGCTGCCATGCGTTGTCTCAAGGATGCCTTTAGGGACGGCGCTATCCCCCATCGAAGGTTGATTCTGGTTCTCGGGATTTTAAAAGACAAAGATGTGAAAAAGATGGTGGCAGAAATTGCTCCATTGTCCCAGGAAGTAGTCGTGACTATGCCCAATACGGAGAGACGATTGGACAAGGATTTGCTGAGAAAAGAGGTTATGAATTATCTTCCTCCGGGTAAGGTAAGGACAGAGGAGAATGTAGAAGGGGCCCTCGCCAGAGCGCTGGAGATTGCCCATGCGGATGATATAGTCTGTGTTACGGGTTCTCTGTATACCGTGGGCGAAGCCAGGAGCACACTGAAATTATGGAGAAATATGGTATCGGAATAGATATTGGCGGAACGAATATAACTGTAGCTCTGGTAACGGAGAAAGGGAAAATTGTAAGAAAGATTAGATTTCCTACCAGAGCTAAAGAGGGTAAAGCTAAGACCATCAACCACATCATAAAAGCTTTAACTGAGATTATGAAAGACCTTCCTTCCGACTCTATCCGTGGAATAGGCATCGGCGCAGCTGGTGACATTGATCCTGATAAGGGCATTGTCCGATTTTCTCCCAATCTATTCTGGAAAAATGTGCCGATAGTTCGTTCGATAAGAGCTAAATTCGATCTGAAGGTGGTCCTGGACAACGATGCCAATGCAGCTGCCTGGGCGACGTACGTTTTGGAGACAGGAAGAAAGGTGAATAACCTTATTTGCGTGACTTTAGGAACAGGTGTGGGAGGCGGCATTATCATTGATGGTAAGATTTATCATGGCGCGTCAGGCAGTGCCGGTGAGATTGGCCATATGACGGTCAACCCGCATGGCCAAAGATGCAACTGCGGCAATTATGGCTGCCTGGAGACGTATTTAGGTTCGGACTATATTGTTAAAAAGGCGATCAGTGGAATCAGAAAAGGAGAAAAAAGCCTGATAGAGAAGATTGTGGGCGGACGTCTGGAATCGGTCACCACTCAGACGATTGAGACTGCTGCCCTGAGGGGAGATAAATTGGCAAGGAGAATCTGGAAAGAAGCAGGTGAATATCTGGGATTAGCATTGTCCGGAGTTATTAATCTTCTTAATCCAGAAGCTATAATTTTTGGTGGTGGAGTGGCTAAAGCGGGAGAATTAATTTTCAGACCGATGCGAGAAGTGATAAAAAAGCAGGCATTCAAATTTCCCTTCCAGAAAGTAAAGTTCATTAAAACAAAATTCGGCCAGGATTTGGGAGTGATTGGTGCAGGTTTATTGACATTTCAAGGAAATACAAGGTGAAAAATGCTCTATTCTTCCCTTCCCTTGCAGCCTTAATGGCTGCTTTTTTGTTTTGCCAGCCTTCTAATGCTTCTGTCTCAGAAACAAAAGAATCCTACATAAGTTTAGACAGTACTTATGTAGTTGTGGGAAGACGTTCTGAACTAAGTTCCGCCCCGGATAGCCCGGTTATTCTTTCCGCCGATTACATTGAGTATAGAAGGGAAGAGAGAAAAGTCCTGGCTCATGGCAATATCAAGATAGAGGATAGAGAAGTTACCGTGGAATGCGATGAGGCTATTTTTGATTTGGAAAGGCAGATAATCGAAGCGGAAGGTGGAATCGCTTTACAAGATAAGAAAGCTACCGTGCGGGGAAGCCGAATAAGCTACGATGCTAGAACTGGGCGGGGAGTTATTTATGATGCCTCTTCATTTGTAGACCCCTGGTACTGTTCTGGCCCAAAGATAGAGAGAGTAAGTGACAAGGAACTCATGGTAGAAGAAGGCTATATTACTTCTTGTGAACTTTCTCCTCCCCACTACCGTTTGAAAGCCAAGAAAATTCGTGTTCTATTAGGAGAAAGAATTTCGGCCCATAATGTCTTGATGTATGCGGGCAAAATTCCGATCTTCTATCTTCCTTTCTACTCGCGTTCTTTGCGGGAAAGAAGGTTCAAATGGGGAGTGAAATTGGGTTCCAATCGTGAGGAAGGTTTTTTCGCTAAAACAAGTCTCGGATATATCTTCAGTCAGAGGACTTCCGGAACTTTACTTATTGATTATATGGCGCGGAAGGGTGTCGGTTTTGGTGGCAGATATGACTATAACCTGCGAGATGAATTGAAAGGATTCCTGTACGGATATTACATCAAGGAGAAAGATACAGGACAGGAGTGGTGGCGTGGGGAAGCGGAACACTGGCAGAATTTAGGGAGCGACTTCTTTTTTCAAACAAAGCTCGACTATATGTCTAATCAGAAATTCAACAGGATATATAATGAAGAAGACTGGATACCAATGAAAGAGGAACTGGAGTCCCATATCGCCTTGACCCGTTCGCGGCCAAGCTATACTTTGAGGATACTGGGAAAAAGGAAGGATGTATGGGACAAAGATGCTAGCCGATTTGTTAATATTCTGGGATACTCTCCTCAGATATCGTTTGCAACAAATCTTCTCCAAATAAGGGAAGGGCTGCTCTATTACAAGTTTGGCGGGAACTACGCCTCAAGCTATGTCAAACCATATGACTATGTTACCAGAAAATTTGGGGAAGGCCACTATCTAAATCAGACGGACATATATTTTGACTTTATGAATAAGTTGAGATTCTCACCCAGGGCCAGTTTAAATACAGAGGTCGGTTTTCAAGAAAGATGGCAGGATAAGGATGAGAACTGGAATAGAAAGAATGTATATAAAAACATATACCACACTCAAGCGAACTTGCACACGCGGATTGCCAGGTATTTTGATACGGACTTAACACACTATTTTCAGCAGGAACAAGGAGAAAAGACAACCCTTAACAAGCTTTCGCTTCTGGGAAGAATCCGTCTTCTCTGGCTTTTAGAATTTACTTCATCTACGGGATATAGTTTTATTGGAGACAAGAATGTGAGATTCGACGACCTTTTCTCGCGGGTTGATTTTACTCCTTCTTCCTTAGCTACGTTCTATTTCGAACATAGCTATGACCTAAACAAGGAGAAGACAGCCAATTTTCAGACGGAGGCGATATTTGGGCCAGGAGCGAGCAAGTGGTCAATTAATACAAGATTGACCTTTCTGGAGGGTCTGGAGGGAGATCCCGAACATCCGCGTCGTCTGGACTTGGTGAATGGATTCAACTTTCCCCTGAGCAAGAAATGGAGAGGTAGCCTTGTAACCAGGTACGATATTTACAATCGCAAGCTTACCGAACGGGGACTCCATATCTACCGGGACCTCCACTGCTGGGAAGTAAGGTTAAGCTGGACAAAGATACCTGCCGAAGAGGAGATATGGCTTATGGTTAACCTAAAAATCTTTCCCGAAGAGAGAATAGGAATTTATCATAGTATTGAAGAAAAAGAATGGCGTTTGCGACGGAAATAATTTTCGTTTGACAATCTTTTTCCTTTTTGTTATTATTGCTTTTGGAAGAAAAAGTGCCAAGGTAGCTCAGTTGGTAGAGCACCGGACTGAAAATCCGGGTTGTCCCCAGTTCGATTCTGGGCCTTGGCACATTTTTTATCTTCCTGTCTATGGCAGCTCGATTTAGTATAATTTTGACCTGAAAGCAAGAAATCGTTTTCCTGATGTGGGCAGCGGCGGCTATCTCCCTGGAGCTCTGGATGCCTGGTTATGATTGGAACCGATGGAGTTTTTTTATGCTATGTTGGGAAGGAATAGATGGTGTCGAGGCGGATGGCGAAGCTGGAGTTGTCTAGCTGCCTCGGTGAAATCTCAACTTGTCGTTAACAGGAGGGAAAATGGCTGAAGGAAACCAAAGAGTCGGCTTGGAACTGGGAATGGGATGGCTTCCGGACTATCCCGATTTTCGTGACTACACGGTGGAGAGAGTAGAAGTCGCCCCGAGGCTCGTAAGACTGGGACAAAAAGAATCGGTGAAAGCCATGCTGGAAAAAATGAAAATTAGAGAAACTGCGAGGGGGAGCCTACCGACCTCTGTGGATTTAAGAAGGTGGTGTCCGCCAATTGAGAATCAAGGCCCTCTCGGTTCCTGTACGGCAAATGCTGGAGTTGGGCTCGTGGAGTACTACGAACGGAGAGCTTTTGGTCACCACATAGATGCATCGAGACTGTTTCTTTATAAAGCCACCCGAAACCTCCTTCACTGGACGGGAGATAGAGGAGCGTTTCTGCGCACGACAATGGCGGCTATGGTGCTTTTCGGTATTCCTCCAGAGGAATACTGGCCCTACATAATACGAGACTTTGATGCAGAACCTTCCTCCTTCTGTTATGCCTTTGCCCAAGACTACCAGGCCATACAATACTTTAGACTCGACTCTCCTACTACACCTAAGGATTTAATCTTGAAACGAATTAAGACTTTTTTGGCTGCCGGACTACCCTCGATGTTCGGGTTTACTGTGTTCAGTTCTATTGAGCAGACTAAAGAGGACGGAATGGTTCCATATCCGTGCCAAGGCGAGAGAATTCTCGGTGGCCATGCCGTGGTGGCAGTCGGCTTTAACGACGAGGTCAAGATCAAGAACACTACCTGTGGACTACAAACTGTAGGTGCACTACTTATAAGAAATTCCTGGGGCACTGGTTGGGGAGATAAGGGGTATGGTTGGCTGCCGTACGAGTATATTCTCACAGGACAGGCAATAGACTGGTGGTCCATTCTTAAGAACGAGTGGGTCGATACGAGGGAGTTTGGACTTTAGAATAAGAAATGAGAAATTTGTCAATGTCTTCTAAAAGAGAGGACTGTAAATCAAGGAGGCACGAGGATGGAGCTTTTTCTGAAACTTTCGGGAATCTTGTCAGGCGTTCTGGCAAGGACCTTGCTCCCTTATCTGAGAAAAATTATGACGGGCAAGATAAAGAAATTTGATAAGGAGTACTGGATTACAGCAGTGGCATCTTTTATCTTAAGCGTAATTACTACCATTCTTATTTTCCCGGAGTTTAAAATTGCAGAAACAGGGCCGGGACTGGAGGGAATCATAAAGTTGTTCTGTGCTGCGTTTGGCTTCGGGTTTGGCTGGAACTCCCTGGTCAATGAACTGGCTAAGTGGCGCGAAAAGCCTAAATAATTGTCCGTAGTCTTTAATCCTGTGTACTTCTCCTGCCAGAGTTGGAGCTTCCCGGGGAAACACGAAGAAAATAGCTGAGAAAGATAGTTTTAGAGTGGCAGAGCTCCTTGAAAATCAAGGAGCTCTTTTTTTTGGAACTTTGACCTTTTCTGCCCAAAAGGCCTACGTAATGCTGAGCCTTTCCTTTGCTAAAAGATTTCGGAAAATTCATACATCCGACCTATTGTAAAGATAAACAATCATCAGTAAGATTATTTTGCTCTTTGAAGTTTTTTTTATCTTAAAGTTATTTATTTTCGGGAATCGAAATCTTGATGTCATTATTACGGATTCAAGAGTCCTGTTTTTGTGGGAATTTTCTGTCCTTTCGACCCGATAGAGTGGAGCGAGGGGAAACCTATTGCTTTTGTTCTCCGAGATGTAATAAGGCATTTTACGGGAATCCAGAAAAATTTTTGGAGGAGAAAATTGGCTGAGATAAAAGTAGATGTGAGAGGAGAAACCTGTCCCATACCCTTAGTTGAGACAAGAAAGGCTTTGCGGAAAGCCTCGCCGGGCGATATAGTGGAGGTAATCGGGACGCATGGGCCGTCCAGGAAGGAGATACCCATGGCTGTTGAAGCCCTGGGGCTGGAAATAATTGAAGTGCAAGAAGAAAAAGGAGGCGTATGGAGAATCAGGATACAAAGATGAAAGGAACGAAGAGTAGAGGTGAAAAGGCTACGATCGTAGTTCATAGCGGCGATATGGACAAACTTTATAGCGCCCTTATTATAGCTAACGGCGCACTTTCCATGGGTATGGATGCTTCATTATACTTCACCTTTTGGGGCCTTGAGCGTCTCAAGAAAGGGGGACTGGAAAGAGGACGCCTTTCCCGGATGAATCTTTTCGGCCTGGGTAAGTGGATGGTGATGCGTCGAATGAAAAAGGTGAATATGGCTTCTTTGGAAAGGCTCATCCAGGACTTCAAGGAATTGGGGGGTAAAATTATTGCCTGTGAAATGACAATGGAGATAATGGGAATACGGCCAGAGGACTTGCGTCAGGACCTTATAGATGATTACGGGGCGGTGGGAGCCTATATAAGAGAGGCAAAGGAGTCAGCAATAACACTGTTTATTTGACAGAGGTTGATATGTTCAATAGGATTATCTATCTAGATAACGCAGCTGCTACCCGGCTCGACGAACGGGTTCTGGAGGCAATGAAGCCATATTTTCTGGATGTTTATGCTGTTGCCCTGTCAGAATTCGGATATTCTCAGGGCATCGAAGCTCGAGAAGCGCTGGATAAAGCCAGGGAGGTTGTGGCGAATGCCCTCGGAGCTTCCCCCGGGGAAACCATTTTCACCTCGGGAAATACCGAGTCGAGTAATATTGCTCTGAAAGGCGTAGCACTCGCTCTTGGCACTAAAAAAGGTAAACACATCATCGTCTCCAAAATTGAGGACTTTCCTGTACTTGAGAGTGCCAAAGCCCTGGAGAAACAGGGCTTCCGGGTGACCTACCTTGACGTGGATGGAGATGGCTTTGTGGACTTGGACCAGCTCAAGGACTCCATCACCAATGAAACCATCCTGGTCTCAATCCAGCACGCCAACCAGGAAATCGCTACTATTCAGGATATTGAAGCAATCGGTCGGATATGTCGGGAGAAGGGGGCGCTTTTCCACACCGATGCCAGCCATACTTTCACCAGGGTACCTTTAGATGTTAAGAGGGTGCCAGTTGATTTGGTGACCGTGGCGGCCGACACAATCCATGGACCAAAGGGTAGCGGTGGTCTCTTTATTCGTAATCGCACGCCCATTGCCAAGTGGGTAGATGGCGGCTTTCAAGAGTTCGACTTGCGGGCAGGTATAGAAAACATTCCCGGGGCTATCGGTTTCGCCAAAGCGGTGGAACTGGTAACATCTGAAGAGAACGAGCGGCTGCGGGCAATGCGAGACCGACTTATTGATCGGGCACTTAGTGAAATACCATCTACTACGCTGAACGGACACCGCTGGAAAAGAATTCCCCAGAATGCTAACATTACTTTCCACTTAGTGGAAGGAGAATCAATAACCCTCCATCTGGACATGCGGGGCTTTGCCGTGAGCACGGGTTCGGCCTGTTTCAGTCGCTCCTTAGAGGCGAGCCACGTTATTCTTGCCATAGGCGGTGACCATGAAAGAGCCCATGGATCGGTGCGCTTCACATTCGGGCGCTACAATAGTATGGAGGATGTAGATACCTTAATGGATAACTTAGCTGAGGTGGTAACAGAGCTAAGGAAGATAAGCCCTTTGGGCAAAGAATAGGAGGAGAGGAGAATCAAAGATGAGATTCCCCTACAGTGAAAAAGTCTTAGACCATTTTCGCCACCCGCGCAATGTGGGTAAGATTGAGAATCCAGACGGTAAGGCGATAGAGGG
>Ga0315306_10000894_pt1 | contig 14417 bp, 15 predicted proteins | sample TDP1_MG_FD_203803 | JGI IMG/M metagenome (GOLD analysis project Ga0315306, IMG submission 203803) | Freshwater sediment microbial communities from Lake Towuti, South Sulawesi, Indonesia - TDP1 | ecosystem: Environmental > Aquatic > Freshwater > Lake > Sediment | place: Indonesia: South Sulawesi... | reverse complement strand
ACGGTCGAGCGGCTGATCGGCGTCGGCACTCAGTACCTGAGAGAGCAGGCCGCAACCTGGATGACCAAGACGCTCTCGGATGCCGGCTCTCAGGAGTGGATCGCTAATTTTCTCCATGCCTTCGGCCTCGACTTTGAGGACCTTTTAGCAGCCGGAAAAAATGCGCTCGATAAAGGCTTCGGCGTCCTGACCTCGGAGCTGATGACCACGCTCAAAGAGATGAAGGTCCTGGACAAAGGCGCGTTCGATCTTTTGGGTCTTGTCATCGGCACTCATAAAGACGACGTCACGAAGTCGATCGTGAGCTCGGGCCAGGCCACTCAGCGCGCGCTCGCCGGCCACGCGTCTGTGATAGCCGATGCCTATAAGAGCTGGACAATGTTCTCGACCTCTAACTTCTCCAGCGAAGAGGCTAAGATGAGAGCGCAGCTCGAGGCTATCTTCGCAGACACTCCGGAGCGCATCGTTGCGAGAGCGCAGCTTGAACAGGATCAATACTTAGCTACGATCGTGGATACGACCGATGAGCGCATCAATGAAAATCTACCTAAAGTCATCAAGGGCCTGGGTGGTATAGTGAGACCGCTGCAGAATTTTTTAAATGAGTTCATGCTCACTGCGAGAAATTCTCTTTATTATATACTGGTCCCTCAGATCCCTGTGTCGTATGAGCAGGTCGGAGTGAGCGCGCTCTCTGCTTATGCTACTGCTTTTGGCCTGGGCCTAACATCGCACGGAGTGGCTGTGGCCGCGGATCTGCTCCATCCACTGAAAGCGACCGGGCTGCCGCAGCTCGCTGCTTTTCTAGCAGACATGGCCGGCTTTTCTGCTATAGCTCGAGCTACCTGGTACACAGACCTTTCTAATTTTCTATCGACTCCTTATAAGCACTATTCGCTGCGATATTTCAGACCTACGCTGCCGCGAGACTCCGAGCTCACGCGGCTCTATGCTGAGGGCTGCATCAAAGAGGAGGACTTTGATCGCGCGATGCAGTACTGGGGATACAGCGACGCCTGGATCCGGGCCTACAAAAAGGACGTCTTTCGTGATCCTCGCCACTACGAGCTCTCGATGATCGCCGAGGATGCGACTATCAACACAGCCTGGATCTATCGCGAGCTGCGCGATGCCGGCTACTCGCCGGAGGACTCTCCGGCGCTCGCTCATGCGATCGTTAGACGCTCGCTGAGGTCCTACCTCGACGCATACCGCAAGGCCCTTATGTACCTTTTCAAAAAGGGCTACATGAGCGAGGACCAATTCGACGCGCAGCTCGACCTGTTAGAGCTCTCAAGCGAGGCATATTTTCTCACCAAAAAGGTCGCGCGCTTCGGCTTTATCGAGGACTACACGGATGACTCTGTGACTATGTTCAGCGATATGTACGACAAGGACCTCATCGATGACGCTGACTTTGAGATGTCGCTTGCGGCCCTAGGAATTGTCGCAGAGAAGAGGGCGATCATCGTTGCTCGAGCGCGGATAAAAAAGACGGCGCGAGTCGCAAAAGAAGAGAAGGTTGAGGTCAAAAAGCTCATCCGGAAAAAACAGGAGACTATCATCGACACCTACGTCCTCGCGTACAGGGCCGGCACTCTGGATGAGGACGGTCTGCTCGCCGCGCTGCGCTTCGCCGGGGTAGAGAATGAGCTCGCGACTCTCACTGTCGAGCTCGAGCGGCAAAAGAGGCTATTGACCGAGACACGAAAAGAGGCTGCCACTAAAGAGAGCAGGAGTAGAGAGGCAATAAAAAAATATCAGCAGGGATACGTCGAGCTCTTCCGGAAGGATCTCATAGACGCTGAGACTCTCGGTCGATACCTAAAAGAGCTCGGGCTCGAGGATGATTACATCGCGTCGGTCATAGAGCTCGAGACGCTGAAAAAGATCAAGCCGGAATCCGTCACCATCGGCTAGGGCCTAGCACAGATCGAGAAGGAGCTCCTCGTAGCCGTAGATAAAATTAGCCTTATCCGGGAAGGCCAGTTTTAGAGTCACTGACCACTTTCTAGGTACCACGATCCGGTCATCACGGTCCAGGTCCGCGTGGATTGAATTATTGTTTTCGTACGCGATGACCGTACTGAATCCGGCGAGGACCGCGGCAACCGTCAAGAGCAGCAGATTAACCTTGTCGCATGAGATGTCGACCGCTCGGCCCTGCAGATGAAGGCTCTTTTTGTCTCCACCTAGCGACTCATTATGCTCAGGGGTCCTGTATCCGCTCTCGATCGTCACGCCGACTCCGAGAATGTCCTGCAGCCTTCGGACTTTGTCGACCAGGTCCCGGTCGATCTTGACCTCATGCGTGTCCGGAGACTCAAAGTCTTTAAGGTTAAGGAATAGGCCGATCGGAAAATCGTTGACGCTCATCTCTTTATTGCCTCTCTCTCGACACCCGCGGGAGCGTTTTGTATTAGGGCCTTAATTCTTTGATGTGCACGATCACAGGCTGCCTCTGCATCCGGACCGCAGGGCCTCTCGTTGGTCGCTGTGGCTAGCCGGCAGCAGCGACAAAACCACGTGTAGAGCTGAGACTCGAGCTCTTTTTTCTCCTTTTCGGTCATTCTGTCACTCCTTAGCTCTTCTCAATAAGGTCCTGAAATTCACTATAGACAGCGTCACACTCATCGGTCCCTTTTCTCTCACACAGACTAGGCCGCTCTTGATGGCGATCTCCGCAGCACTCACTACGCCACGTATCAAGCCAGATCTTTAGCCTATTTTTCTGTCCCTCGGTCATTTAAAACCTCACTTTTGCACAGGTCATGCCTGCTATTAATTTAATTAAAGAATTAATCTTATATATAAAATAATAATAATAACTTACGTCGGATTGTGCAAAACCCGCGCCGAGTTTACACAATATACCAATTCCGACAGGGGAGAATCTCAAATTTGACACTCAGGGACCTCAAAAATTAGCCTGTGGATATCCTGTGGAGATCCCTGTGGATGATCTGTGGAGATCCCTTGCCGACAAGGGAGACCAAAGGAAATTGTGGCCGGCAGTCGAGGATCTCCACAGACCATCCACAGGCTTTTAAACAGCTTTTCCACAGGCCACTCAAAGGACCTCTAAGCTAAATCTAGCCTTCGGTTTGGTCCCATACTTAGTGATGATGAATCTCTTTTTTGGGTAGTCGCGCGTCTCGAGGTACGGCTGTAGCTGCGCGATCAAAGTCTGTGAGGTGATGTCGTACCAGTTAACCCCGATCGGCTTATCAGCTGTCGGCACGAAGATCCGCAGCGTCTTAACCACCTTGCCAGTAGGGACCTCTAGTGTCGAGATCCTGATGGTCCCGATCTCCCAATTAAGGATCGAGAATTCCTTAGACTCTCGGTCCGTGAGCTCAAAGAGCTCATAGGGCCCGGGAAGCTCCCTTAGCTCTTCAGCCATCTTTTTTAATCCTCCATCCACACTGGTCTGGAATTTTTCGGTTCGGCTCCGACCAGCTCGGAAAAAAAACAAACAAAGGATTGTATCATCAAAAACTCACGTGAGTCGATCGACTGTCGCTCTTCAAATTTTCTAACTCGCGTTCTCAATCAGGTCCTTGATTTTTTTCTGTGTCTCGTTGCGGCCTTTTTCTTCACCCGGATCAGAATGTAGCTCATGGATTAGCTTTATCAGCCGGCAGCAGCGCCCGACTAAGCAGTCAAGCCTAAGTTTTAAATCTCTCTTTTCCTCAGCGGTCATTCTAAAAATATCCGATGACACCTTCCTCATCCGGTCAAATATAAAAGTCATATCATCCACCTGGGTACGTCATAGGTCCTCGCTGTTTTCTCCCGGCCAGGCTCCGGACGTAATCGGACACCCACTCCGGAGCGAAGGCGATGACCTTTATATCGGATCCCCGGGCAATCTTCGTGAGGAGAGGATCCTCGACACAGATGACGAGCTGCTTCTCAATTGGCCGGTCCAGGTACTGCTCAAACTCAGGAGTATGGCGCAGCAGGTACTCATAGAGCAGCAGCTTTGAGATGTCACCGGGATCAGGAAGGATAGCAGCCTCGATGAGTATGACTTTTGTCCGCGTGACCACAATCGCGTCGGCCCATCTCTTCCACACGACGAGCATCCGTCTCTCTTCATCTGACAATTTCTCAGGCAGCAGCTCAGGATGCAGCGCGCCGAGTCTAACACGCGTAAAGTGCCGGTCCTTCGGATAAAATTTTACGATGTACTCTGAGACCAGGCGCGTCTCTCGAGGCTCCCACTTTCGCGGCTCTTTTTTCATATCATCATCCTTCGGCTGAGGGGTCACTCATTTATTTTACCTATAATAAATGATGAGAGTTTTGTCAAGGGTCTATTTTACACTTGACAAACTTCCCTATCTTGCTGATAAAATTTATATGAATCATCTTATTAGGGAGGTTTGAGTATGGCTAAAAAACAGAATCTCAACTCAGACATCTCACTCAGAGAGACCGTAGATGCCTTCGGAAAACTTTTCCGGGCGATCCTTAGCGACCAGGCCAAGCATCCGGAGAAGTACGCGCATCTCACACAGGAGACGGTCGGCAATCCTGTGACACTCGGTCCACGAGTGATCACTCCGGAAGAGTGGGCAGGGAAGTTAGCAAGCAGGGCCTCAGCCGCAGCTGAAACCTGGCTTGCCAATGTCAAGCGGCCACGCAAGGATCCGGTCGATGCAGCGATCAAGGCCAATGAAAAAAGGAAAGACAAGCTCGCCGAGGCAGAGAAGAATAAGAAATGGGAAAAGGCGATGACCAAAGTTAGCCACGATGAAATGTACGCAACCATCGACAAAGTCGGCTCAAGCGGTTATCGCTCCGGAGTCGATGCCAGGCTCGGCAAAATCACACGCGTTGTGAAAGAGCTGCAGCCGATGGTCGCAACCCTGGCCGACACGATCGACAAGATGCCACAGAACACAGACGCCCAACGAGAGGCGCGCCTGCTCGCAGCTCGGAAGGGTATGATCGAGATCGGGAAGAAGAGGATCGGTTAGGAGGTTCATCATGCCAGAAGAGAAAAAAATTTGTAGTGAGTGCGGCATACCGATCGGGGCAGGGACCGGCGTTGACATCTACAAACACACGATCAGCTGCTTCCACCTTCCGGACAGCGGAAGGGAAGAGCTCTTGAAGATCTGGAGCGCAAAGTCCGGCGACTATGCGAAGAGGATCGTCAAGAATTTGAAGTGAGAGGGGGTAAAAAATGGGTACACATCTAGCAGCCTTTAAGAAGTCGATCGACAGCGCGGTCCTCGTATCGCTCGACACCATTGTCGATGACGTACTGACTCGACCGGCTGCCGACCGTTTCCAGGTGCCACCGGATTATAACTCGATCGCCTGGGCCGCGACTCTTGGAGTGAATGTCACGAGAGCGCAGATCGTCTCGCCGACTCTCGAGGTCAAGAGAATGTCGCTTGACATAATTCCACAGGAGCGCGGCGGCATAATCTTTTCGCTAGAGTCGCCTCGAGTCCTCGTACCAAAAGTGGACCTGGTCCTCACGCCGACCGAGAATTTCCAGGTCTTTGGCTCCGAGGACGCAGCAGGTGCGTCCGTGGTCGCGGCTCTGGTTGCTTTGAAAGCGCCGGGCGCGCTGCCTGCGATGCCGAGCGGCGATATTCGCCTTGTCCGGGCCACAGCTGCAGTGACACTGGTCGTTGATACCTGGACCACGCTCACTCCGGTCTTTGAGAAGGACCTCGAGCCAGGGACCTATGTCCTTGTCGGCTTCATTCCGCAGAGCGCGAATCTTATCGCGGCCAGGGTCATGTTTCCGGGTGGTACCTACCGGCCAGGGGTCCCGGGAGCCGCCGGCGCGATCGCCGTCGCCCTGGACCATGGAGCTGACTTTTACGACAAACTCATGTGGTACGCGATGGGGACCTTCACCCACGTTTCGCCGCCGCAGTTTCAGTTTCTCTCTACTGTGGCCGATACGTCGGAAGTGATCATCCTTTACGTCATCAAGGTCGGATAGGCTCGAGCGACCGGGTCAAAGATCATGCCGTTCTATAATGTCACTGTCACCACGACTCTAGCTCAGATCGTACCGTACAATAAAAAGCGGACCGGGATCACGCTAAAAAACTATGCCGGCAATCCGGCCTTTATTTCCAATGACCAGGTCGATGTCTTGACCAAAGGCTATCCTCTGAGTGTGGGTGAATTTTTCACGTTCCTTCGCGCTGATGGAGACGCGCCGGAGCTCGCGCTCTACGCGATAACGTCCGTCGGCACGGCTGACGTGAGAATTGCTGAATCGTATGGAGAGATCAAAGAGTAGCGATGCGCACAGGGATCTCAAGGATTTACGTTAGCTCAACGGCTCAGCTCTCGGACGGCATCATAACCGGACCTAAGCTCGCTGCTACAGACATCATCACCTTGACTGCTCAGCTCGCTAACGGCATCATAACCGGACCTAAGCTCGCTGCTGTAGACATCATCACCTTGACTGCTCAGCTCGCTAACGGCATCATAACCGGACCTAAGCTCGCTGCTACAGACATCATCACCTTGACTGCTCAGCTCGCCGATGGAGTAGTAAACTACCTAAAGATCGCGCCCAACACAGTCAACTACGGGCTAGTTGATTACTATCTCAAGCTAGGAAAGGTCCGGGCCTACAGAGCGACGTCGAATCAGGCCTTCAGTTTGGGGTCCTGGACCAAAGTCCAGTTCAACGCCGAGACGTTTGACGAGCTGAACGGCTACGATCCTGCGACAAACTACCGCTTCACGGTCCCTGCAAACTATTCGGGTTATTATCTCATCCACGCTCAGGTCCGGCTGATCACCAATGCTGCCGAGCAGAGGGCCGGGATAGCGATCTACAAAAACGGGTCTCTGGTCGCACAGAGGTTTATCGAACAGTCCGGCGGAGTCATCAATCCTACACCCTCGATCGCTGACTACATCTACCTGACCGATGGAAACTACATCGAGATCTACGTTTATAACAACGTCAACAGCGAGGTCATCTTCGGCTCTGATTACAGTTATCTAAACATCATAAAGGTCTTTTGAGTGAGGGGAGACGATGGAGAACGGAAAAAGAGCTCTGTGGCGACTTCTGAGGATCCTCGCGGCCTATCTCATCATCTACGGAGTCCGCGAGCTCGTCCGCTGCAGCAACGGTTTTACTCTGCCGGCCTGGATGGTCCCGGTCATCGCTGCGGTCCTGAACGCGGTCGCTAAATTTGTCCGCGACGAGTGGCGAATCGACATCAGGCTCTAGCCGCGACGAGTGCGAGTTGACATAATACTCGTTATACGGCGCAGTTTTGGAGCTCCATGGATCCCGGGACAGGGCAATATTGATGCAGAAATGTTTAGCTCGGCCCTGGACCGGCTGCCGTGCTGGACACTGAGCAGGCTTGAGATCGTGGCTCTGCTGCGATCCTAGAGCGATATTTACAGGAGAGAGCGATAGAGAGGTGAAAAAATGGAGCAGATCGTTAAAATCGTCGATACCAGAGAGTATCCATCGACCGATCCGGCCCGGATGGGAAAGTTCGACGTGATCATCACCTATCAGACCGACGCCTTCCATACATATCTCGTCACGCTGCCAAAAGACGGACTCAGCGAAGAGAAGATCAAAGAGGCGATCAAAAAGGAGATGACCGAGCGCGAGAAGTGGATCGGAAAAGAGATCAAGATCACTTAGGCCTTGAGCTCTGCTAGAGGTCACGTCGTGTCTAGGCCGCCGCCGCCAATCGTACCATTCATACTTCCTGGTCCGTACATCGAGGGCCTCTCTGACAAAAAATTTTCTGATGTCGGAGCTCTGCTTTTAGCGCATCCATCAGTGCTCACACAGCCGGGCATCGCGTTCTGCTATTGCGGCCTCGAGCTCTTTCCAACCGAGCTCTTCATCAATCCCGGGATCGTTGGCCCGGAGCACTGGATCCCTCTACAGAGGATGCTCATACAAGCCGGCTATCATCTGCTGATCCAGGATAAGCCTTGCGTCGCGGCCTCTCTAAGTGCGATGGACCTGATCGACCTGTGGCTCAACAAGGCCGCAGCATGGAGTATGATCACCAACGAGCTGTGGGGTCCTGCGCTCAGACTTAAACAGATCCTGGAAGGAGCTCCTGAGATCGAAATAACCGCGCGCACTCTAAAGGACCTACGGCCTTATTTCACACCATCCACGCGCATGGCTAAATTTATGAGCGGCATCGTACGCGTCGATTACTCCAACGCTGTGACCGTCGCTCAAGAGGCTATGACCAGGATCATCCAGCCGGTTGCGCTGCCGTTCCCTCGTATTAAAAAACTAGGCGAGACAATGAAAGAGGTCCTGCTATGAACGGCGAAAAAGAGATCAGGCTTGAGTATGTTAGCGGTCCGGTGGATCCACCAAGTATCTGGCCGGTTATTTGGTCCATCGTCTCATCGGTCCTCAGCGGCATCGCTAACGCACTCGTTGGCGCGGCCACTGAGTTCGCGAAAGAGACGCTGTCGCTCTTTACGGTCGAGCGGCTGATCGGCGTCGGCACTCAGTACCTGAGAGAGCAGGCCGCAACCTGGATGACCAAGACGCTCTCGGATGCCGGCTCTCAGGAGTGGATCGCTAATTTTCTCCATGCCTTCGGCCTCGACTTTGAGGACCTTTTAGCAGCCGGAAAAAATGCGCTCGATAAAGGCTTCGGCGTCCTGACCTCGGAGCTGATGACCACGCTCAAAGAGATGAAGGTCCTGGACAAAGGCGCGTTCGATCTTTTGGGTCTTGTCATCGGCACTCATAAAGACGACGTCACGAAGTCGATCGTGAGCTCGGGCCAGGCCACTCAGCGCGCGCTCGCCGGCCACGCGTCTGTGATAGCCGATGCCTATAAGAGCTGGACAATGTTCTCGACCTCTAACTTCTCCAGCGAAGAGGCTAAGATGAGAGCGCAGCTCGAGGCTATCTTCGCAGACACTCCGGAGCGCATCGTTGCGAGAGCGCAGCTTGAACAGGATCAATACTTAGCTACGATCGTGGATACGACCGATGAGCGCATCAATGAAAATCTACCTAAAGTCATCAAGGGCCTGGGTGGTATAGTGAGACCGCTGCAGAATTTTTTAAATGAGTTCATGCTCACTGCGAGAAATTCTCTTTATTATATACTGGTCCCTCAGATCCCTGTGTCGTATGAGCAGGTCGGAGTGAGCGCGCTCTCTGCTTATGCTACTGCTTTTGGCCTGGGCCTAACATCGCACGGAGTGGCTGTGGCCGCGGATCTGCTCCATCCACTGAAAGCGACCGGGCTGCCGCAGCTCGCTGCTTTTCTAGCAGACATGGCCGGCTTTTCTGCTATAGCTCGAGCTACCTGGTACACAGACCTTTCTAATTTTCTATCGACTCCTTATAAGCACTATTCGCTGCGATATTTCAGACCTACGCTGCCGCGAGACTCCGAGCTCACGCGGCTCTATGCTGAGGGCTGCATCAAAGAGGAGGACTTTGATCGCGCGATGCAGTACTGGGGATACAGCGACGCCTGGATCCGGGCCTACAAAAAGGACGTCTTTCGTGATCCTCGCCACTACGAGCTCTCGATGATCGCCGAGGATGCGACTATCAACACAGCCTGGATCTATCGCGAGCTGCGCGATGCCGGCTACTCGCCGGAGGACTCTCCGGCGCTCGCTCATGCGATCGTTAGACGCTCGCTGAGGTCCTACCTCGACGCATACCGCAAGGCCCTTATGTACCTTTTCAAAAAGGGCTACATGAGCGAGGACCAATTCGACGCGCAGCTCGACCTGTTAGAGCTCTCAAGCGAGGCATATTTTCTCACCAAAAAGGTCGCGCGCTTCGGCTTTATCGAGGACTACACGGATGACTCTGTGACTATGTTCAGCGATATGTACGACAAGGACCTCATCGATGACGCTGACTTTGAGATGTCGCTTGCGGCCCTAGGAATTGTCGCAGAGAAGAGGGCGATCATCGTTGCTCGAGCGCGGATAAAAAAGACGGCGCGAGTCGCAAAAGAAGAGAAGGTTGAGGTCAAAAAGCTCATCCGGAAAAAACAGGAGACTATCATCGACACCTACGTCCTCGCGTACAGGGCCGGCACTCTGGATGAGGACGGTCTGCTCGCCGCGCTGCGCTTCGCCGGGGTAGAGAATGAGCTCGCGACTCTCACTGTCGAGCTCGAGCGGCAAAAGAGGCTATTGACCGAGACACGAAAAGAGGCTGCCACTAAAGAGAGCAGGAGTAGAGAGGCAATAAAAAAATATCAGCAGGGATACGTCGAGCTCTTCCGGAAGGATCTCATAGACGCTGAGACTCTCGGTCGATACCTAAAAGAGCTCGGGCTCGAGGATGATTACATCGCGTCGGTCATAGAGCTCGAGACGCTGAAAAAGATCAAGCCGGAATCCGTCACCATCGGCTAGGGCCTAGCACAGATCGAGAAGGAGCTCCTCGTAGCCGTAGATAAAATTAGCCTTATCCGGGAAGGCCAGTTTTAGAGTCACTGACCACTTTCTAGGTACCACGATCCGGTCATCACGGTCCAGGTCCGCGTGGATTGAATTATTGTTTTCGTACGCGATGACCGTACTGAATCCGGCGAGGACCGCGGCAACCGTCAAGAGCAGCAGATTAACCTTGTCGCATGAGATGTCGACCGCTCGGCCCTGCAGATGAAGGCTCTTTTTGTCTCCACCTAGCGACTCATTATGCTCAGGGGTCCTGTATCCGCTCTCGATCGTCACGCCGACTCCGAGAATGTCCTGCAGCCTTCGGACTTTGTCGACCAGGTCCCGGTCGATCTTGACCTCATGCGTGTCCGGAGACTCAAAGTCTTTAAGGTTAAGGAATAGGCCGATCGGAAAATCGTTGACGCTCATCTCTTTATTGCCTCTCTCTCGACACCCGCGGGAGCGTTTTGTATTAGGGCCTTAATTCTTTGATGTGCACGATCACAGGCTGCCTCTGCATCCGGACCGCAGGGCCTCTCGTTGGTCGCTGTGGCTAGCCGGCAGCAGCGACAAAACCACGTGTAGAGCTGAGACTCGAGCTCTTTTTTCTCCTTTTCGGTCATTCTGTCACTCCTTAGCTCTTCTCAATAAGGTCCTGAAATTCACTATAGACAGCGTCACACTCATCGGTCCCTTTTCTCTCACACAGACTAGGCCGCTCTTGATGGCGATCTCCGCAGCACTCACTACGCCACGTATCAAGCCAGATCTTTAGCCTATTTTTCTGTCCCTCGGTCATTTAAAACCTCACTTTTGCACAGGTCATGCCTGCTATTAATTTAATTAAAGAATTAATCTTATATATAAAATAATAATAATAACTTACGTCGGATTGTGCAAAACCCGCGCCGAGTTTACACAATATACCAATTCCGACAGGGGAGAATCTCAAATTTGACACTCAGGGACCTCAAAAATTAGCCTGTGGATATCCTGTGGAGATCCCTGTGGATGATCTGTGGAGATCCCTTGCCGACAAGGGAGACCAAAGGAAATTGTGGCCGGCAGTCGAGGATCTCCACAGACCATCCACAGGCTTTTAAACAGCTTTTCCACAGGCCACTCAAAGGACCTCTAAGCTAAATCTAGCCTTCGGTTTGGTCCCATACTTAGTGATGATGAATCTCTTTTTTGGGTAGTCGCGCGTCTCGAGGTACGGCTGTAGCTGCGCGATCAAAGTCTGTGAGGTGATGTCGTACCAGTTAACCCCGATCGGCTTATCAGCTGTCGGCACGAAGATCCGCAGCGTCTTAACCACCTTGCCAGTAGGGACCTCTAGTGTCGAGATCCTGATGGTCCCGATCTCCCAATTAAGGATCGAGAATTCCTTAGACTCTCGGTCCGTGAGCTCAAAGAGCTCATAGGGCCCGGGAAGCTCCCTTAGCTCTTCAGCCATCTTTTTTAATCCTCCATCCACACTGGTCTGGAATTTTTCGGTTCGGCTCCGACCAGCTCGGAAAAAAAACAAACAAAGGATTGTATCATCAAAAACTCACGTGAGTCGATCGACTGTCGCTCTTCAAATTTTCTAACTCGCGTTCTCAATCAGGTCCTTGATTTTTTTCTGTGTCTCGTTGCGGCCTTTTTCTTCACCCGGATCAGAATGTAGCTCATGGATTAGCTTTATCAGCCGGCAGCAGCGCCCGACTAAGCAGTCAAGCCTAAGTTTTAAATCTCTCTTTTCCTCAGCGGTCATTCTAAAAATATCCGATGACACCTTCCTCATCCGGTCAAATATAAAAGTCATATCATCCACCTGGGTACGTCATAGGTCCTCGCTGTTTTCTCCCGGCCAGGCTCCGGACGTAATCGGACACCCACTCCGGAGCGAAGGCGATGACCTTTATATCGGATCCCCGGGCAATCTTCGTGAGGAGAGGATCCTCGACACAGATGACGAGCTGCTTCTCAATTGGCCGGTCCAGGTACTGCTCAAACTCAGGAGTATGGCGCAGCAGGTACTCATAGAGCAGCAGCTTTGAGATGTCACCGGGATCAGGAAGGATAGCAGCCTCGATGAGTATGACTTTTGTCCGCGTGACCACAATCGCGTCGGCCCATCTCTTCCACACGACGAGCATCCGTCTCTCTTCATCTGACAATTTCTCAGGCAGCAGCTCAGGATGCAGCGCGCCGAGTCTAACACGCGTAAAGTGCCGGTCCTTCGGATAAAATTTTACGATGTACTCTGAGACCAGGCGCGTCTCTCGAGGCTCCCACTTTCGCGGCTCTTTTTTCATATCATCATCCTTCGGCTGAGGGGTCACTCATTTATTTTACCTATAATAAATGATGAGAGTTTTGTCAAGGGTCTATTTTACACTTGACAAACTTCCCTATCTTGCTGATAAAATTTATATGAATCATCTTATTAGGGAGGTTTGAGTATGGCTAAAAAACAGAATCTCAACTCAGACATCTCACTCAGAGAGACCGTAGATGCCTTCGGAAAACTTTTCCGGGCGATCCTTAGCGACCAGGCCAAGCATCCGGAGAAGTACGCGCATCTCACACAGGAGACGGTCGGCAATCCTGTGACACTCGGTCCACGAGTGATCACTCCGGAAGAGTGGGCAGGGAAGTTAGCAAGCAGGGCCTCAGCCGCAGCTGAAACCTGGCTTGCCAATGTCAAGCGGCCACGCAAGGATCCGGTCGATGCAGCGATCAAGGCCAATGAAAAAAGGAAAGACAAGCTCGCCGAGGCAGAGAAGAATAAGAAATGGGAAAAGGCGATGACCAAAGTTAGCCACGATGAAATGTACGCAACCATCGACAAAGTCGGCTCAAGCGGTTATCGCTCCGGAGTCGATGCCAGGCTCGGCAAAATCACACGCGTTGTGAAAGAGCTGCAGCCGATGGTCGCAACCCTGGCCGACACGATCGACAAGATGCCACAGAACACAGACGCCCAACGAGAGGCGCGCCTGCTCGCAGCTCGGAAGGGTATGATCGAGATCGGGAAGAAGAGGATCGGTTAGGAGGTTCATCATGCCAGAAGAGAAAAAAATTTGTAGTGAGTGCGGCATACCGATCGGGGCAGGGACCGGCGTTGACATCTACAAACACACGATCAGCTGCTTCCACCTTCCGGACAGCGGAAGGGAAGAGCTCTTGAAGATCTGGAGCGCAAAGTCCGGCGACTATGCGAAGAGGATCGTCAAGAATTTGAAGTGAGAGGGGGTAAAAAATGGGTACACATCTAGCAGCCTTTAAGAAGTCGATCGACAGCGCGGTCCTCGTATCGCTCGACACCATTGTCGATGACGTACTGACTCGACCGGCTGCCGACCGTTTCCAGGTGCCACCGGATTATAACTCGATCGCCTGGGCCGCGACTCTTGGAGTGAATGTCACGAGAGCGCAGATCGTCTCGCCGACTCTCGAGGTCAAGAGAATGTCGCTTGACATAATTCCACAGGAGCGCGGCGGCATAATCTTTTCGCTAGAGTCGCCTCGAGTCCTCGTACCAAAAGTGGACCTGGTCCTCACGCCGACCGAGAATTTCCAGGTCTTTGGCTCCGAGGACGCAGCAGGTGCGTCCGTGGTCGCGGCTCTGGTTGCTTTGAAAGCGCCGGGCGCGCTGCCTGCGATGCCGAGCGGCGATATTCGCCTTGTCCGGGCCACAGCTGCAGTGACACTGGTCGTTGATACCTGGACCACGCTCACTCCGGTCTTTGAGAAGGACCTCGAGCCAGGGACCTATGTCCTTGTCGGCTTCATTCCGCAGAGCGCGAATCTTATCGCGGCCAGGGTCATGTTTCCGGGTGGTACCTACCGGCCAGGGGTCCCGGGAGCCGCCGGCGCGATCGCCGTCGCCCTGGACCATGGAGCTGACTTTTACGACAAACTCATGTGGTACGCGATGGGGACCTTCACCCACGTTTCGCCGCCGCAGTTTCAGTTTCTCTCTACTGTGGCCGATACGTCGGAAGTGATCA
>Ga0315306_10000893_pt1 | contig 14418 bp, 12 predicted proteins | sample TDP1_MG_FD_203803 | JGI IMG/M metagenome (GOLD analysis project Ga0315306, IMG submission 203803) | Freshwater sediment microbial communities from Lake Towuti, South Sulawesi, Indonesia - TDP1 | ecosystem: Environmental > Aquatic > Freshwater > Lake > Sediment | place: Indonesia: South Sulawesi... | reverse complement strand
AAGGGCGAAATAGTTGGCTGAAAGATAGCAAAGCATCGATAACGCCACAGAAGCTACAAGCCTGAATATATAGCCAGCGATTATGACCTCTCCAGCCTCAGTAGGCTTACCCTTCCCCTTATATTCCGCCGAGTACTTCATCATGGCTGAGCTTACGCCCCAATCGCTAAACATGTTGAATATTCCAGCAGGCGTCATGGCGATGGCGATAAGCCCGTAGTCGCTAGGGGATAGAAGCCTCAGGACGAGGAAGCCTCCGATAATCCCTACCATCCTCGACACAACCTTCCCAGCGAATAGCTCTGTGGCCCCTTTAGCCGTTGCCTTCGCTAACTCTAACTCCTTTCCCATTGACCGTTCCACCCGTGAGTAAAAGATGCCCCAATAGCATTATGTCATAATTAGCCCCATTCCCTTTTTACTAGTCTCACTTCCTAATACAGGCGTTAATCAAATACGATTCTAGGTCTATATGCTGTCATAGTTCTCGAAGTTAATTATTCGGATACACATAACTAATATAAAAGAGTGAAACGAGCCTTGTGTTTAGGGTATTCACGTGCAAGTTAAGAACGGAATGCAGAAAAATGCCAAGGTCAAATGACGAGAAGAATATTCCCCCAGTTTCAGTTATGGTAATAGCGTATAATGCAAAGAACACAATCCGACAATGTCTATCCGCCATCTTTAATGTTGATTATCCTCGGGATAAATTCGAGGTTATAGTTGTTGACGGCGGTTCAAATGATGGTACCTTAGATATCTTAAAGGAGTTTCCTATCGACAAGCTGGTAGTCACGGAGCATAAGGGCCGAGGGCATGCGAGAAACATCGGCATTCGTGAGGCTAGATATGAGATCGTAGCCACGATCGACGCTGATGAGGTTGTGACGAGAAACTGGATCAGGAGTTTCATCAACTATTTCAGGGATCCAAAGGTTGGACTCGTATACTCCGGCGTGAAAGTGCCTTCTCCGAACAAGAACGTGAGCAGGTTTGAGAAAATAAACTACCTTTTCTACGCTTACTATAGTAGGTCTATGAGCCATGGGCAACAGAATCTATAGAAGAAGTGCCGTACTTTCTGTGGGAGGATTTGATGAAAGGCTTGTAAGGTTAGAGGATAGGGAGATGATTTGGAAGCTAGAGAAGGCGGGGTTTAAGACGATACAAGACGATACGATAACAGCGACTCATTTAGAGACCACAAATCCCTTCGGCATCCTTCGTAGCTGGAGTAGAGCAATTAGCTATGGCTACTGGTGGCACATGCTCTTTTACATATCTCCAGACAGAGTTGGAATCATAGCATTCCCAATCAGATCCTTATTTCTGCTTTTAATACTCTTCCTAGGGCTTCCGCTTAGTTTAGTAATATTTCTTTTGATAGTTCTTTTGATGGTGCCTGCTCTGATTAAAATCTGGAAGAACAGAATGAACGTTAGGTTCTGTATAAATACACTTAACAAATCCATTGATAAAATTCTTGTAATCCCATTCTTTATCGTAAAGTTCTCCCTCCTCACCTTCGCCTCGGAAATGGGACGCTGGTTAGGGCTTTTAGATAAAATAAGAGGAAAGCAATCCCTTCGTTTCTACTAGCTTAACAACTCATAAATTTAGAGGCTTGCGAACAATAAAAGAGCACTACTTGAATGCAAAAAGGGGAAATAAGGCATGTGGCGCCTACGGAAGTTGAAAAGGACTCTCTTGAATCCCACAACCATATTCGCTTTGTTGCTGTTGAATTTGTTACGCCTATTTTCAGGAGCATCTAAATACGATTTCTACGTCTCCCTCATTCAACATAAGCACCCTCTCATCTGGCGTGCACATAAAGGCGTGCCTGTTGGCAAATCCTTAGTTTTCTGCATACTGCCCAACTGGAAAAAGTTTATTGGCCGAGTTAAAGACAGCTTTCCCATTTCAGACATATACGATAAAGAAGTGTATGATCGCTTATTCAAGCCCCAGAAGGGTCAAGTAATAGTCGATATAGGTGCGCATGTAGGGATTTATACAGTTAAAGCGGCATCAGAAGTTGGTGAAAATGGTGTCGTCATAGCAATCGATCCTTGCCCCGTAAACTACCAGCTTCTAAAGTATAATATAAAACTGAACAAGCTGAGCAATGTTCTTCCTTTAAATGTGGCGATAATGAATTATAACGGTAAAACCAAGCTGTACTTATTCGAAAATGCAGGACGTTTAAGCTCGACAAAAATTAGTGGAGAACAGTACATAACTGTTCCGTGCAAGCGGTTAGACGGTCTGCTGAACGAACTTGGCATTAAGAATGTAGACTTGATAAAGATCGATGTTGAAGGCGCAGAACTTGATGTGCTTGAGGGCAGCTGGAAAATTCCTGTGAAAAGGTTTGTAATAGCAGCGTATCATGACCATGTTGTGCCGCAAGAAGCAAAGAAGGTATCACAATTTCTCTCGTCACGGGCTTACAAAACTCTAACAATTGATAAGTATGTGTATGCTGAAGCGCTGTGAAAAGCTGAACCGCCCCTCTTGCAGCTGTTTTGGCGATCTCTACCTCCTCTGCCATGAGCTGGATCTCCGAGCAAACCTTACTAATCTGACGTAGCTCTAACTATATTACCGACCTGCCTTTTAAACAGTGATTACGTTTTTGAATAAATAAAGGCCTATTAATTGATAGTTGAGTGAATGATATTCTATGCCCAAAGAGAAAGAATTCATTTTGAAAAAATTTCGAGAGTTGATTAGTTGTTATTTTGCAAAAGAGAGAGAGAAGAAATTTTGTCCAGGTAAGACTAAGATCGGTGTCAGCGGACCTGTCTTTGATGAGAATGAGGTTTATGAAGTCGTTAAGACCCTTCTTTCAGGCTGGATAACTACTGGTCCTAAAGTTCGGAGTTTGGAGGAGAAATTTGCGAAGAATTTGGGAATGAAGGATGCCATAGCGGTTAATTCTGGCTCCTCAGCTAACCTGATAGCGTTGTCAACTTTAACAACCAAAGATCTGCCCAAAGATGAGAGAATCAATCCCGGAGACGAAGTGATTACACCAGCAGTCACATGGCCTACAACAGCCTATCCGATTGTGCAAGTGGGGGCGATCCCTGTGTTTGTGGACGTGGATCCCGAAACCTACTGCATGGATCCTGAACAGGTTAGGAGAGCTGTTTCAAGGAGAACTAAAGCAATCACACTGCTTCATATGCTGGGACATCCGATGGATGTTTCACCGGTGATTGAGGCGGCTGAGAAACATGGTTTATTAGTAATCGAGGATGCAGCCGAGGCATTAGGCGCTGAATATAAAGGCAGGCCTGCGGGGAGTTTTGGAGAACTCAGCACATTCAGTTTCTTCGCAGCACACCAGATAACTACCGGCGAGGGTGGTATGATCGTAACCAATAGTTCTGTTTACGCAAGCATTGCAAGATCTTTGAGAGCGTTCGGTAGAGCTTGTGTATGCCCAACATGCAAAGTAGCACTGGATCCGAATTACTATTGCCCACTGAGACATAAAGCTGAGCAGTTAGGTGTGAGAGGTTACGATAAACGCTTTGTATTCACTAATATCGGCTACTCTCTGAAAATGACCGAGCTGCAGGCAGCATTTGGATTAAAACAACTTGAAAAGCTAAGTTCATTTTTAGAGCAACGTAGAAGGAACGCGCATCACCTCTTAAAGCAATTAAAGCCCTACTCAGATTTTTTGCAACTGCCTGTAGAAAAACCATGGGCTAAACATGCATGGTTTGGGTTCGCAATAACCGTTAAGGAGGATGCTCCATTCACAAGAAATGAGTTCACAAGATACTTGGAGAGACGTAGGATTGAAACCCGTCCGATTATGGCGGGAAACATAGTACAGCAGCCCAGTATGAAGAATGTTCATTACAAACGTGTTGGTGAACTCCCTGTCTCGAAATCAGTTATGGAGAGAAGCTTCTATATCGGCTGCTTCCCAGGAATCGGTGAGAGGGAGAGAGAGTATCAAGTAAAGGTAATTACGGACTTTTTAGATAAACATAAAACTTCATAAAGGAACTAGGATTGAAAAGTTTGTCTCAGTCTATGAGCAGGGATTTTGTTGGGAATTGGTTTGATAATGTTGTTTATGGGTATGAGTCTCATGGGAGTGGCTGAAAAATATGCTCTTCGTAAATTGGTAGTACGATATAAGTTTAGATGATAAAAAATAAGGGCATCTAACAGGAGGATGCGGTTAATACCTCCAATGCCAGCCATGTTTTTCGTATCCCCACATCTTGCTATTATTGAGGTACCAGTCTACCGTCTTTTTAATGCCTTCCTTAAACTCGGTGGTAGGCTTCCAGCCTAAGATTTTTCTTGCTTTGCGGTTATCTGAAATTAAAATGTCGACATCCTTTGGTCTTAGTCTATGCTCATCAGCTATGACTTCCTTCTCTTCGGAATCGGTTTCTTTCTTTACTAGGTTTAGGATGTCTCTCATCTTCCATGCCTTCCCTGTTCCAATGTTTATTATCTCGCCTTCTACGCCATCAGTTTCAAGCGCCATCACCATCGCCTCAACCGTGTCGTCCACATACGTGAAGTCACGCTGGGTCTCCAAGTTTCCTACATGAATCTCAGGTTCTTTTACGCATTGCCTAACCATCTCGGGTATGAAATACGGCAAGCTCTCACGTGACCCAAATGTGTTAAATGGTCTAAGGATTACGACTGGGAGTTTGCGTTCCCAATAGAAGGTTTGGGCCCACATGTCTGCGGCTGCTTTAGCAACCGCGTAGGTGCTATGTGGATGGAGAACGTGTTTTTCGTCCATTGGCGTATGTTCAGCTGAGCCATAAATCTCACTGCTGCTAATGTGAACAAGTCGCTTAACCCCGTGGTCTAGGCAGGCTTTAAAGACATTAATGCTGCCGATTGCATTTACTTCAGCAACTTGTAATGGTAGTTGATAGCTTAGCGGTATGAAAGCCTGAGCAGCTAGATGCATCACGTATGGATGAGCATGAGCGACTGTTGCGACCAGCTCAAAGTCTCTCACATCTCCGGTGATAAGTTTTAGCTTACGATCTTTAGGTAGATTGTCACGCAATCCTATGCTCATGTTGTCTTGGACTGTTACTTCGTATCCTTTCTCGAGCAATCTACGTATGAGAGTGCTGCCGATGAAGCCGGCTCCACCTGTCACTAGCACTTTCTTATCCATGTAAACCACTTTTGAGAGCTGATATCACATATTCTTGTTCTTTTTGATTAATATGGGAATAGATTGGAAGGCATAGAATTGTATCTGACACTTCTTCTGTTATCGGAAGGTAACCTCGCTCATATTTGAACAATCTTTGGTAGATTGGTTGAAGGTGTATGGGCGGAAACGCAACACATGTTTCAACGCCCTTTTTCTCCATCTTGGCAAATACCTTATCTCGGATTTTTTTGCTTTCAAAGCGTATGGTGTAGAAGGCATAAACGTGTGTAGAGTATGGCGCGACGTATGGCCTCTTAATTTCATCATAAAATACTTCTTTTATTCGCTTATCGTAATAGGCTGCTTTTTCAACTCTCTTCTTTGTTGCCCATTTTAATCGTTTCAGCTGGATAATCCCGAGGGCGGCTTGCAGATCCGTCAGCCGATAATTATAGCCAAGGAGGACATTGTGATAGCGCCTATCTTGCCCATGGGTTCTCATTATTCTCAAATCTTCTGCTAATGAGTCGTTTCTCGTAGTCATAACGCCGCCTTCGCCCGTGGTGATAGGTTTGTTTGGATAAAATGAAAAGCAGGCTATGGTGCCTAGGCTTCCTATCATCCTCTTTTTATATTTGGTTCCAAGTGCCTCTGCTGCATCTTCGACGACATGGATGCCGCGCTCATGTGCTATTTCGAGTAGAGGATCCATATCTACAGACTGACCGGCATAATGCACAGGAATTATTGCCTTAGTTTTATCCGTGATTTTAGCTTTGATATCGTTAGGATCTATGTTGTAAGTCAGGGGATCGATGTCGGCGAATATTGGTTTAGCTCCTTGGTATAGGACGCGGTTAGCAGTTGCTACAAAACTGAAAGAGGGGACTATGACTTCATCGCCAGGTCCTACGCCCAACGATGCTAACGCGAGATGTAGCCCTGCAGTTGCATTGCACACGGCGATTGCATGTTTAACACCAATATATTTTGCGAATTTTTTCTCAAAGATCTCGGTATACTTGCCTTGTGAGAGCTTCTTTTCACGTACGGCTTTAGCAACAGCCCTCGCATCCTCATTGGTGACATATGGGTCAGCGCATGGAATCTTGTAGGGCATAGTATCACACTGGCTATTGGTTTTAATCGAATTACTATAGAATCATAGGTGCTGGAATTATTAATTATATACATTTTCTTAGGAGCAGAATTGGGAAACTTCTTTTGTGGTTTGCTGTTTACCCCTTCAATCTTAAACGCAAAATCGATGCCAGATATGTGTAGCCGAATTTCATTAACTTCCAGAGGCTTGGCGATGTCTTTGTTTGCCCTTTCTTTCTGGGCATATATGTGAAGGGAAATTCCTTAATCCTGAATCCGGATTTTTTCGCCATGTAAATAAAGGCGATTGCAAATTCTCCATGCCCACTCCCTAATGGAGTTGCTTTAATCTTCTTTAACACATTCCTCTTGATTGCCATATATCCGCCGGTATAATCCTTAATTGAAGAATCGAGCATAAGGCTTGCAAAGAGATTCAGCAGTCTGCTCGATGAATTTCTTGTGAACGTATAGATCATTTTTCCTCCCTTAACGAACCTAGAAGCTATAACTATGTCGTAGCCGTCGACGGCTCTGATCATCTTGGGCAATAATTTTGGCGGATGAGAGAAGTCTGTATCCATCCAGATTACTATGTCGCCTGTTGAGGCTGAAGTCCCATTAGCTATGGCAGTTGCTACTCCTCGCTCTTTCATTCTTCTTATGAGTTTAACGCATGGATCTTTCTCACTTAATTCTTCAACGACTTTCCAGGTACCGTCGGGGGAATTATCGTCAACGACTATGATCTCTAATGGATTTTTTATCAGGTTCTCGATAGCCATCACTAAATCTCTTATGTTTTCTCGCTCGTTGTATGATGGTAGAATCACAGATATTTTGGAGACCATCGATCTCACTAGGAATGTTTTGCAGTTATATAGCGATAAATAAAAAGCCAACCTAATGGCGCTAAGGCGTACTCTAGCCCTATTGCCCCTATGATATAGCGAAAGGCTGCGAAGGTCGGGGTTGTTAGAAAGATTACGTTCAATATCCCGATAATTGAGAGAAATAGGAGTTTTAGGTCAATTCTCTTTATCGTTAAACATCCTAAGATTGCTAGTAGAAAGTTGGTTAGCCCGATTGGAAACATGAACCATGTTAAGTGGAGAAGAATATGTTCTGGGTAAAATCCTACTAAGAACACGGATTCAGGGGTACCCGAGGTTAAGAACACTTCGAAGAGGAGAGATCTCTTAGCAGCAAAGTCATGAATAGCCACTATGATAAGGGATAGGGCTAGAGCCCCAGCCCACTCAAGAGTCTCTTTCTTCCTACGTAGCAGAAGGAAGACAAGAAATCCTATAGCAAGAATGAAGATCATGTTCTCCCCTCGGATAAGATAGCTGATGAACATGAAGATTACTCCAAATAGTGAAAGAGCGTAGGTGAAAAATGTCATTCCCAGGGTATATGTGGAGAGAGCCCAGTTTTCGAGCATGAACCAAGTAGTACGTGCAAAAAGATCAAAGAAATATAAAGCGGATAATATCCCCAACAATTCGTTTCCGGATAACTTCTTTACCATGAGAAATGTCGAGACAATCGCGACGGTGCCAAATAGAAAGTATAAGAATTTGATTTCTGCAACTGAGGAGGAGAGCACCCATATAAAGAACATCGTAGGATACCACACCCAATATGATCCGGGCCACACCGTGTCAAATGATTCATAGTAGCCTTTACCACCCCGCATAAGATTCCATATATTATACCTGGCTTTATCATCCATCATCCGCAGCTCTGGATCGTTTAGCGGGGCGTGAAAGAGGCACCATACAAAGAAAGTGAATATGAGAAAGCTGAAGATTCCCACCAATTGCCTTTTGCTAAGCGAAAGGAAGTTCTTTTGAAATTTTTCTCGTAACAGAAAATGCAGGGACACTAGTACTAGAAAGATATACGGGATAAATAATCTGGACAATCTGAGAGCGCGAATAACAAAATCCACGATAGACAGATAGGGGATTATGCCAAGCTTGCCTAACATATAACCGATATCAACAAAAAAGCCAAAGACAATTGCCAAGGATAAAATCCAGTTGAAGACCTTCTTGTTGTAAATGAGTTTGACCGCAAAATCAATGGCTGACTTCATTGGCGATTTGAAATATGGATCTAGGAGCTTCAGCCAAGATCTGCCATAAAGCATAAACATAAACAGCAGTGTGGCGCAGCCTAAAACAAGGAACCCTATTGGAAGCACGTATACCGCCAATCTACCAGAGCGAAGTTCAGGGAAGCCCCAGACCATTAACACGAGCCTCCCGAGGATATTAGTGACCATCAGCATTGAAAATAAATGCCATGAAAAGCTAGTCAACTGAAGTTTTTTACGGTGCGATGGTTTTGATTTCAAGTATGCTGATGTAACCACCGCGAATAAAGTGAGTAATGAGCCGAAGAGGGCTAGTAGATTACCTTCAGGCGGGATGAAGATAATTGTTCCAACGAAAATGTCAGGGGGGATGTACACTATGCCCTTAGCCGAATAGAAATCATACACGTTTCCTATAGGATTTAGCGGGTTAGTACCTACGAAGTAGGCCCACTCGCTTACTAGTAGGACAAAACCTAAACAAGACAGCCATGTTAAGGTAGTATTAAAACGTTTACTGATCATGAACATAGGCACCTTCAAGTTTTTGCTTTTTCAAGTATCCCGCATATATAGAATTTCATATGTTACGCTCGCTTCTGGGCGATTGTGCTTATTTTTGTAGAAAAGGGTTTAGCGCATTTAACACTGTAATATCGGTTAAACAATGTCGCTGGGATCGGCATCAGCAGTGAGTAACTGGCATGTATATTTGAGAAGCCGAGGCTTTTCAGCAGACTAACCCATTCGCCTGGTTGTTTAACAGAAGGATGAGTCCAGCGAGGCACTCTGGCTAGCCCGTGGATGATGAGATTTGACATAACTCCTGGAACAGGAGTGGTCATGATGAAAACGCCTCCGCGCCTAAGAAGCGCATAGATGGATTCCAGCATAGAAACAGGTTCTATTACATGCTCTATGGTTTCGAAGCATGTTATCAGATTGAATGACTCTTTTTTCAAAGGGAGCGATTGAGCGTCCGCTAGGATGAGATTGGATTTCTTTAGGATAGTTTTGCCTCTTTTAAGAGCATGATTTGATCTATCAATGCCATATGAGTCATAGCCTAATCGATTTAGCAAGTCTACAATAAATCCGAACGCACACCCAATGTCCAGTGCGGATTTGCCACGCCCATCCAGGATGTCCCAGTTAGCATATCTGCTTGCCCAATTAATTGTGTTAAAGTATAGTCTCTGAACAGCCAGCCTTTTCCTCCCATACTTATACAACTCTTCAAAATACCATTCACCATACGTATTACGCTCTCCTTCCATGAGTACCATCTTACCTCTTGAGTAATTCGCGGTCATAAAAATTCTTGGAAGCCCTATGTTTTATGGCTCTTAGAAGCCTAGTTCTCGCAAGGGACATGATGATGTTTTCAACTACATAAAAATAGTGTCGGTTAAATTTCATTAGCCCCATGCTTTTCATTCTTCGAGCGGATATAAACACAGGGAGGCCTAAACTAAACTTCAGCTTACCAACGGACAATAGAAGCAGTTTTCTACCGAACACTCCATCGCTATTTATGGGAACCACGTCAAATCCGCCGATTTGCTCAAAAAATTTGTTTCTGATGGCAAGGTTGTATGAGCTGGAAGAGAAACGTTTGCAGCGTTTTGGTAAACGAGCTATTAGGGCTCTTAAAAGATTGTAAACACCATATTCCAGTTTTCCAGCGAGGGGGGCATCAAAAGGAAAGCCGGGTCCGACTAGGGCTACCAAGTTTTTATCCTTAGCGAACTCTTCATGAATTTTCTGAAGCCACTGCATAGGCAGAATAGTGTCGGCGTCGGTGAAAGCAAGGATTTTTCCTCTCGCGATCTTAGCTCCCTCGTTTCTTTGATATGCGACGCCGCCTTTTTTCATAGCGTTTGGAAGAACTATAATTCGCGCGCCATGTTTCTTCGCTATTTTGAGGGTTCTGTCGCTACTTTTTGCATCAGCTATAATTGTTTCAAAAATTTTGAAGGTTTGTCTGTCGAGAGAGCTTAATGGAAGCTCTATGTATTTTTCTTCGTTTAGGGTTGGTATGATAACTGAGATCTCTGGCAAAAATTGTACTCCAGCTTTTCTACCTAAACAATGACTCTTTCCTTTTAACCTATGATTTGTGGGAGAAGTTGACAATAAAGATATAGGTCTAACTAAGATTTCATTAAGAGCTAGCCACGCCATGCTGGTAAAGAGAATATGCCAAAGTGGAAAATAGGCACAATCTTGATCGGCTCTGTTGTCGCCTATCAAATTATTCTAGCAATACTTTACGGCGGCTTCCCTTTCTATAGCTCGTATCCAGATGAAGCCTGGATCATTTCCGCAGGAGTGTATCTGGTAAAAAATATACCTCTCAGCGAATACCAGTTTTCTCTCGCAGCAGATAAACCGATTCTACACCCACTTTTTATAGGCATAGAATACGCCCTGCTAGGCTTTCCATTATTCCTTTATGCCATGTGGATATGGAATGCCCTGACAATGAGCATCCTAATAGTTAGCGCCTATTATGTTGGGAAGTATTTTTTTGATGAAAAAACTGGATTGCTTATGGCTCTGCTAGTTGGATTGAACTGGCATGTAGCATGGTACGGTCAGCGTGTGCTTAACGATGTGGGGATGACTGCCTTTGTGCTTCTCAGCGTTAGCCTATTTGGGCATTTCATACAGTATAAAAAGAAAACCAGCCTTCTCACCTCAGGATTCGCAGCCGCACTAGCGTTCTGGACAAAAGAGCCAGCTATCTACCTTTTGACCCCCTTTTTCGGTTTAGCTTTACTTGAATACAGGGCTGCAATCAAACAGACGCCTTATTTGATCTTGGGTTTTATTGCTGGATTTTCGCCTTTTGCTTATGTCAGTGCTATAAGGTATGGAAATCCGTTATTTCCATTTATCGCTAAGACCCAAATGTGGGAACATGTTTTATTCGAATTCAAATTCAACTTCTTTGTAGTAGAGTGGTTACCGTTTGTTTTAGGCCTGTTAGTATGCATTTTCTTGCTCGTCGGCTTGCTTGTTATGTTAAAGAAGAGAAAGCTACTATTCTTCGCATGGACTGTGTACAGCTTGATGTTTTACATTTTCGCCTTTGCTCCTATTGAACGTGATAAGCTACTAGTTCACATCGATTTCATCTTACTTTTGACAGCTGGAGTCGGCTTAGCCTGGTTCACTGAGATCTGCATGAAAAAGTTCGGCGGACTCGGAGTTCTGCCTGTTGCCATAACACTTTTATCCACTAATCTTTACGGAAGCCCCTTCTTCTACTCACTGAGCCAAAGGAAATTCGTAATTCCAATCTTTATCCACCAGAGGCTGAATTGGGATAAGTACAGCGCAATTTCCCAGCTAATCCAAGACGTTAAAAACAAACAATCTGACTGGTGGTTTGCACAACTATTCTATGAGAGCGCGGGTCCTAATCTCACGTTAATTATTATAACAGTTGCAATATTCGCAGTTTTTGTGGCAGCATATCTAATGCTTACTAGAACTAGGTATGTGGAGAAAGACATTAAAAGAAGAAAAGTCGAAAGACCTCACCTGTTTTTTCGGTTTAAAGAAACGTCGCACTCCTAAACGATAGGAGGATCCATGTTCTGAAATTAAATTGTAAAACTATAGGGACCTTGGCAGTCGCTGTTACCATTGGCTATCAGACTGTGCTCGCAATCCTTTATGGAGGATATCCGTTCTATCGTATGTACCCAGATGAGTTTTGGATTATTTCTAACGCGGTTTTCCTAACAAAATCTATGCCCCTCAGCGCATTCCCATTCTACCCTAAGAATATCGCTGCGGATAAGGTGATAGCGTTACCGCTGTTTGAAGCAACATTGCACGAAATGCTTGGCTTCCCGTTATTCCTCTATTTTCTCTGTATCTGGAACATAGCGATCATGACCATTCTCATATGTTGCGCTTATATCATCGGGAAGCAGTTTTTTGGCCAAAAGGTGGGGTATTTGGCGGCTCTTCTAATCGGATGGAACTGGCATATCGGATGGTATGGACAAAGGTTATTGCTTGACGCAGGAATGATGGCTTTTGAATTTCTCACCATTGTCCTCTACTTGAGATATATTCGTAATGGAGACTTGAAATATCTATTCGCCTCAGGGCTTGCAGCCGCTTTAACCATTTGGACAAAGGAGACCGCCTTGTTTTTGCTTCCACCAATTATAGTTCTTTTAATGCTCAAAAACAGGCAAAAAATATCTTATACACCGATTTTTCTTGTGGCGGTTATTATTGGCATTTCCCCATTTATGTATATTTGTAACATGAGGTATGGAAATCCTCTTTTTCCATTTGTTTCAAGATGGACGCAATTCCAGGCAGCCAGCCCTGGGCTTGTGCTTAATACCTATTATGTCATGCAGATTCCTTTCTCAATCAGCCTGATAGTTTCCTTGTTCTTGATTTTAGGCATAATTCTACTGATAAAGAAGAGGAATTACCTGTTTCTAGTTTGGGGGGCGTTTCCAATTGCATTTTACATGTTCATAGTCCCATTTGGGGGCTGGGATTACTATCTGATCAACTATACTCCAATATTGTTGACAATAGCTGCTGTGGGATTGGAGAATGTTACTGATATCTTCATTAAGAAGTGGGGTAAAATCGGGATCGTACCCATCCCTCTATCACTAGTCTTTACCAACTTGTACGGGTCGCCTATGCTTTATTCATTAAGCCGTGGGAAAATCTCTACGCTTACTTTTCTTCATCAAAGGGTACAATGGAATAAGTATGATGCGATTTCTCAGCTAATTCAACAAGTTGAAAGTAAGCAGTCTGATTGGTGGTTCGCTCAGCTGTTCTACGATAGCCCGGGTCCAGATTTTACATTAATCGCCTTGACAGCCATCGTTTTCACATTTTTCGTATTTACGTACGGGTACTTACGAGGACGACGTTTAAACTTAGATCGCATAATTCTTAATCTAAAACAGCGGTTGCTACGCGTGGGAGACATTCTATGAGACATCGGTACATTCTCTTTCTACTTGTAATTGCCCATTTGATTATAGTTCCATGGATTCACATCGGAGGAGAAGGCGCTGAGAGACTATTTGCGGGCTTTTATCTAGCTGGGTATAATGTGGAAGTCCCTCTAACAGAACTAGATATACGGGGAGAGATTTTCATTCAGTTCGTGATGTCTTTAATAATTCGTCTCTGCGATTTACTTAGCCTTCCAGTTAGTTTTTCTGCTAACATCGCACTATATGCTTTTCCACTAGTAAATTTAACGGCAATATTTTTTGCGTACCTTTTAGGCTCTAGCTTATTTAACAGAAAAATAGGTTTTTATTTTAGTCTTCTTCTGGGGTTATCGTATCAGTTCTGGTATTTTAGCAACCAAACACGCCTTCAACCAGTTTGTGCAACTTTAATGTTAGCTTCAGTTTACTTCTTCTGGAAAAGTATACAAGAGAATTCAGAGTGGTACTGGTTTGTTTTATGGGGGCTGTTTTCAGTTTTCGCCTTTGAAGCTATGTATTTGGCATTCTTGTTGCCATTGTTTTATCTCTCATTTTTGATCCTGTCAAAAAAATTTAACTGGATTACAAAACGAGGGACTTGGTTTGGCGCTGGCGTTGGCTTTCTCTCTTTTGCCCCATGGTTTTATTTAAATACACTGCACACAGGTTCACCAGTTGGTCCGATATTAAACCTAACTGCCTGGGGGTTAAGGATCAGCCTCACGACCGTCACTGAGATCGGATACTTAGCGTATTTTTCCTACATTGGGCATATCCATTTTTATCTGCCCTTTCCTAATTTTATTGTTTTTATATACGGAGTCTACGTATTGCTTAAAAGTTACATCAAGGTAAGATGCCAAGCACACCTTTTTGCTTTGTCATACCTCTTTGTAGTGTTTGGCGGTATGTCGCTCATTGTTTCATATGATATTGACTGGTACTCCCCGATTTTGATGCCTCCATTGATATTGTTCACAAGCATAGGGCTCTGTGATGTTTTTACGCGCATAAATTCCTCTAAAAAATTTAAGAAACATTCATCAACATTGTGTAGT
>Ga0315306_10000892_pt1 | contig 14425 bp, 13 predicted proteins | sample TDP1_MG_FD_203803 | JGI IMG/M metagenome (GOLD analysis project Ga0315306, IMG submission 203803) | Freshwater sediment microbial communities from Lake Towuti, South Sulawesi, Indonesia - TDP1 | ecosystem: Environmental > Aquatic > Freshwater > Lake > Sediment | place: Indonesia: South Sulawesi... | reverse complement strand
CGGACCCTCCAGCGATTCGATCACCCTTCCCACGAAACTCTCCCAAGACATCTTTCCCTCAGACCATAGGAAGGCGTCATCCGTCCTGTACTTCATCAACCTCAGGAATCTCTGCCACGTGAAACCCTTCTCCACGAGCACCCCTTTCCACTGCTTCCACAAGTAGCTCGGGATCCTGTTACCAAACCAGACGCCCAAGGAGTCCCAGTCGATGGCAGTACCCGGTCCAAAGCGAGCCCTAGCCTCAAGTATCTCCCTCTTCACCTCCACGGGTTCTTGAGGTGCCTTCAGACCGCTCATAGCGATCCCCAACTAGTCACGGGTTACGGGTTGATAAGCGCCACGTTCACTCGCCTGTAATCCTTCAATAAACTTCCCTACCTAGGTCAGTTTCAGTGTTAATGGGAGCCTCTGCCTACCTTGGGAGTCGCTCCCTGAAGATGGGAGGATGCTCATTCCCCTTTTGATCTGAACGCCCCACTAGCAACCGTGAGCACATCTTCAAAGTGTACGGATGATCCGAGACTATTACCGAAAGGGAGCCTGAACTGGCTGGGTTTTCTGCTTGACTTTGTTCGCTTTCGATGGTGCTGTTTTTTCCTCTGTCGCTTTCGTATCCTGAAGGCAGCCCTGCTTTACCTCTGCGGCATGAAGATTACCCCTGTGCTGTCTCCTGTATGTTGCCTAGCCATATACGCTGAGCGCTTGGAGGGTTAAGGGAGTCAGAGGAGGACGATACAGAGGCCCTCAACACGTCGGTTGACGCTATCGTACCGGGCCCAGGCCGCGTGATTTGATGCTCTTCCGAGGGGAAGAATCGTGATCTCCAGCGTCTAGTGGGGCCCCGTTGCTTAACAGAACCGGAGACCGTGGAAACGGTGCCTCCAGGGGCTCCGGGCCGGATGCATACCGGGATGCAAACCCCTATATGCGAGTAGCCGCCAATATCTTCAGAGACGAGAAGAAACTAGGAGTCGAAATGGGAGGTTAGAAGCACCATGGCTCAACCAAGACCTACGAACGCGATATACGTCGGGATGAAGCCTGTGATGAACTACGTGGTCGCCTGCATGACGCTGTTCAACGCCGGCATGCCCGAGATCCAGGTGATGGCACGAGGCATGGCGATAACCAAGGCCGTGGACACCGTCGAGGTGCTCCGTCGAGCATTCATCAAGGACCTTCAGGTCAAGGCCATCAACATAGGCACGGAGCAGTTGACCAGCGAAGACGGCCGCACCAGCAACGTCTCGACCATGAACATCATCCTGAATAAACCCACAGCCGCGTAGACAGAGCGAGAAGGCTAGGAAGCGACATCCACCAGACATCCTCAGGGCCTAGGGAGCAGCAATCAAGACGCCCTCGGCTAGCTTTCTCTGAATTTCACTCCGAGAAGACGCAAGAAGAGAGCGCTCAATCAGAGCCTGTCCGCGCTGGGTTTCCGTTGAGTCAGGGCCTGAGGAGGCGCATATAAGGCGAGCAGCCCTAAGGGATTGTCGATGCCGAAGCCTGAGCCGTTCATTGAGATCCAGAACGTCGTCGCGTCTGTGACCCTCAACCAGTCGTTCGACCTCCTCTCGATCGTAAAGGCCCTCCCAGGCACAGTCGAGTGGAAGCCCGATGAGTTCCCTGGGCTTGTCTTCAAGCTTAAGGACCCTAAGACGGCGACGCTCATCTTCCGTTCAGGCAAGATGGTCTGCACAGGGGCGAGATCTGAGAACCTCGCGAAGAAGGCGGTCCGACGCGTCGTCGACCAGCTGAAGAGCCACGGCATCCTCATCACCGGCGAACCGATAATAAAGGTGCAGAACGTAGTTGCCTCCGTCAGCCTAGGCGGGAGAATCGATCTGGAACGTGCCACCTTCTCCCTAGGCAGGACGATGTATGAGCCAGAGCAGTTCCCGGGGCTCATATACCGGATGGACGCGCCTAAAGTGGTCATCCTCGTATTCGCCAGCGGGAAGCTTGTCTGCACAGGCGCCAAGAAGGAGACTGAGGTGGGTGAGGCGGTCAGGAAACTCCAAGCGAGGCTCGAAGAGGAGGGGCTCATCCTCTACGAGTAACCAGCCCCACTCCACTCCTTTCCACAGAGCCGATGGCCAACAGGGCAATCCTAAAGTCTAGAGGTGACGCAAATGCACAATGGAAACCCCGAAATCGTAGGCGTCTAAGACGTAGCCGGCTAGGCTCCTAGGATTCATGTGTAGGCGCCGGGAGTGGGATTTGAACCCACGAGAGCCGTGAGGCTCACAGGTTTCCTGGAAGGCGCCTGCTCCAGACCTGCGCCTTAGTCCACTAGGCTATCCCGGCTCATGCGTAGACGCGGCGGAGCGCTATAAAAGCTTCGTCTGCCTCGTCAGCTTCTCCGGCAGGTATTCGTCCACGATGTATGTAAGCCCGTATCGGCTGAAGGCCTCCTGTTCCGACTTCCGCCGGTTCTTCAGGAAGAGCTCAGTCTCCCTGCGCCAGAGTTTGCCCTCGTACCTGGGGTCCTTCTTAAGCTCGTACAGCCGCTTCACGTCGAGCTCCGTCAGCGGGTCGCTGGGAAGCTTGTACCTCACGATGTCCGAGGCCCAGACGCCAGACCAGACCGCGTCGGGAGTCGCAAGCTCCCTGAGATGGGCTGCGTTCGCTGAACCTGATATGATGACCATGGCTATGTGCATCCCCCACGGGTCAGCGTCTGTGAAAATGTAGACCGGCAAGGCTAGCTCCTGGTTCAACCGCCTGATCAAGTGGCGGGTCGCTCTCGGCGGCTGCCCAGCTGTCTGTATGAGTAATGCCTTGAACCTCTGAGGGGCGTTCTCCTCGACGAGCCGCGTGAACATCGCTCCCTTCTCGATGACTATGACCTTGTCAGCATTGCAGCTGACGAACTCGGAGCTTGTCAGCGTCGGCCCGATCACAAGCCCGTCCGGGTGCGAGGTCAGAGTGAGCCTCCGGCCCTCGTACCCGGGGACCGTATACTCAATCGTGAGGTCGCCGAAGATGCTAGACCGCTCCTCGGGGAAGATGCTGAAGTCTTCGCGCGCATATCCGGTGATAGTCTCTAGGTCTGTTATCGTGTCGTCGCTCTCGGCTTGGTCGTTGAAATGAACGTCGTCAGACTGAGCCATGTAGTAGACATCTCTCAGGGTGCTCGTCTTGCCCATTGAGCAGAGCGTCTCAGCGATGTACGCGGTCCAGACGAGCTGCGTGAAAGGCCTCAGGTGGCGGATGTTCCTCGTGCTCCTCCTGACGCTCTTCTCGCCTAGCACGTACTGGCGAAGCTCCGGATGGTACTCGATGTTCTGGATCGACCTGCTCGGCATTCGAACCGAAGGGAAGTCGCCGCATAGGATCTGAGCGTACACGTCCCTGCCTAGGCTCGTTAACCTCTCACTGACCATCTGCTTCTTCCGCTTCCTAGCTATCACGTTCCCTAGGCCTCCGTTGCCTCAGCCTTGTCAAGCTGCGCTACCTTCGTGAGCAGGGGCTCAAGGCTCGGCTCCTCGTCCTTCCCGCTGAGCTTCGTCGAGAAACGGGCGATCTTAGGCAGATACCGGCGGTACACGTCAAGCCGCTTCCTGTCTCGTTCAGCTCTTTCCTTCCGCGAAAGATATGCCATAAGCCCCCTCCCTGCCTCGCGTAAAGCGTTCAGAATCTCGCGCTCCACCTCGGGTCTGTCCGCGAGGAACTCTTTGCCTACCGTCTTGTAGGGTATCTTCGTCGAACAGACGTGCACCACGACTGCCAACTGTTGCTCCAACGGATTCACCCTGTAGTGTCTCCAGTCGATTGAGCCGTGGGCAACCTTCCAGCTCACATCGCTCGTCTCATCGTACAGCAGCGGGATCTTGTTCGCAAACCTGTACAGGACTATGTCGCCTGTCCTTGGAACCTCGCCTCCGTACGCCAAGCCAACCTCGACCACGAAGGGGTAACCTGAATACGCGGACGGCTGCCTCTGCACGACCGATGTGAACTCGGGCTGAAGCTCCTTCATGATGCCAGCATCGAGAAGCTGCTTTCCGAGCGGAGAGAGACATGAGCCGTCAGGAGGCAGGAATCCCTCGAACGCCTTAATCGCCGTTACAAGCCTCACGACCATGTCTGGTGAGAGTTCCTTCGGCGACTGTGATACGTCGACTCCCGCCTTATCCAGGAAGCGACGCGCGATCCCCTTGCCTACGCGGTGAAAATGCGTCGTGAAAAAGCTGAGCATGTCCTTCGCGCTCGTCGCCGCTATGAGCCTCTGAACTGTCTCCACATCTGCGCCGTGTGGGTGAGGCTTCGTCTCCCGCGCCAGGGCAGGTATCTTCTTCACGGTTCTCTCGAAGACGTATAACCTGCCCCGAGGGTCGACGAAGGTTATGTCCGCGTATGGGTTCGCCATGGCCGTCTGCTTAAGGTACTCCAGGACTTTCGACGATGCCCTCGCGTAGTCGCCTTCCGTGGAGAACTCGAGGATAGTTCCATGCCAGCGCTTCTCGTTCGGATGGGTACGATACCTCAACACATTGGGACGATTCCGCTGGATATCGATGCTCATCTCGTACTCATGCACGTAGTCGTCGCCCACGCTTGAGACGACGTGCGCTGGGACGTTCGTCGTGATCTGGCCGTATAAGAGCGCCATGGTCCCTCCTAGGCCGAAGGTCCCCCTCGATTGCCTAAGCCCATACTTCGACCCGTAGAGCACCTTGCCAAAGGCCATAGGTATCTTCTCATCGGGCACGCCCGTGCCGTTGTCCTGAACCCTCGTCCTGAAGATCGATACGCCGTCCAACGGTCCTGATACATGCTGAAACCTCACGTAGATATCGGGCAGGAACTGACCGGCCTCGCACGCATCTAGAGAGTTCTCAACCAACTCGCGGACGGTGCTGTATAGAGCGCGAAGAGGGTTGCTGAACCCAGCTATGTCCCTGTTCCTGTAGAAGAAGTCTGCGGGGCTGATCTCTTCGAAGACAGCTGTCGAAGACACGGTACCACCTACGGGCTTATACGTGGCTTGGCTGGTCAGGTGTCGCTCGAGCTGCGGCGAACCCGTGACCGCGCTGCCTTCGCAGGCTTCTCCGGGGGCTCCGGCTTCTCCTCCCAGAGCGAAAGCTCAAACCTCGCGATCTTCCTTCTCTCCCTGCTCAAGTAGCGATACACTGTGCTATGCTGTCTCCCGTCCAGGAGCATCTTCACCGCTTCGCGGGCGGCTTCGAAGCCTGGGCTCTCGCCGATGATCGAGACGGTGCTCCCGTAGACTGAAATCGACGCGCCCGTGAGTTCCTCGATCGTTCTCCTCATCTTTCCCTCACGGCCTATGATGCGGCCTTGAAGCCTCTTTATGGCGTTAGGCGTCATTCCGCTGTCCTTCCTGAGGTCCCAGCTCTCAAAGAGCTTGTCGTCGCCGAGAAGACTGGTAGCCTTCCTCGGGGAGAAGCCTCGCGCGATCGCCTGCACGACGTTCCTCACACTGAACGCCGAGGAGACATCCTCTGCGTGTTCAGAAGGTGTTATCTCCACGTCGCCTGTGCTGCTGTCAACCTTGATCTGCACACCCGCTTCCTTCTCAAGCCTCTCCTTAACCATTCCCTTCGTGCCGACGAGAACCCCGATCCTGTCGCGGGGAATCTTCTCGCGAAGCATCCACGCCATCTAGACGCCCCCGACTATCCACTTGTAGGCTTCGTCCTCAGCCATTACCTCGCCCCCTGCCTTTTCAAACCACCGGGTCAAGTTCGATACGTCCCTTCTCAGAAGCGTAGAGGCCTGCGGATGCTCAATAGAGACTGCCTGAGAGAGGTCGAAGACGACGGGCGCACCGCGTCTCATCATGATGTTATACTCGCTGAGGTCCCCGTGCACCAACTCAGCCTTCCGGTACAGCCTTCTCACAGCCCTCATCACCTGCTTATAGAGACGTGTCGGCGCCCTCACAGCTGAGTCCTTCAGCAACGGGGCGGGCCGACCGTCCTCGCCTATGAACTCCATGACTAGTACGTTCCTCTCTATATGTATCGGTCTTGGCACGCGTACCCCTGCTTCGTAGGCCTGCTTCAGGTTCCGGTACTCTTTCGACGCCCAGAGCGCAACCAGCGACCTGACATCGCCTCTACGATACTCGAATCTTGGGTCGCCATGGATATACTTTACCATGCCTTTTCGAAACTCCGCAGACCCAGTCAGGTATATCTTGACTGCCAAGTCTTCTCCTTCACGGCTCTTCGCCCAATAGACCCTTGACTCCTTCCCCGCCTGCACCGTCCCATGTATCTCTCCCAGGACCCCACGGTTCAGGAGGCCGTAGACCGTCATCAGCGTCGGCTTGTCAAAGACCTCTTCAAAAGCCGCTCGTTCGAGTCGAAGGTCTCTTCTCAGCTTCGTCGTCGTCGTTCTATCCCTTCTCTCGGCTCGGCGAACCCTGTAGGCTACGCGTTTCGGAAGCTCTCCTTCTCGCTCTGGCATCGGCTCCGCCATCGATAACAACGTGGTGTTCTCTAAAGGTTTGCCCGGTGAGGGAGGAGACCGGCGCCAATCCGACGCCTTTCTCTTCGAGAAGAAGAGCTGAACGAGACACGGATCTCGAGCCAAGTACAGGAATGCATGAGGTGCGCGAAGGCTTCCATGAGAGGGCTCAGAACCCGCCTAGGCGGCGCGAACCGCAGACTCACGTCCATGCGGAGCGAGCCCTGAGTCCGATAGTTCACAGTTTGCTGAAACTGTTGAAATCACGGTTCTGGAGCGCTGAAAGCATGGAGTTTACCTCCTCCACAACCAAACATTATGGGATATATGACCGGTTAACCGTTCGGCGTTCGCTGTTGCGCGGGAGGCGGGGCTTAGGTGTCGGTTAGGGAGCCCCGCCTTCCCAGCGTAGGGCTGGTCCGCGAAAGGATCGAGGGCATCCACCCATCCGAGGTTCGGGTTCTCTTCCAAGGGCTCTACCTTCTCGGTGCGAGGACAAGCGAACCGGTCTCCGAGGCTTCTCCAGGAGACACGACGACCGCCCGCGGCTCAAGGGGAACCGATGCCTACGAGGTGACCTACTGCCCCATCCCCGGATCCAAGGAAGTCTACGACGTTGTGGTCTTCAGGCTTTTCACGGCGAAGCACAAGGGTAATGAGCGGCTCGTAGCCATCCCTCTAGACGAGAGGTTTGAACCCTGGACCAAGCCGGTGTACGAGCACTGGAAGGCGTAAGTCTTCTACGGTGGCACTCTTTAGGATAACACCTGCCTCCTGAATGGACCCGATTGACACGATTCAATTAGGAGCACTCTAGGCCTCGCACTGTACTCTGTTTAATCTGGCTCAGATCTCAATTCTCTTGTATGGTTTCACTCTGTTCCGTTGAAAGGCTATGAATTGGCGCTTTTTTCGCAAAAAAGAGGCAAATTTTAAGTATTAGATAGAAACTACCGCTGGCGATGGGCCGGGATGGGGTTTGGAGGGAGCAGAGCATCGAGAGCGAGACTGGGGCCTCTGCGATGGGACCGAACTCTGCTCTCTGCTTTTAGAACCTTCTCAGAGCCGAGGCATGAAGGAGCGCCGAGGAAGGGCGCGATGATACAAGTACCAAAGATGACCAAGTGGGCATCTTACGTGAACCATGCAAACTCGATAAGAAAGGCCATCATCGAGAACCTAGATGAACTGCTCAACGCCAACGCAGAGCTGAATGGGAGGGTGAAGAAGCTCTTGGAGGAGAAGAATGATCTCGAGAAGAGGCTGGGCGAGAAAGAGAGGGAGGCAGACGGCTTAAGAGAGACGTTGAAACTTAACGAGGATGAGATTCGAGGCATCAAGCTTAAGGCTGAAGGGCTACAGAAAAGGTTAGGGGAACTCGAGAACGGGCTTAGTAAGGTACAGGATCTTGAGAAGAGGCTTCGCGAGAAAAAGAGTGAGGTAGACGGTTTAAGAAAGGCGTTGAAGCTCAAAGAAGACGAGACTCAAAGCCTCATAGCTTCAAAGTTTCTTCAATTTGAAGATATAAGACTCAATTCCTCAGCCTCATATCTTCAAGAGGCTGAAGAATTGAAGAAAAGGGTAAGAGAACTTGAGAAGAGGCTTGGCGAGAAAAAGAGTGAGGTAGAGGGCTTAAGAGAGGCGTTCAAACTCAAAGAAGACGAGATTCAAAGCATCCAACTCAAGGGTGAAGAGTTGAAGATCGAGGAGAGACGTAGTAGGGCAACCGAATCTGAGGAGCGCCCTAGTAGGGTAACGGAACTAAGGCGCACGCCTTGGCGAGTAAAGTGCGACAAGTGTGGCGCACTGCGGCCTTTAGAGTTTACAGTCGACGAAGTGAAGAAGTTAATGAGCGATGAGTATTTAACGGTGGAATGTGGCAACCCGGACTGCACGAACCAGGCGGGGAGGCATAACATCAAAGTACAGCTCAACACGCTCATATGATATGTATACACAAGCCCTGGTTTTGTAACGCTCCATCCTCGCACTCTGTTTTCTCGCTTCCCGCTCTACAAGGAAGGAGAAGACGCTTCTGACGCTCCTCCACGGGAACTTGAAGCCGTCGCTTCAGCCTAACGTGCGGAGATGTTCTTCAAGTCGCCCCCCGCCTCCTTCTCGGTCTAGGCCAGTTATGCCCGCAGTTATAGCAGACATGTGTTTCGTCAAAGGGAACGTAGCCTAACATATCCCATCCCTGTTCCCCGCATCTGGGGCACTGCAACGCATCTTCCCCATCCTAGTACCATTTCGCATGCAGTTGCCGCAAGGTGTCTAGTCTTGGACACCTCGAACCGCTTGGGACTACGCCCAGACCCTCATGATTATCTACGAGCATGTCTGAGTGGATGAGGCCAGTCCGAACTTAAGCTTGAGGCATAGGACCGTTCGGTGACAGAACGAGTTCGGCTTCTCAGAGACTCAGCCCCTGCGCTAGTTCGGCGCGGCTGATCTGGAATTCGATGCGCTTGAAGGAGCCTCGTACTCCTCGGACCGCTTCTCTCTGAAGACCCGCTTACCTCTGCCTCTTCTCTCAGGCTTTCGTCACGGCGGCTTCTTCACGAAGCGGCAACTTCCCTCGACCAATCACTGCTTAAGGGTGATAGAGGTTTTTCCAAACGCGCTAGTGGCGGTGAGCCCTCCAGTCGGGAGTCGCATCGGCCCGGTCTCAGCCGGGCTTCAGGTAACCGTTCCTCGTCAGCCAGTCTGTCTGGCCGCGCGTGTACCGCCAGACCACGTCCCCGCGCTTCTCATACTCGAAGTCCCATGGCGCGACGACGACGACGTCTCCTTGTCTGATCCAGACTCTCCTCTTCATCTTGCCCCTGATCCTGCAAAGCCTAGGGAAGCCGTCGAGGCACTTGACCAAGACCCTGTCGTAGCCTAGCAGCTTCTCGGCGTAGCCGAAGACCTCACCTTCGCCGGGAAGCCTAAGGTCGCCTATCTCCTGCTCGCTGATTACCTTCTTCTTTCCCAGGCTCATCTACTCCGTGCTGGGGCTGTTGGAGGGAGGCCAGTCGAACCATATAAAGCTTCCATGCCTCCTCGGGTCCTGCTGGTACAAGATGAACCCCCGTCAGACCGGATCGACGCCCGGCTTAGGAGGGGCCCGCGCTCTCTCCTCTGCTAGCTTGTGGCCTTCCCGGCTACGTATGGGCTTACTTGTAGAGCGGCTTCAGGAACCTGTCGATGTACCTCTTGCTTATCCTAGCGCTCTCTTCAGCCGTAGTCGTGGAGAAGTCCTGTTCATAGGCTGCCCAGTCATCGTACCCTGCGGCCTTGATGACCTTCATCACGGCGGGAAAGTCGATCTTCCCTCGGCCGAGTTCCCGCATCCTGTCGGTCCACTTCTGGTCCCGGGGCACGAAGAGGCCGGGCTTCGTCGCATCCTTTAGGTGCACGTAGTTCACCCTGCGGCTGTAGGCCCTGATGGTCTCTAGGACGTCGCAGCCTGCGACTGCTAGGTGGCATGTGTCGGGGGCAAACCCTACGAGGGTGGGGTCTGTGTTCGCCATGATGAAGTCGATCTCGCGCCTACTCTCTGCGATGCAGCCGTAATGGTTGTGTAACCCAATCAGAACGCCTTGGTCCTGCACCGCGGCCCCGACCTTGTCGAGGCATTGGGCTGTCGCCTTCAGGTACTTCTCAGCGGCCTCCTCGAAGCCCTTGAACCTTCCCGGTGGCCCGATCACGAGGTGTTGGGAGCCAACATTCCTGAGGAACTCTGCTTGGCCGACCGCCTCCTTCACGAGGCGCTCATGTTGGGCAGGGTCGTAGAAGGGGCCACCCCAGTAGCTGCCCGCTAGCTTCAACCCGTGCGCTTCCATCTCCGCGCTGAAAACCTTGGCCGAGCCATACGCCTCCTTGATCTCGGAGATGCCCGCCTCGACGCCGTCGAAGCCCATCGAGGCCACTGCCTTCACGAACTCTCGAAACGGCGTCTTCCCGAAAAGGATCTTGCAGCATGCAAACCTCATCGCTGAGCCTCGCCGATAGCTTCCCCATTGGTTGAAAAGCTTTGTGACGTGGCTCAAGCCGCACGCAAAGCGTTAACGAGGCTGCCTCGACGAAGCTTAAAATAAGGAGGTCATGCCAGAGATTCCAAGGCGCAGCGGGGGTTCCCAAGTCTGGTCTAAGGGGCAGGGCTTAGAACAAAGCCGGTAGGAGACCCTGTGGCATAGGCCTCCGTGGGTTCAAATCCCACCCCCCGCACCAACTATGGAGAAAACAGCGGGGGTTTATTCACGCCTCGTCAACGCCCCGGGCGACCTTTGAGACATAGTCGTCCGTTTCGAGGTTCACCAGCTGCGTATAGATCAATGGCAAGGGAAGCATATGTTTAGTTGGACAGAACATCCTCCCAGCATATGAGATGATTAGGGACTATCTCTTCCGGGGAGGAGTGCCTGCTTAGCCGGGCATATAATCGCTACGCCCCGATTTGGCCTTCCATTCATCTCTCGACATTTCGAAGCTCCCTGTGCTCTCGGAGGTTATCCTGAAACCTAGCCGCTCAAGCAATCGAACGGACGCGGTATTCGCAGCTGCAGTCCCAGTAACCACTCTTTCTGCCCGTAATCGATCGAAGGCATGACCAAGAACAGCTCGGCATGCCTCTGTTGCATAGCCTTTGCCGTGATAGTCGAAATTGAAGATATAGCCGAGGTTGAACTCTCGTTCCTTCTCTTCTGGGTTGAGTGCCACAAACCCAATGAATCGGTCCGTATTCTTCAGACAGACGGCAAAGTAACTGTCTCCACTTGCGAACCACTCAGTGATTTTTCTGATTTCCTCTGGTGATGTCGGCCATTGATGAGGTTCATAAGCTGCGAGCCCGGATGATACATATTGGTTAATCATCTCATGCAGAGCTTCCCAGTCACCGATTCTAAAGTTCCTGATAGTAAGCCTTTCCGTTTCCAACATTGTCATCGTGATGACTCCAATCAGTAGCTGTGCCTATCCACCCTCGCTGAACCCCCCAATAAAACTTGCTTTTGGGGGCGGCTGGTAGGGTCACGGGATGACACCTGAGACGTAGGTCCTTTTCTGGTGGTTTGCGACCCAGAACGCAGTTCTATCACAGTTCCAACGGCATAAGAGTATCATTGGAGGGCTTGTCGTCCCGCCTACTCTCCTCTCTCAAACAGCAAGTAGTGGTTGACACGGTATGCCATTGGTCCCGCACCCATGCCAGCCGTTTGATAGGTGTGGAGACGCCAGCCGTTCTTCTGCCATTCCTGAATCGTCCTGCCAACATCCGTATGGTCGTCCACTTGCACGCATTCCCACTCTTTCACCTTACCCCCACCTCCGTTCTCTCCGGGAACCATATTTCGGTAAAAGTCTTTCTAACCTTAAGCCAGATTCCATCGATCTGACAGTTGCACCTTTGATGCCGAGTGTGAGCCACGATCAATGGCTTTGTGATTGGAAGGGCAGAAAAAGAGGGGATTTGTGGGGGAAGCCTTAGCATCAGCGGGTGATGTCTCCACGATGGTCAGGGTTCAAATCCCACCCCCGCACTAATACAGTAGTACACGTTCCGGGCCAGAATCGTCTCAGCTATATGCAGCGTCATCTGCTCGTACTCGCCGGCTAATGGCCAATAGCTGCGGTCTATAAGTGCCCCTTTACACTTCCGCGGAACAGGAACCAGAGCGCCCGCCTACTCTTCCATTCAGCTACTGTCCACCGGTGAGATTCTGAAGACGAAGGCATGTTCGCAAGGCTTCTGCTCGGGGAGATCGATGGTCAGTCCATTGGCGTCGCGGCTCCATCTCAGCGGAGCGATACTTCCGAGCAGTTCCACCTTCGTGATCTCCTGCCGGGTCAGTTCGGAACCGGCTGCCAGTGACTTGATCGTCAGCTTGCCGTTCTCCGGCCAGGCCAACGCGGTGGCATAAAGCGTATCGCGCCTGGTGGTAAACCGAATGTCTTGGCCGGTAAACGGCTTGCGTCTCGTGTCGCTGAAGGACCCGCCCATGACTTCGGTGGGGCCTTCGCCAAACACCTTCCACGGCCTGGTGCCATAGATGGCCTCACCGTTGAGTGCCAGCCACCGGCCAATCTCCAGCAGGATCTTCTCCTCCGGCTCGGGAATGGTGCCGTCTGGGCGCGGTCCGATGTTCAGCAGCAGCGCGCCGTTCTTGCTGACGATGTCTACAAGGTCGTCGACTAGGTCGTCTACCGTCCTGTAATCCTGGTTCTTCACGTAGCCCCACGAGTTCTTGGAGACCGAGGTATCCGTCTGCCAGAAGAGCGGGCGGATAGCAGCCAGCTGACCGCGCTCGATGTCGAGCACGGCGGCTCTGGCTGGGAAGGCCTCCTTCTTGTAGTTAATGGCCACTCCGCGGTTCCACTGGGCCCCACGGTTGTAGTAGTAGGCGGCGAACTTCTGCAGGTACGGCTTGAAAGCCGGTTGCTCGATCCACCAGTCGAACCAGACAAGCTGCGGCTGATACTTGTCCACCAGCTCGCAAGTACGGGCCAGCCAGTCGTCGAGGAACTCTTGGTTGGACTGGGTGTCCTCTGGCTGGGCTGGGCCGTAGAGGTCGGCGTACCGCGGATCCTTGACATCGGACTCGAACTTCGTGCCGCCATGGAAGAACCACCAGTGCTCGGCCCGGTGGGTCGAGAGGCCGAAGACCAGCCCCCGCTTGCCCACGGCGGCGGCCAGCTCGCCGACGACGTCACGCTTCGGGCCCATCTTCGCGGCGGACCATTCCGAAAACGCGCAATCGTACATGGCGAATCCATCGTGATGCTCCGCCACCGGCACGACGAACTTCGCGCCAGCCCTCTTGAACAGCTCAGCCCAGTGGTCGGGGTCGAACTTCTCCCCCTTGAACATGGGGATGAAGTCCTTGTATCCGAACTGGGTGTGCGGGCCGTAGGTCGCGATATGGTGCTTGAACTCCTCCGAGCCTTGCTGGTACATGTTCCGCGGGTACCACTCGTTTCCGAAGGCTGGAACCGAGTATACGCCCCAGTGGATGAAGATGCCGAACTTGCCGTCCATGTACCACGGTGGAACCTCATGTTGCTCCAACGATTCCCAAGAGGCTTGGAACGGACCATCCGCAGCCACTCGGTCAATCTTCCTCATGATGTTCTCCGAGCAGCGTTCTGACATCCTTCAGCCCCTGTGTTTGGCGGTGGTTAGATTGACCTCGCACTTAAGTTAGCGTCTCTCCCTGTGCTCCCGTGAGGATCCACGTTTCGTTCTTCTCAGCTTCGGGGTAATCCTTAATCTCGTTCGAGCTTAGCTTCTCAGGCCGAAGAGTTGAGCGCCGCTCTGGGCTGTTTCGGGCTGTACCTAGTCTACCCTCTCGTCTCCGGCGCTGGCGGCTGCGGGACTATGGCTCCGTTCACAACCATGTCGGATCTATCCATGAGCCACTCGCTTTCACAGTACGGAGCTGCGAGCTTTCAGCAATACTTGGACACGGCTGGGCCAGCGACGCTAGGAGATAGGTGGAAGGCGTAGACATGAACTCTCAGGTTCGGAATGTCCTCAGAAACACGCCGGGCTCTTGGGGCTAGGTGAGCAGCGTGAGTTCAAGTGCGTCGCCCGCCTCAAGCCGAAGAGGCTCCTTGAAGCACACCTGAACCTCGTCCTCCGTCTGGCTCCACTCGACCGACACGATTCTGCCACCAGTCCTCGCCTCCACGCTTCGAACTAGCCTCTGCTCTGGGCTAGGATGAGTGAGCGAAAAGGCTTGGAGCTCCAGCTCGCCATACCTGAGGGCCAGCCTTGCCTCCTGCCTCCCCTCGACGACCCGGTGCATGAAGCTTCCCCAACCCTTCGCGGCGATGAAGAACGCCTTGAAGTTCTCAGGCCCCAGTCGGGGGCCGAACCCCAGCGATTGCTCTGCAGCATTGTGTCTGTAGCCTGACGCGGCTTCTAGAAGCGACCAGCTGCTCATCGCCCGGGCGTAGTGGTCTCCGCACTCAACCTCGTTCCAGGGATTTCTGTGCG